>ERZ724508.1690-NODE-1690-length-12657-cov-7.378115_pt1 | contig 12657 bp, 19 predicted proteins | sample MGYA00376041_ERZ724508 | MGnify/ENA primary metagenome ERZ724508 (study PRJEB28724, sample SAMN07190887) | wastewater metagenome | isolation source: effluent of sewage treatment plant in Hong Hong | place: USA: Christiansburg, Virginia | collected 2016-03-01 ...
AAGCTATTGAGAGCAAAGTACAGCTTGTTCCTCGAACGGTTAAAAGTAGGGCAGGTGGCAGTCTTTACGAAGTAACCTGGAAACTTAAAAGTGCCAGTCGCCTTCGAAGCTCTTTGGAGAGAAATAAAGAGTTTCGAGAATGGCAAAGGCATAAAGATAAAGTAAACCGGCGAAAAGACTCCAACAAAGGCTGAACCTCCATCGAATTCCCAACCCCAGCTAGCTAAAGACAACGGTATTATGCTTGTGGAAGAAAGGAACATGCAAGTCCAGGATACTAGTTGCCAGCCCCATTGTGACAGCAAACCAAACCAACATAATAAGCCGGATAGTCAGCCTGCAAAGCCAAGCTCCCAAGAACAATCAACACCACTGAAATAAAGATACCATGAACTCGTCAATGAATATACACGACTTTACCACTTGCATAATCAAAATATGCCATACGACCGTGACCACATGAAGAAGGTTTATGACGAAATGACCAGGCTTGAAAAGCAAGTCAATGATACCAAACAACAGCAACCACAGTCGCAGTGATCATGCAATTATGGATCAACACAAATAAATCACTTCAAAGCTGAGCTAGCTTCGCTCTTTTAAACTACTGCGTGCCCAAGTCTAAGTCGATGTCATAGTCACGCGGCCGTTTCCCCAGCTCGTAGTCGCTGTCCAACCCCATCGAGTCACCCTATTTCGTGCTCTCAACCGAACTTGAGATCTTCAGCAGTTCGTCCTCAACCTCCATTTGCCCAGGTCTCTCAGCGGGGATGCCTTAAAGCAGTTCACTGTCAACTTCTTCCTCCGAGTTGTATCCTTCCAGTTCGTTGATGTCACAAACTGATTCTGTAGAGTCCAATAGTTCCTCCAGCTTATCGAGGTTGGCTCGCTTGCTAATGTCATACAGGTGTTCAGTCTCCTCCGGAAGCTTTGTGGAGATCCTGAGATTGCCCAGCATTGACTCTATCAGGGCGTCTTGCTTGTGATTTCCCAGGCTAATGTCTTTCCATTCTGAAAGAATAGTTTCGAGGAGCTTGGCTTTCAGTTGATCCTCAGGTACTTTCTGCTGCTCTTTCATACTCTGCAGGCAGTAGTTAGCGAGTTCGACCAGATATCTCATCGTTGTGGGTTTGAGCAGGTCTTTCGAAATCATCACATCGGCATCGATCAGCAGCCTGACCTCTGCTAGATTGCCTAATGACGACCAGAGATGACGATAATACTTTTCAGTATCCTATAGGACTGTCTTGGATGCTTCGTAGTAAACAGCTCCGAGATTCTGCTTGCTGTGGTTGTTCAGGTGCACGTTGACTTAGTTAATCGACAGATCCACGAGATATTATCGGTATTGGTGCGTGAGGTAGTTAAGGGCGATCGGTGACTGGTTCAGGATTTTCATGTACTCATCTGCTTTCAGGCGCAGATTACTTTCGACGAGAGTGCTAAATGATACGAAAGAAGCGGTTTTGGCTTTGAACTCTTCGTTGAAAACTGCTTTGGCGAGCAAATCGGTGGTATCCTCCAACATAGAGACGAGCCTTGTTTCCCTCTCCTTGAGCAACAACAAGCTGAACACTTGGTTAAACTCACAGTGGAAGCCTTCCATCCTTCGGAGCCACTTTTTGAGCAGAATGGTGACGATAGAGAAGGTCGGTAGAATATTCCATTCGGGGAATAGCTCCTCGAACATATACTGGAACTCGCTGAAGAGGAAGCCAAGCTTCTCGTGCAGCGCAATCACAGTCTTTCTGAAGTTGATATAGTAGCTGATGAAGTACACCATACGTTCGCAGGCACTGGGGATAGATTTGAGGTACAGCGCGACTGACTCGATGTGGGAATCGCAGAGGGTCAGCAGCACATTCACCAGATTGCTAAGAACGCATGGGGATTAATTGTAGCGAGCGGTCTCTTCGGCTAGCACTCGCATCCTTTTTAAACTGGTTTTGAGGGTGCGCGCAGTTTCGGAAAATTCTTGCTGGTGGGCGAACACACTCTATCTCAGAGTAGCGTAGATAGGTTCCTCGGGCTCTAACCATTCCTCTTGGGTCAAGACATCACAGTAGTGGTACTGGATTGGACTGTTGGAGTGCATCCCCACATGTTCCCGACGCAACGTGGGCAGCAATAGTGGTCCTTCCCGCAGAGTTTCAATCACATCGGTAGCGATCAGAGCAGCCTCATCACAGGTGATTAGTTTGCTCAGCTCAACCTGCAACGCTTTGGTAGCACAAACAGTCTTTTCATTAACTTGCTCGAAGGAGAGCTACTGAAGGGTGAGCATAGTGCGGACACTGGCATCTCTTTGCATGAACGACTCCTCCTGATCGTAGCCCCACATAAGGTTAAGTGAGTGATCGAAGCGAAGGTACCTGCAGTAGTGGATGCTGTTGGCGAAGAGTTGAATGCTTCGATGGCAGTACAGGAGGTCCTTGCAGCTGGAGAGGAGATTTTCCTGATCATTAGCATCGAGAAAGCTGAGGATAAGTGGAAGGGAGCTGTTGCTATCGTTGAGAAGCAGGCCAAATTTGCTGATGGTTTCTGTCATCGTAGTGTGTCGAGAATAATAACTATTAACCTACGGCTGGTCACTTCTAAATAATGCGAGCCGAATGAATGCCGGTGAGTATTGGAATCCAATAGAATCGTTCACTGCGAGAAGAATATAGGAGACTATTCAGGGTTGACGTATGTCGCCGCCATTATACTGCTGTAGCATTGCTTAAAATTCATTCGTGGTGGACTACTCAGGCAACTACTATTAAGTCCATAACTGGTATCTGTTAATGCGTTCCAATAGCAGTCGCCTCAAATCGTCGTCCAGCACTGTTATGCTTCGCTGTCCAAAGGACAGCTACGAAGCCAGGACGAGGGTCAAACTTCAGCCGATCAAGAGTGGTGGGTCACGTTCTAGACTCACAGCAGCGAGTCCGAGTCATCATGTAGCGACTGTTAGGGACTAAAATACCGATCCTTACCTAATGTGCAGACAAGCACAACCCACCGATACTCAGGACTCCATTCAGCTGGCACGTAAGAAGTTACGCAACCTGGAGTTCCTGGAAGGCTGTCTTTACTCTGAAATAGAAAAGCTCGAAGTCAAGTATGTATTTGGCCCATTCAGGAACTCCCAACCAATGACTTCGGTTGTAGCCAGCCGCTACGAGCTTGCCGTGACTGAGTATGACACAGTGACGAGCAACGTCGAACACCTTGCCTTGAAGATTAGGCAAGGATAATCGGTGCTTAGTGAAGTAGCAACCTTATCCAACGTAGTTGCGGGAGGCTCTGGGAATGAGCGTTGCTGACATGCAGTCACGATACATACATCGTGCAGAGGTGCTACTACAGGCAGAGGACTGTGAGCAAATTCTCGCTGCTTATGTGGAGCAGTTCGATGAATAGAACAAACTCATCCTCGAGGAACTAGATCTGGAGAGAAGGTTGGGTGACATCAACTAAACCAAACGTAACATTGCTGCGAGTTTGGAGGTACTGGAAGCAGAACTCAAGCATTTAGAGGAAGGTCCCGAAAATGAGAGAAATCGTTTCCTCGAGCAGAAGATTAACCAGCTTAGAGTTGATCTGCTGGACCAAGAGACAAGTATGAATCTACTAAGTGCAAAACACCGAGTGCCTAATCTGCGGGAGCTGGTGTGCCTTTACTTTACAGGGATAAAGGATAAACCTAAACGGGAAGATGAGGCATTGTAGATGTGGCTGTGTCGAAGGGAACTTGTCGAGGAATTTAAGTCTTGGGTCATTGAACGAAGGTAGTATGTTACTCCATAGTGTTTTCACTGCTTTAAGATTTACACAGACATCCTTGACCGGATTGAAACGCTGTACCGAAAGATCTTCAGCACCCACCATCACTAACTTATGGACCAGAAGAGGGCGGAGGAGGCAGACCTGATGCAGCAGTACAACCTTTGGATAGCAACCGAGAAAAAACTCAAGGAATAACTAACAACTATCCGAAGCAAGACGCAAGAGCACCAGGCTGAGGAGAAACTCCATCGGCTGCAACTGCTCGACTAGCCAACATCGAAACGGTTTGCGCAGGCACTTCAGCAGTTCAGTAGCTAACAGAATTGTCGTGTCAAGTCCATCAAGCAAACTAGAATACGGTTACAGCAACTTCAAGCCAAACTCTCCCATCCCTTCCCCGATCCCAAGGATCAGCTGTCCATTGAAGAGCTGAGGGAGCTGGTGGAGTAACAGTAGTCATAACTACGCAAACTACGAAACGAGTACTTGAAGCTCGACCGAACCCGCCAGACGAAGGAGAAGTAGTTTCGAAGGACAAAAGAGTCACGAGCTCCGGGTAAGGCTCAACAAGACTTCGAGGCCATTCATATCCTCTACAAAAAACTTGAGCGAATTCGTCAGAAAGTAACTGAAAATTAAATCAGAAAGCTGAGTTAAAACTACGAATTGACGAGTGGAACACCAAAAAGCTCAATTTCGTGTCGCCACGTCACAACCTCACCGATCGATCATTCGCCAAACCCGTATTGACGACTCCGAACAACTCAGCAGCAAGCCGCAGTCTGCTGAGAAGGATGCATACTGAATACCATCCGCTGGAGGAAACTATCCAGAAGCTGCAGCGCCTCAAGGACTCCATAACTGAGCGGCAGCCCTTTACTGCTGTCTACTCTCGCGTCATCAAATTTTGACTACTCGTCGTTTATGTGCACGCAAGTCATTTGCCTCCTCGTTTCTGAATCAGCAATGATGCTGCCATCTACTCATTACCGCCAGTCTGTTTCAAGGCATCCAGCGATTCTTGCCTACCGAAACCCATCTTCTCCAGTTTCTTTATCTTTATCTCATCGGCGATGTTAGGTTTGGAGTCTGATCCCTTTCTCAGCGACTCCTCCTTCACCTTTTTGATCTCGCCTTCGGGAAGGAACTTCGTTACGATCATCCCATCCTGAAACACCAGCTGGTTGTTCTTGAGATCCAGTAAACACTGCATAAGGCAACTTCGTACGTTGAAGCGTTTTAGCATATCAAGTCCTAGCAGGAACTCGCAACTGTTGTTCTCAATGACAGTCAGCGAGCAGGTGATAAACTTCCCCTCTATCATGATTTACGCTGCGTGAACTCTTCCCACGATTTTACTGGTTCCCACACCGACTGCCATACCGGCAAATCTAGTGTCTACCAAGCGCATCACTCCACATCTCTCTGCACACGCTATGGACATGACTGTCGACTGAGCACCCGAATCCACGAATGCTTGAATCGGTACCTTGTTGATGCTGGCATTGATGTACAGCATACACACCGTTCCAAACACCTCGGGAGTGTACTATTGTGCGTGCTCATAATTGCTCTCGATATTCTTCTTGTTGATATGTGTCTCCAGCAGCTTTTGGTATTACGGGTTGAACGGATCCTTCGAGAGCTCGATGAAGCGTTTTTCCTCTTCGATGTGTTTGCGCTTATCATCTTCGTCCTGCGTTCATCCGGACTGTACCTTCTTCATTATCCACCTGGCTAGCACATTAATGTCATCGTTCAGCACTGCCTCCATAAGTTCATGGTCGCGTTCCATTGCCTCCATGAACCTTTAACCGTCTTGCTGAATCTCCTTTTTTAGCTTCTCTGCTTGTTTTCTGTAGTGCGGAAGCAGCGCTGCACTGGGATTAGCTGGGGGTAGTGCCTGGTTGTTAACTTGTTGCGCAACGTTCTTGATCATGTCCTTGATGTTGAGCCTACCTTGTGGAGCTACCGGCGGGGCTACCATATTCATCTGAAGGAACAGCATTGCGTGCTCCTTGATTCCCAATTGGTCGAGCCGTTGTTCGTTTCTGAGCTATTTGCTGTCATAGTATAGGACCTGCCTGCCGACGGGTATGCCGAACTAAATGATATCGGAAGTACCTCGATCTCCACCAATGCTTTAACGTCTTCCACGAGCTCATTGTGCTCAACCTCCAAGTTAGCAATCTTGATGCTGTCAGTCACCGTGATTTTCATTTAAAATTCTATTCAAATGACACAGGGCACCCACCCATTCTGGCGTTTATAATGTTCGAAGGTTAATGTCAACCTTGGAGTAGTTCGGTACTGTCCTTTCGGCGACAGTATCGCCACCCAACCTGTCGGTCTTCGAAGCCTCTAAACTCTACCTACAGACAAACACTAACCTGGAGCAACTCAGTAAGCGTGTGCGCATCTTGCGCAGGCGCCAACAGGAGAATGGAAGAATCAACCAATTCAGGGAAGGATAACTTCAAAAGGTCATATGTTTGAAATTGCGGTCCACTAGCAGGAAGGCAGTCGATGATGGATGTTCCCCTCACGAAAGCAGCCTGATAAGAAACACAAGTTTGCACTTCGATCGAGTGAGGGATACCCGAGAGACCTCACGATGTCTTCAGCGAGCGGTACAGTTAGCACGTCACTAGGAAGCCCAACAGTTGCGTTAGGAGAGGAACGCCAACCGGCGGAAGTTACAGGAAATTCGCGGAGAGTAGCTTTAGCAAAAAAAGGTGCGACGCGAGAAGATCATGCAATTTCGAACGGCAGTGAAAGTGCACTCGTAAGAACACCTGCATCGTAAATTGCTGCGAACGTGCCAAGAGAAGCGTCGGCAGGTGGAACAATTGCTTCGGTTGCGTGATGAAAAGAAAGAGCTCATCGACTAGCTGTAAAAGTAGAAATAGAACCTCATGGATATCTGCACTGACGCCGAAAGGTTAGACCGCACTCTTCGCTTTACCCTCAGGAACGTCATTAGCACAAAACCTTCATCGCTGGTGGCCAAATTCCGCAGGGAACATCTGCTCCAGCCAAGCATCGGTTGACCTTGAATTCACAACAATCCTCTAACGAAATCAATCAGGTCTTCACCTTCTTCTCGGGGGCGCCCGAGCTGTTGAACTTCTCTGCGCGTTTCTTCATCACTTCCTCGTCCTCCTTGGAGCAGGACAAAGCGGCTTCAGCTGCGTTCTTAACGAACTTTTTCTTACGCTCCTCGAGCTTAGCTTGCTACTCGCTTGGCAGTACTGTGCTCTTCCCGCTACTACCGAACTTCTCCTTTCGTTTTTGCTTGAGCTAGTTGAGTTCTTGCTTGTCCACAAAGTTGCCACCAAACTTCTCTGCACGCTTCTTGAGCTCGTCGGTGGATGCAGGTTTGTTGCCACCAAATTTCTTCAATCGTTCGTCACGCAACTTTGTTATGGATGGCTGTACCTTTGCCGCCTCGTCGAGGGTCAGCTGCTACTACGTCGCAGTGAACTTAAACTTCCGTAGCTGCAGCTTCTCGGCTTCAGACAGTTCCCGTTTTGGTTCGGGTTGTGTATCGGAGGGTTTGTCCTCCTTTTTCCCCTAGGCGATTGGGGATTTGGACTAAGTTGGTTTTGGAACCTATGCTGGCTTTGGTGGCTAGGTTGTCGTAGCTGTAGTTGCTGGTTTGCTTGGAGTTGGCTACTTGGCTCTCTCCAACGGCTTCGGCTTTTCAGTATCGGTAGCCACCGGCTCCTTTTTAGTTTCGTCCACTGCTGGGGTGGGCTTGACCTCAGTCCCCGTAGGTTCATCTTTGGCATCAGCAGCCTTAACCGGGTTCTTCTTCTTGGGTGCCATTTAAAACTAAACTAACTACAGTGCATGATATGCTCATCTCTTTTAAACCCCATCAATTCTACCGCCGGCGCAAAAACCTCGCGGTACTACGCTACAAGCACTCTACTACGGATAAATGTTCAAGGGATCGTTGCATGCTTCAGCCGCATGTGCTGATGTAGGGAGCCCTCAGATCCATATGATTTCTGACAGTTCTTGAAGCTGCACGCGAAGTGACGGGTTATGTCGCCCGCTAAGCGCCTATTTCTTTTGAGTTCTGAATTGCTCTCATTAAGCGGGTCACGGTCAGCGGATAACCTTTTGTTACTGGCGGTAAGTAGTTGCCGCTAAAGCTTGCGTTTGTCCTGTCGTGCACTCTCGACCTGCATGGCGATTTGAGTTACCTGCTGCACGAGCTGCGCATTAGTGAGCATCAACCGACAGTATTCCATGTAAAAGTTGAATTCATGCTGCTTGCTGGGATCCCTCGCAAAGATCTTTTCGTACTCACACTCCAGCCAGGAGTCACGTTCACTGGCTTCTTCGCAGCTAGATGAGATGGGGCTGGGCGAGTGCGGAGAACTTTCAATGGGGCGCATGCTGCTCGCAGTCCAAACGTATCAGGGATTTTTTGTTTATTAATAAACATGCTCAATAATAGGAGTCGACTGCTTACGGTGCTTGCAGTGGGCGCTACTTCAGCATTAGGACTCTACCTTCTGTACCGCTATTACAGCCGGAGCAATGTACCAGTCACCCCACAGGAATTCCAGCTCGGTGACTTCGAAGATGAAGTTCTCAACCGCTCCGTTTCGGAGGTGAAGGACCGTTTGACAGACAAGCCATTGCGAAACCAAGAGGGAATGATAGAGGAAATTTATCGGAAGTCTGTAGACGTTATCAAGCCACAGTTCGTTGAACTCACAAAGCACTATCGCAACCGTAATTCACTGTTGATGTAGAGCGTAGGCAATTGACGGATCCTCTTGCGCAAGTCGCTTCGATTGTCGAGTATGAGGCAAAGGTGAAGGAATTGAAAGACAGTAGCCTCAACTGTATTCTCGCCAGGCTTGACATTCCAGAGGATGTTTGGAATCTAGAGGTGATGACCTGGCTCACCCCTGATCGAGAGGAAGAGTGGGCAGGATTGCTCACGGACCTTGAACAAGAGATGAACCAAGCTCTACCCATCCGCCAGAAGAACTTATCGCACGACCAGCTGCACAATATCTTCAACCACCATATCAAGTTCCTGCAGGAACTGAACCCAGCAAAGTATCGACTCAACCAACTGAAGAAGGAGTAGGTTATTGGAGTCGTGAACCACCTCGTTTCGGATGAATTGTTCAAAAAGTACAAGGTAGAGAGCGAAGACATTCAAAAAGCTTTGGGCGAACTCAGCGACGACTAATATCACGATTTCGAGAAGGATCTCGACGAGATTTCTAGCTTGAACACCGGTTTTGTCATCGGTGAAGAAAACGACGAGTCCTGAAGTGATTTCCTTGTGTTGGTAAAGACTATAGAGTTTACCCTCTGCCAAGCGGCGGTCGACACTGGCAACAGCTGCACAGAGAAGCTGAGTTACTTATTTTTTGCCAATAGGAATACTCAAGCCAAAGAAATATGGTTGGTTGGTAATAAGATGCTCCAAGCAGGAGAACAATGGGCAACCCGTGGTAGAAGCCACCGGCAATAATTTTAACTATAATAAGGTGGATGCCTCCTCGCAAGAAAGCCGAAACAGAGGAAAGCTAGGCGAGCGACTGCTCCTAGTAAGAGAAGACCAAGATAGACCTGAACCGTCCAAAGATCGACCGCATTCTGAAGGACAATACCAACCTAAAGCGCATCACGATTAATGTTTCGAGTAAGCCAGCGCTAACGCAGTGACGCAGTACCCAGTGGTCAGCTAAGTGGCCGAAGAGTTGGGCTGGCGCATCCAAACAGACCCTGAAGCCGGAGACTGGGACGTCTTCTGGACGGACTTCTCTATCGAACCCGACATCCTCATCCGCATGCACTTCCACCAGAAGATCAACCACTATCCAGGAATCTACGTTATTGCTCGCAAGAACTTGCTCGGGCTCAACCTGATGGCTATGCGCACCAAGTTTCCCGAAGAGTACAACTTCTTCCCACTGACTTGGATGCTTCCTTCGCAGTACAGCTAGTTCCGCATGTACTACGAAAGCGTAAGCAAGGGCAAGGTTCGTACTTATATCGCAAAGCCTGAGGCCGAGTGTCAGGGAAGAGGCATCTTCCTCACCCGCAATATCGAAGATATTGAAAATGGTCGCCACTACGTCATTCAGCGGTATGTAACCAGACCCTATCTCATTGACGGCTTGAAATTTGACCTGCGCATTTATGTGCTACTAGCAGGTACCGACCCGTTGCGTGTTTACCTCTTTGAGGAGGGACTCGCCAGGTTTGCCACCTAGCCCTATGTGTAACCCAACTCCACCAACCTCGACCAAACTTTCATTCATCTTACCAACTACGCGATCAATAAGCTTAACCCTAAGTTTGTATTTAATAAGTCTGTGAATGATATGTCCACTGGGCACAAACGCTCACTCACCTCTGTGTATAAACTGCTGGAAAGGAAAGGCGAGAACGTTACGCTGTTAAAAGCAAAGATAAATGAAGCCATTGTCAAAACTCTGTTGACGAATACGCCCTTGATGAGTCACCAATACCGTTACAGCCAACCCTAGGAGTATTCTGGCAATATGTGCTTTCATATTCTGGGCTTCGATGTCCTCATCACTGAAAACTTTGAACCATTGTTGCTGGAAGTCAATCACACCCCCAGTTTCACGACGGATACCCCACTGGATACCTTCATTAAGCACAAACTCATCAAAGATACACTGACCATCATGAACATCAACTCAAAGACCAAGACATCCCTATTTAACAAAGCCAAGCAGTACAACAGTGAGAGGTTATTGACTGGCAAACGGCAAATCTATCAAGGAGAAGTTAAGCAGCGCTAAATTGATAAGGCGCAAGAGGTTCGAGACGAATACTAAAACAAGCATCTTGGAGGTTTCACAAAGATCCACCCTGTGGAGGATGCAAGTCTGCAGCAACGCTACAATTAAATCTTATAGTTCTCTACCAAGACATACCAGGAGGAGAACACCCTAAGAGCACGCATGGAGGAAAAGTAGGCTAAGAAGATGCACAAGGAGGAACGGATGATGTTCAAGCTCAAACAGAGAGAAAGCAAAGCAACCTAAATGCAGAACAAAAGCGAAACTATCACCAAGCCGAGCTCGCAACCCTCTAAAAAGCACGAGCTGAGCAAATAGAAACCCTCGACAAAGAACAAACTGTACTCCTGTAAGCATATGCTGGAGAAGGAGGAAGAACGTACGAGTTAGCACCAGCCTCGGATGTCAATATCGCAGGCAGGGGAAAGCATCACCAACAGCAGCTCGAGGCGTAAGTAAGTGCATGTGCAAAATAATCATCTCACAGATCTTGTCAAGAACACTAAAGAAAACCTGAAGGAACTGCACCGCAGCGGTGTGCACTCCAAGTACCTCTCAGTTCAGAATCGAACTTCTCGATGCAAACTACGTAAACGTTGTAGCGAAATCGTAGACCTGCCCTACATACCATCAGAAGAGCGGCAACAGCTCGCCAACTGCCTGCTCATGTCCGAGTCAGAGCTGATTGAAGAGCGCCAGGAAAGAGAGAGGGAGGCTTCCTCGGGTTCAGCTCTGAACTTCAAAAAAGCTGCAAGCTATAACTACTCAACTTCAACGGAGACTGCCGGCAATAAACAGCTGGAGTATAAGGTGCGGATGACCAGAATGAAGAAGTTGCAGGAGGAAGTGAAAACCCTCAACCGTTCTAATATGAAGACGGGCAACTTCGTGATGCCGAAGATCTTCGACATCAACCTTAATGTGTGTCTCATGGAAGAACGGCCGGTGGAGCGCCGCGGCTTCATAATGAACCAGTTCCGGTTCGAGCAGTGACGTCAGTGGCACTCTAATAAGTCTCCATGCTGAACAGGTTGGCACTCTATTAAGTCTCCAAAGGAGTCAGCGCTGTATTGTCACACTCTCCGTCATGAAGTTATTCGAGCGCGATTTGGTTGATCTGATCCGCTCCTCGAATTTCTTCTTCATGAGCTGCAGATTGGTACGGTTGTATTTGTCGTCGAATGGTTTCACCCCTGCAAATTCCTTCGGTTGTTAGGTGCTCCCACCGAAGACGAACTTGTAGAATTTCTCAAGTACGTCGGTGTGACCAAGGAACCGATACAGTAGTTCCTTGCGGTCTGTCTTGGAAAAGCGTTCAAATGGGATGAGTTTGTCTTACTCGAAATATTTAACACTGAGCTCTTCCTATTTGAGATTGCGATAGAAGATTTATTTCTTCATCTCCCTGATGCACTCTGCAAGGATCTACTGATGCTCTGTCGGTGGGACTGCCAGAGTGCGGCTAGCCAACAAAGTGTCGAGTGGAGCCTGTCTGGCTGTTGTTGTTGCCCTCTACTGTTACCAACTCAAGTACGAACTGCCGGCTTGTAGATGAACGAACCCGAGGCATACCAGCTGTCTTAACATTCCTTTCTGAACTTTTCCTTTCGGTCATCGGGATGGTCTCAGATTGCTGCTGCAGCTCTAGCTGTTTCGCTGAGTATATCTCCAAGACCTCTGATTTCAGCTTACTGGCGTTTTCCTCAAGTTCTGCATGAAATGCTTCTTACTGAAACAGATGTGCTTGTAGTTCTTTATTTCGTCGCGAGCCTCAGCTAACGCCTTCCGCAAACTCTTGATATCTGCCTGCAGCTTACGCACCTCCCCATCGAGTTTCCCAACCTGGAACCTGAAATAGTCTCGTTCTTCCTCCAATACAAACATCTTCTCGTTGGCCCGTTCCTTGAGTCTCGCTTAGTCGATCTGTTCCTTGATATCCTTGAGTTAGGCCGACATGATCTTCATGTGCTCGGCATACTCATCTACGTAGGTGTGCTTCACTATTTGGATGCGATTCACAATCTTTTCGTTAACCCTCTGCATGAAGGCATGAGCTACCTCTATGAACGCGTTCAGT
>ERZ724508.1693-NODE-1693-length-12638-cov-13.931098_pt1 | contig 12638 bp, 11 predicted proteins | sample MGYA00376041_ERZ724508 | MGnify/ENA primary metagenome ERZ724508 (study PRJEB28724, sample SAMN07190887) | wastewater metagenome | isolation source: effluent of sewage treatment plant in Hong Hong | place: USA: Christiansburg, Virginia | collected 2016-03-01 ...
AGTATACAGAACGGCCAAGCCCCATTCCCTTTAGGGTGGGGATGGCTTTACTTTTTAGAAAATTAAAGATAGATTATTTGCAGAAAAAGAAGACTTAGCTTAGCACTGAGTCTTCTTTGGAGTGGCTAGTCAGCCACAGAGCTTTACTATTAAGTCTTTTTTACTTTGCATCCTTTCCAGCAGAAGCAACTTCTACACTGAGGCGAGCATAGCTATCAAATCCGAGATGAATTTGAACTTGATGATTACCAATCTTCTTGATGGGCGCTTTATTCGGAAGATGAACGTCACCTTTTTCGAGAGCAATACTGTATTCTTTCTTAATTTTCTCGATAATCTCATGCTCAGTGATTGATCCATAGACTTTGTCATGATCTCATCGAAGCTCAAATTTGAGCTCTTTTCCATGAAGTTTTTCTTGGTATTCATGTCTTTTTTCCACGAGCATTTGCCTCTCGAGTTCTTGTCTCTTTGCTTTTTGATTCATAGATTCAATGGTTTTTTCATCGAGAATTTTTGCTTGTTTCTTTGGAATGAGGGCATTACGAGCTTGTGCAGATGATACCGATACTCGATCGCCTGGCTTACCGAGACCTTGTACATAGGTAAGTAATTCAACAAGAACTTTGTTTTGAGTCATAAAAAAGAAGTAATAATACAAAATGAGAATATCAAAACTTAATGGAAAGACAAGATTTTCTTCTCTGAATATATTACGAATCAAAATTCTCATCATACAAGCGAAAAATAGCATCATATTTGTACAAAATGAATGAGATATTCTAGAATACCATGGAATGTATTTTTATTCTTTATTATCTGTATGAAAAAAACTCTTTCATCCCTCCTGCTTACAACTCTTATTTTCGGGAATATACTTCCCGTGCACGCTATTTCAATAGGAGATAGCGTGGTGACTTCATTGGTATGAGAAGTTATTTGATCCGATCAAAGCTCACTCAAATATCCATCCTGATCAGAATTTGAGAAGATCAAATCAATCGTCGATACCTATCTCATAAAGAAAAAAAATCGGTATTATGACGATCAATGGAAAACCAAACCAAATTATACACCAGTGATTGAGAAAGAATTAAAATTCCTCATCCTCTCGACCTACCAAGGTCATGCAGAATTTTATACACAACTCTTTCCTCGAACAGGGTACTATTATGGAAATGATGGTACTGAACAATCAGTAAAAGATATTCTTCAGCGTGTTCCGCAAGCTCAACATATGGATATTTCATCCATACTTGGCGGCAATTCATCCATTAGTGAGAGCTTTATTGATGCAAGTTTTGGGGTAGATTTTTCTGAGCAATCTAGCAATAATGATTTAAAATCAGTGATTGAACAAAAAATCAAACAAATCACACAAACAAAATGTAGGAGTATACGTTGAGATGATAACATACACGAATGCTATCGATGAGATCGAACATTAGGTAAATATTTACCAACCTACGAAGAATTTTGAAATGAGACTATTTACTTAAATCGTGAGTCAGTAAAAATTCGAGATATTCAAGATCAAATTGAATATAAGGTAAACGCGGAAAAAATACCGAGACCAGTATCTGATATGTTAAAATCACAAATCAACCTACGTGCTAACCTTGATGGTGAACTAAGTGATTTGGATCGTCTCAATTTTTTTGAGAGACCGAGTGATGAGACAGCACGACCAATTCTTCAGTATATACAAAATCTTGATACTATTGGTACAGAGACAAAAAAGTTTATCACAGATCAAATTAAATCCACTCTATCAAATACACAATATCTATATCCAGAGGATGCCACCTATTCTCTCGAATACAAATCAAAATCCTACACTCACGAAGAGGCGCTCAAAGAGGTAGAATCCAAGCAAAACAAAGTTGAGAAGAAAGATTATAAAAAACTCATGAACGGTGCGAAAGCTGAGAATATTCCAGAGATTTTTAAGAAAATCCCGAATGACTCAGTATCACTCTATATCAAAAACCCTCAAAATCTCCTCTCAATCCTCGATCAGCCATCGAGTGGATTGCAACTTGGAGGGATCGATAGCTCAAAGAAGATCAAGGAATATATGTCCAAGTGGCTTGAGATTGAGGATTTTTCACAGATCCAAAAGAATCTCAAACATGAATCAGCTATTGTTCTAACGAATCTTGATCCGACTACCCCGGAGGTAACATTTATCCTCTCTGAAAAAGATCGCGATGCTCTCTCTGGAGATAGTAAGACGAGCATCATCAAACAACAAGATGGATATATCTATGTATCGAGCTCACAAGCAGTGATTGATACAATCGCAGGACTCAAGAGTTCAGACTCTCTCTTGGAAGCAGATGATTTTCAATATGTTTGGTGGAAAAAATCAGCAAAGATACAAGATGCGTTTGTTTTCGTTGGAGATCGATTTTTCGAGAAACTCACAACACTTGATACTTTCATCAAGCACTACCGAAAGATTCAAGACTACAAACATCTCACCTCACTCCAAGAACTCGCTTGGGCGTATAAAAAAGCGTACAATCGAGATGCCAAGGATTTTGATGAGATTATCCAACTCCTCTCAAAATCCGGAGACGTATCCATTACATCTGAATTGGTCAAGGATTATTCGATCCAGAATGGTATCGTATCACATAAAAACATAGGAACACTCGCTCGCACCAATGCGATCACCAATGCGAACTACGATCTGAATACTATTACTCGCAAAGAGCTCGATGATTACAAATATTCAGTCCTCAAATATCGTGATATATGGCGAGCGAGTCTTGATCCGATGGGAATCATCATCAATCAATATAAAGATGGAGTGAGTATTGATTTCTTCATGACACCGATTCCAGAGTTTCCAGATGACGAGGCAAATATGATATTCAAACATTTTCAGGATGTAACCAAGGACCAACTTGATTTTATCCGTGATGTGAATGTCCGATCTGGGATGGCAAGTATGGTATTTGGATTTGATCCAAAGAAGCTAAAAGTAAAGATCGATAAACCAGAAGGTCAAGTCGAGAAAATGCTTGCAATGGGATATAAAGAATCGCAAACAGAGGTTTTCGGAAAAGACAAAAATGTAGACATCCTTTCGATGATTGGCGGAGAGTTTGCAGTCGGAGTCGGATCAGTCGATGAGGATGTGATGGAGTTTGATGCGGAGAAAGCAGATGTATTTTTCGCGGTGCAAGTCAATAGTCTAGAACAATGAGAAGAACTTATCAATCTCGTACGAGAGAGAATACTTAAAGAAATCGAACATGAAGGATGAATGCTTGCTCAACTCGCCAAGATGCTTGCAAAACCATCTATAGAAGAATATCGAGGATCAAAGATTCACTATATTGATGATATCGCAGTGCCATTTGTAGGAACCATGGGGCTCTCATATGGATATGCAAAAAACTTTGTCTATTTTGCAGTAAATCGTGATACAATCAGGCGAGCGATTGATACAGCTCTCGATGGTGATGTAGAAAAGGCAAATATTGTGAATAATTCCCAAACAGCCACTGGTATCATCTTCGGTGCAATGCTCAATGGGTCGAAGCTCAATGAGACAGTGAATACTATCGCAAAGAGAAATAGTGGAATCCTCTATATTGGAGCTGGTGAGCTTTCTTCTAGTGCTACTGATATGATAAGTGCGCTCACCTCTGAATACTATCAGTCTTATGAGCGTAATATGCTCCTCGGCAAGAAAGATATACCATTCCAGGAGAAAATTGGCATAGTCCAACTAACTTGAAAGGATGGCACTATGTCGCTGAAGATACTTCCTCAGGAGGCTCACTTTTCATCAGGATCAATAGCGACTCAGTGGGGTGAATTTGCTCCGAAAATCGATGCATCCTATACAACGGGTGATGGAATTGATCTTCTCAAATTCCTTGAAAAAGATAATACATTCATCAGCGAACTTGCTGTATTTGCATTTGTCTCGATCTTTAATAATACCGAGCATACTAATACGATCTTTCATAATACACTCTTCACACTCAATCTCGGTAAAGACGAGATCGGATTCGAGCTAAGGATATTTGACGGTGAAAAACAACAAAAAAGCACCATCTGAAAACTGCTCAGTGGAGACAATACTGTAATGATGGTTATATGAATTATCATACTGATACTTCTTGGTACTGGTGGATGACTCTTAGTAATGCGCTCTCGAAGAAGAAAAATGAATGAGGGTGTCACCAGCTCATTATCTATCGTAACACCAGTAACAACAGAAATGAATCCCGTGTATGTTCAACCAACGGTTCAATCAGTTATCGAAAATATCCCGACTCCACCAGGGCTACCACAAGATATACTTGCTCAAGCTGAAGCAATACAGAAACAAGATGATAATATAATTCGTTCATAAATTCGAATACTATGCCATCTATTGAACTTAAGAATATATCACTCATCTTTCGTGGGGATATAATCCTCAAAGATATATCGCTCAATCTCTTGCCTCATAGCATCACAAGTCTCTTTGGATCATCTGGGAGTGGGAAGACAAGTCTCCTGCGGATAGCAAGCACACTCCTCTCCCCTAATCATGGAGAGGTAGTTTGCCAGGATGAATACATCCGTGAAAAGACACGAAAAGAGATACTCTCGATGCGATCAAAAATATTTGGTTTTTTCTTTCCAGAACCAATATTTCTCGAAGAACTCACAGTTCGTGAGAATATTCTCATCTCATTCATCCTCTCAAAACAAACCATACCTCAACAATACTATGAGCAACTGCTCAAGACATTTGAAATTACTCAATTGGAATCATTCGTAGTATCACGTCTCTCAAGCGGTCAACGTGAGAGGGTCAATTTTATTCGAGCGATCATTCACTCACCACAGATACTTATACTTGATGAGCCATGAGCAAACCTCGATGATCGTATGAAGAAGATCCTCTTTGATTATATTTACACACTCAGAGATCGCATGACGATCCTGATAGCAACACACGATAGCGAACTCAAAAAATACTCAGATTCCTCTTACAGCCTCTATGATTCTACGCTTCATTCTCTTGAAGATTCGCGCGCACAAGATCCGAAGTAGTATTGTGATTCTCTCAACAATGTTGATGAGTGTCTTTTTGAGTATACTCCTTTTCCTCTACAGTAATATCATTGCATTCAATACCTATTATCAGCTTGATGGTGTAGACCCAAGACGTGTCAGTATTACTTCTGATACGTCATTCTTTGAACTCTTTGGCAAAGAAAAAAGTGGACTCTCACAAGCTATAAAGACAAAAATAACACAAGATCCACTCATTGATCATTCATATTTTCTTACTTTTGTAGAGATACCAGTACTTGCCCAGATGGATATTTTTTCTTTTCATCTTGCAACTGATATTCCTGTATTTGGTATTTCTGATGAATTCTTTTCCGGAATATCTCCAAAAAAGAGTGCCTGAGAGAATATCCCAATAGGAATCTCAAAATCAATGCTTGAATTCTACAATGTACAGGTTGCTGGCAGTGCCTCATTCTTCCCGCGGATGAATGAATATTTTCTCAAATGACAGGCAATGAAGCTTGAATTTGGCAAATCAAAAATCTTTGATTATTCTGAAAAATCTCCCATTCTCAAATTCTGATCAGTGGTAACTATCAGTAATGATTTACCAGGATTTGGCCTCAGTATTCCAATCTCAGTAGTGAATGATTCACTGAAAAAACTCTGATATCCAACTCCGAGACCATATCGTGCCATTGCATATCTTAAAAACACAGGAGATATCGAAAAAATCAAATCAGTATATTCGGACTATACACTTGTATTTGATCGAGATAAAATTGCACAAGCAGAGAAAAATATGAAACTCATCCGTTCTGTATTTCTCATCATTGCAGGGATTTCCTCATCGCTTCTGATCCTTTTTCTTGGGTTTATATTTGCTGGAATTCTCCGTGAAAACTCACGAATGTTTGCCCTCTTTCATATGATCGGAGTCAATCGATCCTATATCTGGTCGACGATCTACATCGAGCTTGGTGGTCTTGCAATAGTAGGGAGTATACTTGGAACCATGATATCGATCATCGGATCAAACCATATGACTGCTTTTGTCACAGCACGCATCGCATCGATCGGACTCTGATTCATACCCATTTCACTTGCATGATTGCAAATAAGCTGACTATTCATTGCTCAAACTCTCCTTCTTATTCTCTTCATTACAATACTTGCTTATCCAAAGGTAGTGTATGAAAATCAGTAAAATGGACTTATTAAAAAAAGAAAGTACCACTGATCAGCGGTACTTTCTTTTTTTAATAGATTGCCATCTTTTTGAGTGAAGCGAGAAGATATCATTCAAAACTCCTACCAAATTTGTATATATGAAACTGTTAATGTTTCGTTGTTGTATTATTCTTCACCATCACATCCACTATTTCATCAGTTAATCCGAACCGTCTTGCTCACTCTTCCAGCAAAGACATGATAACTCCTGCTGTATTTCTTGCCTCTATCTCTGTTGCATTCAGTGCAACTACATTACTATCATTAGATATCAATTTTGAACTATCAGTATCATCTCATGAATGAGATGATACTGATAACTCATTATTTTCATCTTTAATATTTGTTGTCATAGGGTAGTAAATTTAATGGAATGTATTTTCAGTAAAATTATCTCTTTTTTGAGCATCTGGTCAAATTAAACTACTTGTTTTTGATGATATTTTTTCCACGATAGAAGATGATGCATCACCCTGAGCAGCTAAGATACCGCTGATTATGGAAGTAGATAGTATTTTCACTATTGATTCACTTTGACGAATAGATCGAAGTTCTGGATCAAAATATTCATCATTTAAAGTTTGAACAAGTTCAGAATGGACAAATTGCTTAAATACAGGAACAAGTTTTGGGAGGGGGATATTGAATACATGTCGCTCCATTTTATGCATATAATCATCTTTGCTAAGGGGAATGTTTGGATTTTTTTTCGTTAGTCATGCATATGGATTAAATGCCTCTCATTTCATGGAAGAAAAAAAATTGCGTGGTGTAACAGTTTTTGCATTTTTTTTCTCCTCAATGTATGCTGGATTCGAAGAATTAATAATATCAATACCAAATGGTAGTACACATTTAGATCCATCAATAAATTTTTGGGCTTTTATTGGATCAGGTATAATCTGATCTACGAGTATAATATAATCAATTCATGCTCATTTTTCTTTGTTTCCAGAGAGAACATCATCAGATGGTGTAGTAGATATCATTCGAATATTACTATAGATGTTTGTATTTTCATTCATAGCAACAATTATTTGCTCTGCTATCCATGCAGAAAACATTTCAATAAGACTCTTAACGGCATTTTGTGAATCTTTTGTTTTTTGAGCAAGTTCATCTGCTACTTCTTTTGGCGCCCCCGATGGATGGTAATCTTTTATATTGTTCTTGTATCATTCTGATTTAATTCATGGAATAGATTTGATGATATTTAATTCATTTTCTTTTCGATCGTACATCCAGTTCATAATAATCTGAAGTTGTTGTATTTCTCGTTCACTAAGATTCATTTGTCAAATACTCATCTTTGTTACATTATTTCATTCCCCTTTTTTTGGTTTTAGAAAATCTTTTATCCTTTGAGAGGTTTTAGTCTCTACAGCAATGCTTGTCGCCGCTTTACGGCTCCTTTCATTTTTTATTAGTGCTAAAACTTTTAGCACTTTTTCTGATCCATCCTTATGAAAATAATTTTTCTCGCCATCATAAAATAAAGCTCATTCTCTGTAACGTTTTATAGCTCGTTCGAGCATTTCTCATTGAGTTTTATCAAGAAATTTCTCCTGGAATGAAACCGAATACTGATCAGATAGACCAGGATTACAAAACTGAAAAAACCTAGCCTTTACTTCTTTATCAAGGCTACTGATCTTTATGGGAGTTTTTGAATCAAGAAATACAACTTTTTCACACTCTTCATTATTCAATTCAATTCAAAGATCTTTGAATTGAATTGTTGATTTTTTCTGGGTAAAGTTTTGAAATTGATCGCTACTTGGTCTTTCTGTAAAATTTGCCAATACTAATTCAAGCGCCAAAAAGACTTCGTTTGAAATACCATTCACCGTACAGCTATCTATAGCGATAGTAGGTAAATATTCAAGATTAGCAAGATTAGAAGGTCTTTTAATTTGTTCTAGAAAATTATTTTCTAGGGTTTTTTCCTCCGAATATCATACATTCATGGAATTTGTCATAAAACAAACTTATATAGTATAAACCATTAGATCATATATTTTCCATCTCGTCAAAAAATAAGAAAAAATCCCTAGAAAACTAGGGATGAAAGATATAATCAAATATTTATTGATTATATGGGATATACCGATTTTTAACATCGGTGAAGAATCTGTTTATAAATTCTTGTCTCTCCAGCTTGGGATTATTGCTTTTGGCAATATAGGAGCGACAAGAAGCACGAAAATGCTCAATTACATAAGTTGCCGACTCCATACACGATAATTTAGATGACAGAATAAAGGTACTTATACCCGTCATTTGCACAAAGCTCGACCGCATGTGGATAGTAAGAGTACCTGGATCAAAGGAATGCACGCCATCAAAATCAATATGGTAGTGCTTGACCCAATAAGACGTAGTCACATTGAAATCCTTCAAAAACACATCGATATCATACGTATGACCATGTACAATATCACCACATCTTTCAAAGATACCTCCATGAAATAAAATATCCTTATCAATATCTATCGTCTCCTCCTGAATAATCTGAGTATTTGTGTCAAAGGTTGACATAGCCATCTCCAAGATACTACTTTTATTTGAAGCAGCACTTTATCGAGTGAATAAAAAAACATGAACAGAAGAAGTTCAATGTCTGAGTGATAATATATTATTTAATACAAATGTCAATGATTTATCTTGGATGTTCGAATATCTTGAATGTTATTACCATCTTTTTTTGCAAATAATTGCACAATATGGCACACTAAGGAGAAGTAACTCCTCCATATGATCGAACTTCTCATATCACTCGGCTTCTCAGAAGTGGAAGCAAAGATGTACCTTGCTAATCTTTCTATTGGTATAGCGGGCGTATCCATACTCGCAAAACGAGCTGGGATGAATCGTACGAGCGGATATTCTGTGCTCGCAGAACTCAAGCAAAAGTGATATGTCAAAGAATATCTTCGTTGAAATACGAAGTATTTTGAAGCGACCGATCCAGAAGATATTCTCGATATGTTCCATAAGAAGATCAAAAAACTCGACAAAGCTCTGCCAGAAATCAAAGCAATGAGTCAAAAATATACAGAGAGTCCGAAGGTACGATACTACCAAGGGCTCGAAGAGGTAAAACAACTGTATATCAAGAGGCTTCAAGACAATCCTTCGGAAATTAAGATCTTTAAAGCATGAATTGAACGTGAAAAAGAGAAAGAAAAATTAAAAGCTTTCAGCAAGGAAGTGGCAAGGAAGACGAGAGCACAAAAAGTAGAAATTATCTGCAATAGCTCTACCTCATCAGAAGAAGAAGATGCTCGGGAGAATACAAAGAGAAAAGTACTCACAAAGAACGATATATATCTCCCAACCTCCATAAAAATATATGGCAATAAAGTACAGTTTGTCTCACTCAAAAATCATCTCTTCGGTGTGGAAATAGAGAATCAGGATATTGCAGATTCACTACGTCAGATGTTCGACTATATATGGAGACATTAATTATTGCATATGAAACATATTCCTACACAGAGTGAGTACAAGCCTATCGATACTCCCCAAGAAGACATACCTTCACAAAATACTGAGTGAATTGTTGCATCCATCGCTCAAAATACCAAAGAAGCAATCGAGGTGGTAAATAAGCCAAAACAAATAATCATCGCAATGATTGGTCCACCAAATAGCGGAAAATCAGTTTTTTCAACGAGTCTCAAGCTCCATATTGGGCGTCATCTCACCTATCTCATTCGAGCATGTCCAGATGGTGAATGAGATTGGAGACAGATGGCGCAAACAGATGTTGCGAACTATTGCGTAGAAAAAAGCAAATTACGAATGGGTGACAAACTCTACGATCCTGCCTTGGTTGATTGGTATGAAAAGTCCATTCAAAACTGTGCATCAATACCATTTCTCATGGTCGATCTTGGATGAAAAATTACAGATGAGAATAAACAACTTCTCAGATCAGCAACACATTGTATTATTATCTGTCGTAAGGATAATGCAGAAGATAAGGAAAATTGGATCAAATGTGCTCAAAGCTGTGAGGTACCAATCCTTGCTGAGATTGATAGCGTCCAAAATAAAGAAGAGATAACGTATGAGATGAAGGAAGGGGGAACTTTTCATGGGCAATCAGCCAATCTTGAGCGAGGAACTATAGCAACTGGTGGCACTATCATCGAACTTGCCAAGCACATAAAAACAATGGTTAATATTCCAGATATCCCTGGGGAAGTATGGACTCTCAAAGAGAAAGATGGGGAAATATTTGAAGAGCTCAATATGAGCGAGCTCAATAAAGTACTCAACATTCAGAACAAGATTCGTATACAAAATGGTAGGGAAATCTCCTATCCTATGTGGACACAAGATGATATGCATCGATTCAAAGAGATGATTCCAAGTATTGCTCACTCCTCAGATCATAGACTCCATATCAACGGTGCGTGTCCAAAATTCTTACAAGCATATATCACAAGCACATTCGACGGTGATACATCCGTAAGCGATCCAAAAATTCCAGGATGAGTTATCTACATTCAAAGAGGCCTGAAAAAGAATCAAGAACAAGAGTCAACAAATCTTTCATATCATCTGAGCACAATTTCATATGAATGATGAGCCGAAAAAGATGAAGTCTATCTCCTCGAAGTAAGTATAGCAACATCGGATAAAATCATCCACAATCTACAGGAAGAAGTAGATAGTCTCTCACTTCAACATTTAAAAATTGATCAAAATGGTGAAAAGGTAAATTTTCTTGCATGGTGGAATCAGAGATCAGACATCGAAGTATCACTCGAGACTCAAAACGCAGTCTTACAAAAAGGGATTGTGCTTTCAGAAAAACTCCCACTCCCCCTCACCTCAAAGCTCGTAAGAGAACTTCAAGGAATTACTTCTTTTATCGCCATTCACACACCGCAACAGTCGCAAGTTGAGTGCCGAAACAATGAATCACTTGCGATGATTGTAACAGGAGCACGTGCGGGAGAGTATATTTCACTACCAATTGTAAAGGCTCTTACCCCAGAGAAATCAAAATAGATGAGAGAAAAAGTATGTTGTCATGATATGACAACATACTTTTTGTTCTATGAAGCCTTACTGGATAAGGATTCATAGTATTCATATTAAATATATAATACATTCTAATCACAAATACTCTATACTGCTCTTGTTCACATTAATCAACGTCTGAGGAGACAAAACATGAACACACGAAACATTGTTGTAAGCCGTGGTAGCGTTGTAAGCCTTGCTGATCTTCCAAGAAAAAGCATCGCGCTCGATGGGTATGTGCGTGGACCAATCGTGAATGTAGAAGAGGAAAAATATTCCTTCGATCATCACGATGGCTGTGTACGTCTCGTCACCAGTGCTACCTGCATGCAAGTCCTCGATGCTCTACTGCTTGGTCTGGATACAAAGGATCACACCATCTATATCAATGATGTTGACGGTGACACGACACTTGCAACCTGGCTCCTTCTCAATCCTCATCGGATCATGGAACCCCAGGTTCGTGAACTCGTGGCAACTGTCGGCGCAATCGATGCACATGGTCCAGCATATCTGGTGGTGAATCAGGAACTCGCAAACGGCTTCTTCCAAGGAGTTATGAGCAAAGTAACTGATCTCCAACGTGCTCGCAAGTATGGTGAAGCGGATCTAAGCACACTCTTGGATGATACGATCGCAAAAGTGGATCAACTCTTGAATGGAACGCTCGATTATATCAAGCGCCCAGACAAAGAACGAAACTTTGAGATCACGCATCGTGGTACGAGTGGCTGGGTGATGGCACGAAGTGCTGATTTTATCTTCGATCTTCTCTATGCTGCCGGTCATACCAAGGCTGTAGCATATCAGGAAAATCCAGATGGATCGGTCACATACACGGTCGGAAAGAAATCAGAAATGGTTGCCAACTTTCCGGTCGGACCAGCACCAAAGGACGGAACGATCCTGAATGCGTTGAACACCAAGGAAACTGGTTGGGGTGGAAGTACGACGATCGGTGGAGCACCGCGCAACGCGGATGGCTCTCGCTCTCGCCTAACTCCCGATGAAGTTTTTGCTATAATTACCAATATTGTTGACTAGGAGGAGTCAACCTTAAATCCCTGATAATATCGGGGATTTTTTTATAGATTATTTTATTTTGATAGTCGTAGAGAAGCTCTCTTGATCATTCAAAATAATAGAACGGATCATAAATTTCCCTCATTTCTCATGAAAATCTATCACTGTGTCATCCTGTGTCGTCAAAATGATATACCAAATCTGTCATCCTCGACCTGATCGGGGATCTACTTTTTCTTGTTATCATCATTTCAAATGGAATGAGAAAATAAATATCCCCCTGTAGAACAGGGGGTTTTAGCAGAGAGACCCTAGAAGGG
>ERZ724508.1694-NODE-1694-length-12624-cov-5.030392_pt1 | contig 12624 bp, 17 predicted proteins | sample MGYA00376041_ERZ724508 | MGnify/ENA primary metagenome ERZ724508 (study PRJEB28724, sample SAMN07190887) | wastewater metagenome | isolation source: effluent of sewage treatment plant in Hong Hong | place: USA: Christiansburg, Virginia | collected 2016-03-01 ...
GAACTGGATGACGCGCTGGAGCAGTGTGTAAGTGATGACTCGAGATGCATTCCAGTCGCTCGAAAGCCACGTAATCGCATCGTCAACATCGAACTCGAACCACTAGCCACGAGGGAGTTCCGGTTGCGAATGACTCCGCAGGCAGTTCGCACATATAACTTTTAACTCCCACTGTTTGCAGTTGGTAATGTAAGATGCAAAGGTACGACAAGAATTGTAAGTTGCACTGCTGTTTAAGCCATGCTTGTCGTTGAACCCAGTGAGCTTACCTTTCACAAAAAAATCATTGCTGAAATCGGCAAGTCCATTCCATCTGTCGAGTTGCTCACAGTACGCAACCTGTACAGCAAACCAGTGCTGTGGCGATTAGGTCACTAAATTCACACAGCTGAGGTGTTTTTCGCCAAACCAACGGAAGGAGTAATCGAGAACGACAAGGACATTAAGATACGCTTCTCGTTTAACCCCACTGCCAAGGGGACATTCCGTCTGCGGCTTCCCTTGGAGGTCTATGACGAGCAACGTCAGGAATACACTAAATTTACTGATGTAAGGTTGGAAGGCGAAGGAGACTAGCCACAGTTACTCTTCGATAGACCATAGCTGATTCTACCTCCGGTACCATTGAATGTCGAATCGAAGGCATGCTTTCGAATTATCAACGAAGGCTACGAACATATGGACATCACTCACAAGCTCGATTCGGGAATCGACCCTCTGATTAACGTTTCGCTGCAGTTTCCATAAGGCAGAAAAGTTGGGATCAACAAAACTGAGGTTCCAGTTATTGCTACGTTTTCCTCTCGCAAACCGATCTCATTTACTGCCAAGCTCGAGTTCACTGATAAGATGGGGAAGGTGTACACTATCCCAGTCTCGGGTACAGCAGAAGCCAGTCTTCTCTCAAACTACCCCTACTTCGAATGCACCGGCATCAGTTACAAACTGGACCTGTCGATCCCTCAGTCAATTCAGCTTGTTGAAAATGTAGAGGGAACCATAGTCGACAAACTCCTCACCTATTCGACTCCGGAAAAGACTACCTTTGACCAACCACGCCAATTTATCCGGAAGTGGCTAAAGTACACACTCAACGATTAGTCAATAGGCTGTTTTCCCGAATCAGAGATATAATCACGTGGTGAGAACCTCATAAAACTGGTTCAGTTGTTCGCTGGAAGACGCTAATCTGATAAGCTGCTGCCCAGTTGGGATCCTTCGTCCGATCCTTTACCGTACTATGAGCAACTGATCAAACATTTAAAAGGGCTCGGCTGCTTGCTCAATAATATCAGGGCCTACTATTTACTCGACGAAATCGGCTATGAGCTGCACTTAAGCAAGCAACAGTGTAGCCACAAACGACCGCCATCATACAAGTTCTGGTTCGTGAGTTACAATGCCTGGATATACTTGTTTTACCAGATAGTCGCAGTCTTTGGTACACCGCCACGAGTGCGACCTGCCCAACCTGCAGTTAAGCGCCGTGCCACAGTCGTAAGATCACAGCCAGTCTAAAAAGAGAAGGAACAGTTCCCCTCTAACTTGTATTCGACTTACGAACTTTTACTGTTGAAATGGATGGAGACCATATGGGACCATCACAACGAAGTCACCAGAAGGTTCTCCACTTTCAAGGAGGTGTTTGAGGATGGTGTGGCATTCTTCTTTCTCGTGTACCATCATCTGCCAATCAAAGATAAAGTCCTCGAAGGACTCCATCGGTATCCGAACAGTCGCTCGGATGTGGAAACTAATCAGCGCCGCGCGATGCACTTGCTTACCAACCTCGGGATAGCCACTTTCGCTGATGAAAATGATCTCGGAAGTCTAACGGAGAAGGAGTATCTCCTGTATTTAACTCAGTTGCACAGCCTGCTACCCTGCTTGTTGCCCAAAGAGACCATAGTGTTCAACTGTTATCTTGGAGACCACCCGACTAAGTCGATTAGTATACACAATCCATCGAATAGGCCAGTGAGCTATTGGGTGAAGATGGAAGGGTCAGCTGACTTCATAAGCGAGGAAAAGCAGTCAATACGTGTCGAAGCCCACCGTACATTTCACTTGAATGTTACGTTCCGCAGTCGAACTTCAGAACCTTCCAAAGCCTTTTTAGTATTGACTGTTCGGAGGGAGGGAACACATATTGGATCACCTTTGGTGTTCGAACTAGTGAGCGACATCATTGGAAGAAAGAGCAGCAAAATCCTGGAGCCAATTCACAGCCGTCTGTATGAATCGACCAGTGTGCGAGTACCCGTACAAAATAGGTTCGATGGCTGTGACTATGGTGAATTCCAAGTGGTTTTAGTCGAGTAAAAATAATCAGATCGACGGACTGGAAGGGATCCACTTTCGATCAAGCGCTCTCAACAAACCCAGCCAAAAGAATCTCCTCCAAGCTTTTCCTGCGACGTTGCAAGACTCAAACTCAAGAAGCTATCGTCGGCCATGGTATAGCTGACCTTCATGCCTCTGTCCCTAGAACCACTTCGGTGCTACATCGTTTTTATCGATCCATCTGTGGGAGAGTTCCAGTACGAAGTCGTCGGGGTACCAGACTACCCCAAACCATTGCATGAGATCCGATCGCAGGCCATTATGATTGATCAACAAGAACAAATAGAATTGACGATCCCCACCCAAAATTCTCTGATGAACAAGGCAAGGTTGTACGCCTAGCAGCGTAGTAATCGAGATCAGTTCGAGCCAAAATCACCTGTCAACGTTAGTGAGCTAACTGAATTTACCGTGACATTGCTATCGACCGAAGAGGTAAATAGCTGCATCGATCACCCGAAATCAGTGATGATGTGCACCAACAGAAAGAATCAGTTCGAGGAGGAGCCAAGTACCTGCCGAATCAAGCTGACAGTGTTGTTTCGAAACTTACTGAAATAACCGAACTTCGATTTGGTGCTGACCAACCCACAACGAACAGATGTGAGAAGGCTTAAAGTCTACTTGACTATTCTTCCGAAGCCAGTGAAGCTACAAGTAGAGATGGTGGCGCCAGCTCGCAGCCAAGTGGTGCAAAATCTGCCTGTCGTGAATTCAACTGATAGGGACTGGCGACTTCGTATACAGCTTCCCAACGATAAACCGTAATTCTCTATCAAAATGGACAAAAGCATCAATAACAAGGATCTAATCTGTAAACGAGGGAGCCAATTACAGCTTCCACTATGCTTCCAGCCTCAATGGCTCTGCCGAATAGAATCCAAGCTACTTCTGAACAACCTCACGACCAGCGAGACAGTAGAATACTAGCTAGTGGGAATCGGCGAAGAGCCTCTATCGTAAAGCCACATCAACATTAAGTGTCGCCTTAACGAAATCAAAGTGGTAGCTATTCCAGTCAACTATCCCTTCGGAGCGGGGCAGACTTTTCGAGTAGAAACTGACCTTGTCAACTGCTACGGTGCCCCCGTTGTTACCCTTCCTGTCCAGAAAAAGTTTAACTATTCACTAACCATCAACCCACTCCTTTCAGGAAGCTACACCGGAGCAATTACTTTCTACGATGATCACAATCGTTATTTCTGGTACACCCTCACAATCGAAACAGAGGGGAGCGCTGCAGAAGGTCGCATTGACCTGCGAACGACTTTGTTCCGTCCCGTGGAAGTATAAATAGAAATCTTCAACCCTACAGAACTCATTGCGACATTCGAGACTGATCTCAGCGGGAACGACCTGTTCGGTGAGCCTCAGTTCCAAGTTGAGCCAAAAAGTACAGGCAAATACAAGCTTGCCTTTCGCCCCAAATCGCTGTATGATTCGAAGGGGAGGATATCCTTCATTAACGAAAAGCTCGGCGAGAAGAGTTATTAAATTCAACTCAGCTCAACAAAATCGCCAGCGACAATAATACCCCAACTGCGATGCGAAATTGGAAGTGAGAAGCCATTCGAACTGCCCTTGCCCAGCCACTACAACATTGATATGATGCCAGCCAGCACCATCTCACATACTGGATACCGGCTGGATAAACTAACTCGCAAGTAGACTGGCTTGGTGGCTGTTGGGTGGTACAGACCCACCTTGGTAGGCACTGAGGATAGATGCCTCATCAAACTGACAAGTCCTGTGTTCGGAACGCAGGACTACGACCTAGAGGGTGTTGGCGAGTTCCCTTCAACGATCAAAGAGATCGAAGTGTATTCTGCTCTCAACTAACTGACCATGAAAAGCCTAACATTCGAGAACCCCTTCAGCCATATGATCGGTATAGTTGCCCAGATAAGCACAACAGATGCAAAATCGAACCCATTTTCCCTGCCGAAGGAAAGCTGCGAACGAACCAATCTGGCTCCTCAGGAGCTCTGTGATATCATCTTCCATTTCCGACCAAAAGAGCTGAAAGAATCTATCGCACAGATCAGCCTGATGCTCAACGATCGGATCTGTTGGAAGTATCGATTGAGAGGAAATGTTCTAATCGGCAAGGACGATGAACTGCTGAGTTACAGCACCATCTGTCGAAGATAGCTGGTCAAGTACATGGACCTGCATGTTAGTGAGACGGATGGAGGAGGCGATCGCCAGTACGACTTCAGCTTGGAGTACCCTGAAAAGGATACTGAAAAATTGCTGCGAAATAGCCTAGAAATGAAGCTAAGTACCGTCACAAAAGGCCCAAGTGGAGATGTTGTAAGATTCCATCTGGGATTTCATCCTGCCAAACCCTTTAAGAGTTATGTATCACTTTACCTGAAGAGAGCAACAGGTGGAGTTTGGAAGTATCGATTAGCCTTGTAGGCAATGCCACCACTACCATAAGAGACTATCAACATAGAGACAAAGCATGGTCGGGTAGGTAGCGTAAACTTCGCTCTTCCCAATATTGGGGGAATTGATACAAAATGGACTGCAAGAATTGAACCAGGACAGGACAGTGAGCTGTTTCATGTGAGTCCAGCAGCTGGGACCTTTCGGGCAACAACTCAGCAAAGCACCTCTGTGCTGGCGAATGAATAAGATAGTTGCTGTCGACTGACAGTATCCTATGAACCCCTGAGTACTTTCAAGAACATCTGTTCATGCAGTCTGGTAATTGAAACCTAGGAATCCTACTGGCTCTACGAAATCAAAGGAATCGTATAGGTGTACCGACCACCGGTTGTTTAATCTCGCTTTGTTCGGCGTCAAGCAACAACTTTGATGCCAGAAGATAAACCCTTTAGCCCACCCTGTCCGTCATACAAGTCCAAACCACTCTTCGGCCGAAGCTCATCACTTGAATCAAGCAACAAGTTCATCATTCGTCGTGCTTGATAATGCGTGTGGAAAGTCTTGGCATACCAGCAATAAAATCGTCCCGTTCCGACCTTGTTTTTAAATTATGCAGAAACAATAATCCATCCTGCAGAAGGAGGTCCGGTTCCTCAAGTCTCAGCAACCCGGCCTATCCCTCTATCAGACCAGCCAACCCAGTGATATGCTGTTTGTTTGCCCGCCTGACATGAACGTGTTCAGTGGTATCATGCCCGAATAGGTGAGGGTATGTGGAAAGTATCTACCGTCATCGCCGGATGGATTAATCAAAGTGCTAACCCTCGCTATCCTTTAGGAAGCCTTTAGTACTTCAGCCCAATCACACCGCCTTCTCAAGCGAGTAAAGTAATTTGCTTATGACGAATCGATACTCCTTGCGGTTAAGCCCATAGAGGAAATTCCCAAAGAGTATCGCACTTCTTACAACGAGACTGGCATCCGAAAGATGCTGGTCGAACTTTTCCACCTCATCGAGGCTTGCGAAAAGGAGAACAAGGTGCTGATATACCTTACTAAACACCCGTTCGCAGTATGCATTTTGCAAACACTACTGGTGAATGTCCTGAAGCAAGGAATAAATAACTCGGAAGTTACCTTTGATGATGTGCTGATTAGTCTTAGCAAATCTCTCGGGTTTGCAACGGAAAGGCTTCCTCAAGGAATCTACAAAATAGGTTAGAGGACCTACGTTGGACAGGACGACCGAGCCATCTATAAACTTTGCTCAAGTTAGGATGTTGGGTTAGAGTCTGACCACGAGGAGGATTCTTCATTCTCTGGGACGGAGGGTTCGGCGAGGACTAACCCTCTAGATATCACCAACAATCCAACCTCAATCAGACCCTCTGCCTTCAGATACGATATCTCACCTAACAGTGGAACTCCATCCAAGGAAGAAATGTATAGATCGTTCCCAGTAGACCTCCTCCACGATACAACTGACAAAAAGGTATCAGGTTCAATTCCAACGAATAACTCAGAACAAAGTATGAATGGGCTGCTGAAACAAATTAGTATGGGTAAGTTGGATAAACCCTTCTCTTCGACTACCCCCGAATTGTACTTCAACGATATACCTACCAAAATGATTGTGACGAGCCATGATATCCGCCCTTCTTCCAAGGTTCAGGTCAAGATGGTCAATCCGGAACAGGGACTTTATCGACCTCCAAACATCAAAGGTTTCGGTGTATTTAGGAGCCCCCCTCGTACTACTACTGCCACACAACCTCTCATTGAATCTCGGCGTATCGAATAAAGACAGCCTCATCACCTAATCCTCGGCTCGCCTCAAAACTTAAAGAAGTTCACTAAGTCGTTTGAAGCTTTACCAATTCAAAGACGCGTGATACCGTTCCAAAGTAAGGAACCTTCCATGATGGATTATTCCAGGTCTCGAGAAGGCTTGGAAGAAATGTTCCTTAAGTCAACCGCAGTTAAACCCCAAGGCTGGTTCGATGGTTCTGCAAGCAAGTAATTACATCGCCCCACAGCTATCAGTACAAGCAATCAAACAAACCACACTCCCAAGCTCTATCCTCCATCTTCGTTTGCAAAAACTTAACCATATTCGCTACAGCCTAGTCCATCCAACCATAGGTATTCACCGTTCGCAAATTCCTATCCCATCGGAGCCAAGCTTATCAGCAATCCAGCAAGACTTCCCCAACCTCCTCCGCTAGACAACCGTATATACGTTTCGAGAATCATAATGTCTTAGCCTATTTCTCAAAGTGGGCATAACCGTCCACCACTGCACCAACCCACCCAGCAAGGTTCGCATCCCTACAGTCGTTACGACTGGACCCAGTGATAGTGGCCGTAATTTGGAGCTTTACACTAACCCGAACTTACATTTAACAGCTATAATCACGATTTAACGGACTACCATGAACCGCAGAAACCAACGTCGGACTAACATTACTTCAAGGATGCTCAAGGGGATTTCGACTGATTGCACAGACCTTCTTGAAGAACTGCCACTTTCCGAGCAGTCTATTCAGCATGCGAACAGAAAGACAAGAATGAGAATGCAAGTTCACAAAATCCCCTCATCCTCGACGACAGATGTGTCGACCATCACCAAAGATCTGATTGATTCTGGAAAGGCTCTCTTTATTAATGTGCTGGGGGAGCGTGATGAGGAGATTGTGCGACCTGTCAGCATCGAGCAGCTGCATCAAGTGAGAACCACTAACCATAGGGACCTGAGTCATTACAGTTACAATGGACAGAACTACTAGATGCTCAGTAAGCCGGAACAGTCAGCTCTTAACTATTTGAGCAATGAGATTACGCTGAAAGATGCGCAGCATCGAATTAAGGATGCTATTCAGGGAAGGCAACTTCGAAGCAGGGGAGAGAGTTCACAGTCACACCGGTTGTTCTACGCCAACAATAAACCATATTCATAGTCGTCGAACAGCGAAGTTGATCCCACAAACCCCACAAACCTCGAGCAACCGGGATGTTCCAAGGATATACTGATGGGCCGCAAAAGTCTCGGGCTCTAACTACATCGAAGAGAACGACGTTTAACATAATTGTCTCAAGAAAAGGACGAGCAGCTTGCAAAGTGGATGCAGAAGTACCGGCAACACAGAAAGCTCATCCAACCTCCAACCGAAAGCCTGGAGTAACGACGAGCTAGTATCCGTCTTCAAAATACTGACAAGTACAACATCGGCTTCATCGAATACCTGAAGAAAAAGAGCAACCGGAAGATCGAAAAGGACCTGATCGATAGGGTGATAAGTCGTCGCGACAATGTCGTGGAGCACTACCAGGAATACATGATGAAGCAGATGACATTGGGAGGTCGCAACAAAGAGAACGTCCGGAAGTGCTTCGACCAAATTAACAATGAAACCCGTCATCTTTTTCTGTGAGACAATTACTTGATTTAAATCCAATGGTTAGCTGCATTCTTTATAATCAATGAGTCGCACTTTTAAGCAGACCGGAAAGACCGATAAGAAGCAGTGGCTTGATGAAGTGGAGAAAGTTGTGAGGAAAGACTCTGATGAAATTGAGGAACCCGACAAATAATCGTCCAGTCATGGAAGCCAAGATGAAAGATCGTCGAGTCGGTCGCATAGTTATGACTCTGACAACGACGATGATGGTGATTCTCGCTCGCAAGAATCTTCGGACAGCTAGTCTAATCTGCCGTGGTATTAAAGAATTGAACGATCCAAGCGATTGCTAAAATCAAAGCCTGGCTAATACGAGAAAACCTATTCTCAAAAGGAAGCTGAGCAATGCTTAAAGGATGCACTGTTTGATATGAAGGAATTCGACTTCCTGGTGAGTACTGAAAACATTCCAAAGACGTGGGGGAAAAAGGATAGACCGAAGCGTTTTCGAAGGATCGTTCATCTTCGGTTTATCTGTCCAACCTGCGACGATAAGGTCTTCACTTCAATATGTGGCACTCTTGAAGCAAGCTTTTGGGTTCAAAATTTGAGCGAAGACGAGGAAGACTACGACGAGCTGGAGTACCCGTATTTAGTAAAATTCGAGACTAAGATCTACAGGATGCAATGCGAGACCTGCGGAACGTACTGCATTGGTAAGATATATGAGAGCCACCTTGACGCTTTGTAGATTCAGTTCGCACACATCATCAGCGAGATTGTGACCGGAAAACCACCTCCAGGCCCAAGGAAGCGTAAGCAGTACATACCGGATAATCATCACCATAAAAGTGAGTGGTGTGAGGCCTGCCAGGAAGGTCTATGCATGTCGCAGAACATTAAAAAAGAATGGGATAAGGGGACAATACGATAAAACGGCAATATCGTCACCGATCTGGACATGCATGAGATCAAGGACAATGATAAATGAACTGAATTATATGAATTGACTGTTAGTGATTGAACAGTAAAATAGTATATTAAATGCAACCGCGCGAACCACAAAAGATTTTGAGTCGCCGCCGAAACGTTGGTACTTCTGGGTGGTTAATTGAGACAACGAGCTGGAGTACTTGGTACAGTGGAAGGGGCAACCCGTCCAGGATAGTTCCTGGTAGCATTCTCGTTTGCTTGACAACTGGCTGGAAGTTGTCATCGAGTACTAGGAGCAACGGTTGAATGGGTGCGAACTGGAGGAGCTCGATGAATCGCTGGCCGATCAAATCATTACTGAAGACAACATTGGGCAATATTGTTAACAAAGCAAATAGACTTCACGAGAGGACAAATAGACTTTGAAGTTTGAAGAACCGATCCAAACTCCCTCATGTACTGCCCCCAGAGTTTCTACAATCTCGTAGAACCCTATCTTGAAGTAATAACCGTTTAGGCCTCCTTCAAGCAAGTTCTACAAACCAGGTGTGCCTGGTTCTAAACCGACTTTGATCAATGTCAGACCGGCTGCTCCACTGCGGACATCTTCGTCTTCAGTTTCGCCGCCTTTAAACGTGGTCATCGACTACCTTTGCAGGAAGAATGGATCTCACCTCTACTCGGTTCAAGGCAATAATTCTCCTGCAATTGTAATGACTGCAGCTGAAGTACGATCGCTGTACCCAGCAGAACTTATTGCGTTCTACAACAAGGAGATCGCCCGTCTTTGGAGTCCCTCACAATAATCCAGCCAACAGTGACACTTTATGGACAATCAATCACAATCAGTCCTCCTCCAACTTTTTCTTGAGTAACTTGCGGTAGTTGCTCACCTTCGACTGCCCCTCTACTTCCTCTTTGAGCTTTGAAGACTCTCCTTCAGAGGCATGCGGATGCATTTCCACCTTCTTCATCTCCTGGATACGGTTATAGATCTTGACGATGAGGTTGACCATTCTAGCTCGGTCTTTGCATTTGATAGCCGGCAACAGACTCAGCAGGTTCACGAGCAAGCGATACTCGTATTTCAGATATTCCGAATCGATTCGTGAAATCACCTTTCCTACTGTCTTCTGATCGATGTGCGATAGCCGTCCAACAAACCATCTCATGCATTTGACGATCTCCAAAATCTCCATCTAGTCAACCAGCTACGTAAACCTCTGATGCAACTTTATCAGCAAGCCATCTGTCAGTTCGGCTGGAATAGCCAGCTGCGAGGCAAACCAGCAGCACGTACTCACATCGAACGGCTCCATGTCCTGCACCTTCTCCTCAGAGAGTTTGAGCAGCTGCTGTACTGTCTTTCCCAGTAGATGCCTATTGTTTGTGTAGGCCCACATCACAAGCGTTGCTTCTCGGACGGTTGTCTCAGGTCTTTGGAGTTGTTCCTGAAACCAGCTTTCAATCTGTCCCCAAAACTCGCCTTTGGGATTGTAGTTTTTGCTGGAAAGTGCCCACACAATGGTGCAGACTTGCCGAACATTGTAGTCCCGCAGCCCACCTTGAATGATTTCTTCAGTCTTTTTATAAAACTGCAAGTAAGATGGAGCAGTTTGAGGCTGGCCAAGGATATTGCTGACTATGCCACCTGGTTTCTTTTGGGGTTCGACGACGGAGAAGGCCCAGCAACACTTAGCTACATCATCGGGTTCCATAACATGGATATTACCAATCAGTATCGGCTCTACCTTCTTAAGGAATTCCTCGGTGAACAGCGAGTATTCTATTGCCAAGTGATAGAGAGTGGGTATCACCTTGGGGTCAAGTTTATCCTTAAACACGTAGGCGATGATGCTACTGAGAATGTGCTCTTGCCTCTTGGGCAAGCTGCAGCACAGGTTCATCACTTTCACCAGCTGCTCAGGTTTGAACATAGTAATGTTAAGGAGAATCCGCTCCTCGATTTCCTGGATCAGCGGTTCATTGGCCATACTGAGTTTGAGAAAGCAGAACAGTACACTGATGAGCTCATCAGCATTCAAGAACTTGGAGACTGCAAAGATCCGTTGCTCAACGAGCTGGAGGATGCGAATCTTGCTCTCCATGGACTCGTTGATGTTGTTGGCGTAGTGAATCAGCAGTCGCACGAGGTTGCTGCCCGAGAGGTTCTTGATATTCTTTACGAAGTGCTCCTCCAGCGACTGGAAAAAGCTCTCTTCACCCAGTCCCTTCAGCCTGTAGTAGTTGAGGATTTTGAAGAGCACATCGTACTCTTCCATCGGTACTGTGTTGCCCAGCTTCTTGATCACTGCGTTCTCCAAGGGCTTCCACACATTATACTTGGTCTTGAGCAGTTTAAATGTCTCCTCAAGCGTAAACTCATCGGCATGGTTGCTCACCCAACTTTCCACCGACTCAGTATCCTTGATGTCCCATCCGTCGAAGAATAGAGCATATTCGATACACTCCCCTCGCTCTTTTGCCCAGAAGTTGGTAATCTGGTTTTGGATGAGTTCGTGGAACTGCGATTTCAGGTTGGACAGCTCCTTGAGCAGGAACTCGGGATACTTATGTGAGTACTCTCGCAGGGAATCCAGGTTGTAGGAGATGAAGCGTGGCTCGTCATATTGCTCTCTCACAGTGGTCGGCTTTGTGGGGTTGAGGGTTGTGAATGACTTTTCCTTCTGCAGATTCTTCCAACGCTGCAGCTTCATCTGATACTCGATCTCCTTGGACGACTTGCCTGCACTGGTGCTGAGTAGCAGCAGACTACGGGAAGTCCACACCCGACTGAATATCAATCGGATTCCACTTCCAACGACCCTGTGAAATTGCATCATTACAATTAAAACACAATAACAAGGGTAGTTAGCGAATGGGGAAGTGCAAGGCGAGTAACCAAATAAGGTAACTGGCTTGAACTCTATCCCTCGTGAGATGCTGCAGCGGATAAATCATACTACGATTGTTTCACATATCCAGGTTGGAGATAGAAAGATAGGCCTCACTGAGAGTCCTTTCTACCGAATTTATTGTGGTGCCCTTCAGTCAACCCAATTGGGCAACAAATGTTTCTGCTAATTAATTTTTATTTGATAGATAGAAAAAAGGAATATGATTGCGCTCTTAAACTTGCCGTTGTTGGACCAAGAGGAGTGGGAAAGTCCTCCTTGCTTCATCGATACGTCAACGACAGGTTTACTTACAATGGGAAGCCACCGACCATTGAGGTCGACTATGGGAAGTACATCTAATAAAATAATCAAGGGTCTTGACCGTGTATAGATAGACGATAAAACTCTGGCTTTGGGACACTGCTGGGCAAGAGAGACTCCGTGGGCTCTCCACTCGCTTCTTTAAAGGGCGGACGCCGTATTACTTGTCTATGGCATCAACACATATGCGTCTTGGCCAATAAATGTGATGGGGAGAATACAAGCCTTTCTGAGGAGGAGTTGAATTTGATGGACTAGTAACATCAAGAATACTCCTCGCGTCAGCCAAGACGGGATATATGGTCCGGCCAGCCATCAATTCGATTTTGGGGCTCTCA
>ERZ724508.1695-NODE-1695-length-12614-cov-5.389044_pt1 | contig 12614 bp, 6 predicted proteins | sample MGYA00376041_ERZ724508 | MGnify/ENA primary metagenome ERZ724508 (study PRJEB28724, sample SAMN07190887) | wastewater metagenome | isolation source: effluent of sewage treatment plant in Hong Hong | place: USA: Christiansburg, Virginia | collected 2016-03-01 ...
TCTGATGATTTATTCAATGACTTTTTTTTCCTAATTCTTCTATACTTTTTAAGTCTACTTTAATCTCACAAAAAAACTGAACAAATAATATAATGAGAATAAGCTCAGCTAAAAGCAAACGTTCCAAAAATAATAGACACATTAACTCAAGCTTTTTTTTCTAAAATATAAAAATTGTTAGTATTTTAAGCAGAATCTTTTAATATTTCATACTCAAGAATTCTGTTCTTTATTTAATAACTAAAGAGTCAAGAAATATATCTCAATATATTAAAATTTATAATGTACAGAGCAAAATAAGAGCAGCGTGTTAAAGCTGCAGACTTGTATAAAAATAATGTCTATGGAAAAGACAAAATTATAGAGGAATTTCCAGAATTTGAGATATTCCAGCTTAGTAACAACGAAAGCAGCTATGATTCAATTGGCTACTTAACAAACTATAAAACCATTGATATAATAGATGACGAGGGCTCTGAAAGAACAGTGCTGTTATTGCTGCTTATAAATTAGCAAGGAAAATGGATGACTTGTTACATGTAGTTTGACTGTTATTTTCTGATCAAAACAAGACCTGGCTTTGAGCATGAAGTACTTTCTTAATTAGAGAGAAGATTTTAGTCAGAATTCTCAGGCATTAAGATAGTAAATAAAGTTGATCTTACAGCCATTAATCATCTTGCTTGAGATGGAGACAGCTTTATTAAGGTCTCCTTTAAGACTATTAATAAACTTAATGTTGTCAAGAGACACTTGAGCTAAAAATTATAAGAATAAAAAAGAACCTATAAACCAAAGGATATTTATGAGGAAGTTGTCTAAGATCCTTTTGAGTATATTGAGCAGATATTTGAGCATGATATATCATATAGTGCAAAGACCAGCATAGAACTAAATTTAAGAGTTGGCTTTTGGTACCAGATTTAGGTTTAACAAAAATTCTTATTAAAGTTCCATTAAAGAACAGACTTATTAGAGATGCCAGAATTTACAGTGCTTGCCTTTGATATTGAGACAACAAAAGAGCCTCTAAAGTTCCCAGATGCAGACTATGATAAAATTATGCTTATTTCTTATGTGATAGACGAACAAGGATTTCTTATTGTCAACAGAGAGATTTGCTCTAAAGATATAAAAGAGTTTACTTTTTCTCCCACTTAGGATCAAAAATATGAAATTATTATTTTCAATGAGCTTAATGAACAAAAGTGCTTGGAAAAGTTCTTTAATCATATTAAGGCTGCAAAGCCTTTAATTATAACTAGCTTCAATGGAGACTATTTTGACATGCCATTTATTAAATGATGATCTTAAATTCTAGGCATGGATATGGAAAAGCAGCTTGGAATTCAAGAAAACCAAAACGGAGCCTATATTGGTCAGTTTGTCTTCATTCATTTGGATTGTTTTTACTGGGTTCAATGAGATGCCTTTTTACCTCATGGCTCTCATGGTCTCAAAGCTGTTACTAAAAAAAAGCTTGGTTTTGATCCGATTGAGGTTGATCCTGAAGAGATGGTAAGCTTAGCAAAAAATGATCCCCAAACACTGTGTGAGTACTCTGTCTCGGATGCAGTGTGTACTTATCTGCTGTACAAGAAACATGTTCATGATTTTATATTTGCCTTGTGTACAATTATACCAATGAACCCTGATGATGTTTTAAGAAAAGGCTCTGGAACTTTATGCGAGCATTTGTTAATGGCTAGAGCCTTTTCAAACAACATTATTTTTCCTAACAAGAAATAAAATGATGAGGATATGTTTTACAATGACTACTTAATAGAGTCTGAGACCTATATTGGAGGCTATGTTGAGTGTATTAACAATGGTATTTACAGGGCCGATATTCCAACAGATTTCTCTTTAGATAAAAATGGCTATTAATAAGTCATATAAAATGTCTAAGATGTTCTTGAGTTCTTTTTATAGATTGAAAAAGGTACTCCCTAAGACCAAGCTGAGAATTTGATAGAAATAAAAGATTAGATACAAAACTAGTTGATATAAATAATAGAGAAAATTGATCAAAAATAAACTTTATTTAATCCTCTTATTTATCACATAGATGTTGCCTCTATGTATCCAAACATCATTCTAACTAATAGACTATAACCCACTGCAGTGGTAGATTCAAAAACATGTTCTAATTGTATATTTAATGAGTCTGAAAATAACTGCAAAAGAAATCTTGGCTGGGATTATAAAGTATCTCATTTTCCATTCTCATGACAAGAGTATGAGAAATTGAGAATAGGAACAGCAAAAAAAGATCTCAAAACTAAACTTAAATAATTCTCTTCAAAAAACTACAAATGCTAGACTAAGACTGTTGTTGAGTATAAAGAGGACACAGTTTGTATGTGAGAGAATCCTTTCTATGTTGATACTATAAGAGACTTTTGAGACCTGAGATACAAGTATAAGACCTTGGCTGGACAACATGCATGACTAAAATGAGAGTCAAATAATGATCATGAAAAACACTCTGCCTTAGCTGTCTATTATGAGTCCTTGTAACTTGCACATAAAATAATATTAAACTCTTTCTATGGCTATGTTATGAAAAAAGGTGCTTGATGGTACTCTATGGAAATGGCAGCCATGGTCACCTACACAGGAGCTAAGATAATTTAAGAGTCTTGAAAAATGATGGATAAACTAGGCAAACCTCTTGAGCTTGATACTGATGGTATATGGACCTTGTTGCCAAAAGGATTTCCAGAGAATTTTGAAATAAAACTTTTAAATGGAAAAATTTTATACTTCTCTTTTCCTTGTAGTCTTATGAACTGGCTGATACACTCCAGGTTCAAAAATCCACAGTTTTAGACCCTTGTTGATAAGAAAGCCAAGCAATATGAGACAAGAACAGAGATGACAATCTTCTTTGAAATCGATGGTCCATATAAAGCAATGATTATTCCAGCTGCAAAAGAAGAAGATAAAAATCTCAAAAAAAGATACTGTGTATTTGACTTTAAGAATTGAATAACTGAAATTAAAGGCTTTGAAATAAAAAGATGAGGGGAGCTTGGAATAGTTAAGTCTTTCTAAGAGGATATTTTCTAACAGTTTTTAAAAGGAGATGATTTAAAGAGCTTGTATGACGAGTGTGCAAGTATTGGTAACAAATGGCTGTAGATTATTGAGCTTAAAGGAGAGGGTATGAATGACAAGTAAATACTGTCCTTATTATCATAGACCAAATTTATGTCTAAAAATCTATCTGAGTACTCAGACAAAAAAAGTCTTGCTTTAACAGCTGTAGATAGACTGTAGCAAATAATAGGAAAATAGAGTCTTGACACAACTGGATTAAGTTGTAATTTTATCATAATTAAGAAACCTGAGTAAGCTTCATTAAGTTAAAGAGCTTTGCCAACTCTGGTCTTTGGACTTGATATTTAGAAACAATTTTTACTGCTGAAGAAATGGATTGGCATTCAAGATGTTAGTGAGTGTAACTTGACTGATCTTTTGGACTGGGACTATTACTATGAAAGATTTGTTTCTATTTTGTAGAAAATAATAACCATTCCTGCTGTTTTGTAAGGGCTTGAAAATCCCATGAAAAATGTAATAAATCCTGAATGGCTTGTAAAATGAATAAAAAGCAGAAAGGATCCTTTTAAATAACAAAAAATTGATAGCATTTTTAAACCACAGCCAAAAACCATAAAAGACATAGAGAGCCTAGGTTAAGATAAATAATTATTAAGAAAATAAAATGAAGAATTTAAAGAGACAAAAATGGTCATAGAAGAGCCATAAGACTATTCTAATCTTAGCGAGTTATAGCAGCTTAAAAGAAAATGGAGAATTGAAAGAAAGCAGATAAGACATTAGAGTATTAAGTAACTTTCTATTGGATAATCTAACATACAAATATATGCTTAATAAATTGAGAAAAAAATAAAAAACTCGACCTGGGAAGTAATATAATTATAATAAACAGAGCTTGGTGTCTTAAAAGCTATACTTATGATCGATGATGTACTTTTAGTTTAGAAGAACATAAGGTTCAAAAGAAGATTGCTGTTAAACTCAAAATAACAGTCAAGCAACACTAATATGAAATCTAATAACAGAAAACTTCCTTAATAAAAACAAGCTTATTACTTATATGAGTATGTTATTGAGGATCAAGATTTTTAGAACACTTTATAGCTAATGGACTATTACCTTACTAATCCAAATATAGAAGGTGTTTATGAGACTTAAGTTAATGTTGAGTTTAGAAGTGTGGCTGAAATAGGATCCTTGTGCAAAATGGTTGATAAAAATGAAGAGATTTAAATAGAAAATTTATAAAGAGTTAATGGCAAAATAAACTACTCAAGTTTGATTAAAAACTAAGTTGCTAGTCTTTATATGGTGGTAAAAGGCAAGGTTATAGCTGTGATATTGACAAATAAAAAACTCTAAGTTCTCAAGTATCAAAACTACAAAGAAAAAAAAGAATAAAAAGCTTAATTTAAATAATTAATTGAGAATTAATTGAATCATAGTACGCTTAAAAATATTTGCTAAAATGAAGGATTTTCAGTAGAGTATATTTTTGTTAAGTAATAGAAGGATATTGAGACTTAATATATTTAATTATTATAGCAAATAAAGGATGATCAAGGAAATGATCCATATGTCTTTACTTGCTAAACTAATTGCTCAAGTATCAAAAATCAGCTTCTAAATTGGAAGTAAAACACGTCATTAATAATTCTATAAGAGTAGCAAGATTTTTAATTAGAATAAATAAGCCCTGTGGTGTGGTTTGAAAATCTCTTAAATAAAAGCCTAACCGAGATTTCAAAACACTTTTAAGTTTTGTAAGAATTTTGTTAGCTTTCAAATTTTACTAAAATTCCTTTGTGTAACCTTGAACACTCTAAATAAGAAGCCATGTAGAAATCAATAGACATTTTGTTTGCATGAGAGCTGGATAAAAACTACTGTGTCTGGTGGTACTCTAATAACTCATAGCCAGACCTTGGTACTTAATAAATAACATTTTTTGAACAAGATGAAATACTTTCTAAAGAGAGCTTAAGATGTGAGTATGTTAAGCATTTTTTAACAGAAAACTATTGCATAGAATTAGATGTATAATTCTTTCATTTTAATGTGTTATTAATCTCTGATCTTACATAGCAAAATTCCTTGTTAGAAAAAAACACTTAAGGCTATAAGGTTCTAAAAGATCTGTTTATTTCTTGGTATAAAGAAATTGTTTTGAATGACAACTAATCAGCTAAAAGTCTATTGTAGACCTTGGTTAGATGGCTGAGCGACGATAGAGGAAAATTCTTTGACAATGAGCTAAAGAATCTGTTTGAGTTTAAACTAAAAGAAATTTTTGATGAATTTTTGTTAATATTTCAACACCTTGGAGCTAAGGTTATTTATGCCAATGAGCATAAGATAATTTTGAGTACTTAGAAAAGTACTTATTATTCTTCAGTAAACTTTATAAACTATATTATATAGACTATTTAGAAGGATGCAAGGTTTTAATACATATAAATAAAGCCTAGTAAATATTTCAAGTGTCTTTTATTCAAGGACATTTAAAACTACTAAGGAATTATGATAGATGTTCCGGAAGATAAAGATCTAAAGAAACTACCAGAACATGAGCTTAGTATGTTTATAATGACAGATTGGAAATTGTTTGAGACTTTTCCTCCAAGTCTATGAGATCATTTTAGCAAAGTTTTTGGAGTAGTTCTTGAAAATCTAATGGAGTTCTATAACGTATCCTAGATAGAGCATCCTTATAATACTGAGAAATAAAAGTAAGAGATTTATAAGAAAATGGAGGACTATGTTTTGTCAGAGTTTACTCAACAAATGATAAGACTTGTTGGCTATATAAGACAGTAATAGAGAAATGCTGAGATAAACGAGAGCAAGGATTTAGCTGAGACACAATTGAGTGCAGAATAGCTTTAGTAAGAATAAGATTTTTAATAAGATAGTTATGAATAAGACTCTTTTATTGATGATGAAATGTAGGAAAAGTCGCTTAAAAATGCTTCATTATCAAATTCTGAGGAAAACTCTATCAACGATGAATAAATCTAAGACTGGAATGTTCCTTAGTATCCAGGTAAGATTTTCTAGCTTAAATGTTACGGCACTGAGTTTGTCAAGTTTGTCTATGATACTTTGATGATTTAGAATTAATTTCTAAGAGATATTTTTTATGCTTCTAAAAAAGAAGTTTTTAATCATTTAGATACTGAATTTTATTCCGAAGAAGCTTGACTATATAGAATGTTAATGTAGTACATCGTTCCAGATGTTATTTGCGATATTTGTCAGGCTGTTTGAGATTTGTTCTTATTTCAAGAATTCCAAATAGATGTTAATGATTATAGATGTTATTGTGGACAGTAATATGATCATTTTTATTTAGAGTCTAAAATTATTGATTTTTTAGAGAAGATATTCCAGACCAAGAACTAAATAACTGAGCAATGCAGTACTTGTAAGGAGATATGAAAATGTTAGATGAAATCAAGATGCTAATGTGGAGGAACTTTTGTCTAAAGAAACTGTTAATAATTACAAGATTTTAAATTTGATCAAAAAAACCAGTTTAAAGAGCTTAAAAATTTGGCACTTTTAAAACAGTATTATTAAATTTAGAGCTGGATTTCACAAGCATGCAAAGTATAATAAATATAAGGGTAATAATATATATATAATTTGAATTAGTATTCTATTAGGTGAAACTATTTTTATTTATATTGTCTATTTCTTTTAAGTAAAAATACTAAAAATTAAAATGGCTAATTTTAATTGCAAAAAATGCTCAATGAGTTTAAATATAAATAAAGATTTTATTTACTAAGGAAATGTTTTAGAGAGCCACTGGAAATTCGAGCTTGATAATTTGGAGCTAACAAAACTATTTTATTTTCAACAAGATAAAATAAAGTGCTACAAATGCTAGCATGTTTTTGGCGAGGCTTGAAAATTCACTCAAGATAAATTTATATGTCTTATTGATAAGGAAAAAATAGAGATTAATTTTAGCATAGAAGAATATTGAAATTTCTGAGAGTTCAATAATATTGCTTTAGGAATTGAGAACGTGTAAAGAAAAAAAGAGAAAATATTGGAGAAGGAAATTGATCTTGTTTTATAGAAGATTTAATATTCCTCAATAAACATAGAGAAGTCTCTTTAGTTTTTATCAAACTCAAAGATAATAAGAGAGTTTATTAATAAAGCAAAATGATAAGTAAAATTTATACAATATATTATTCATACCAATATTCTTATTAAGTAGATTGATCTAAATTGCTTACTCTAAACTTTAGGTAGAAATAAAGAGTTATAATGAAAATTGATAAAAAACATATACCAAGAAATTGTTGTTTTTTAATCTTTTGAAAATGTTCAATTTTTCACATTTTTTCAATCTTCTTTTATGTCTCCTAGGTCTCATCATCAATTTGTTACTAGAATCTTTTTTATTGTGTTTTTATTTGACTTTTATCTTTTCGTTTCTGCTATCAATTTTCCTATTGATTTAATAACATATCTTTTTCTATACTATTCTCATCGTTTTTATATTAGGTTAAAAAATGGATCTTTTCATCAGACTCTTAAGACTCCATTTTATTTAGACTTATTTTCTTAAGGGAATCCATGTCACAATATTTGTTGAAAAATTAATATAGTTTTTGATTTTGGTTCTTTTGCAGAATACTAAAGAGGCTATTTCCTTATTTGTCTTATTGCTAGACCAGTTCTAGAATCTTTATTTGTCTCTTATGCAAATGCTATACAATAATTTATAATGCTTAAATATATCCATTTAAATATGAAAATAAAAGTGCATTTTAAAAACTGTCATTTTATAAGGAAAAGTTTTAAATAAAGCCCTTATCTAAAATCATCTCTAGGATTGGGATATTCTCATGCTCTATTAGATCAAAAAGGAAATCATTGCTCAAGCTTTATTTTTTATTATTGACTCAATAATTTATGATTTTTTCTAAAATATTAGCTGATCTACACTACATAGCAAGCTCCTCGGTTTATTCAATATCTTAAATTTCAAGCAACTCATTTCTCAATATCAAGTCTAAAATATGTTCATTTTCAGAAATGACTACAGCATCAATAAGATTCTTATTAACTTACATATTGCTATTTGTCAGTTATTTAATAGTCAAACTTTGATCAAAGCTCCTAGCTGTTAAGAATAGTCTCTAATAGTTATTAGTTGGTATCCAAAATATGATGTATTAAAGGCTTTTCATTTTTCTTTCTTCTGATGTTTAAATTCTAATAATTTTATATCTGTGATAAAATAGCTTCATTCTCCTTATTTTCCACAAGTTAAAACAAGTCTCCCATTTATATTATTAAATCAAATAGAATAAATAATGACATAAGAAATGCTTATTGAGAATTAAGATGATTTTTTAAATGAGAAAAAATCCGAAATTTCTTAAGCCAATTTTGAATAAGAAAACTAAGATATAGTTGGAACAAATGCTCAGGATTTTAGTGCATATGGTAATAAGTGAAGAACTCCTTTCACTCTTTATATTTAAGAGAATAAGCATTTATTATAAGGTCAAAAAGGTCCTTATTTTATCTAAACAATGGCTGCTTAATGGGCATCTCTCACAAATGAAGAAAAATAGATCTATATTTAAAAATGTGCTTAAATTAATGAGTATGTAATATCTCATTAAAGTGCCGAAAACAATACTATATAAGAAGATAGAAAGGATGTTACTGAGTTTCCAAAAAAAATCATAAAAGAAATCCTAAATAAAGATGTTGAAATTTAATAGAGAATTGATAAAAATGCGGAGATTTATTTATGTGATGTCGTTCATTAATTTTGCATTAACTTAATTAATGATAGTGTTGACCAGACAAAAGTATTAGGCAAGAACAAGCTCAGTTAAGAGGTGCTGAAGACACTAAAATAAACCAAGATGAAGTACAGATTTTTTGTGGGTTTGAATAAAAAAGAAAAAAAGAAAGAAAATCTTTAGAGTGTAGAAGAGTAATAGGATTAGTAGTCTTAATAATAGAGCACATAAAATGACTAAGGAATTCAATAGTACTTTAAAGCCTCCTAAAATGAAGATTAATTAAGTATAATATTTAATTTATTTATAATAATTTAAATAGCTTTATTTTTTGGTCAAATTTTTAATAATCTTAGAAATATTACAGAAAATGCCAACTTGTCCTTTTGATAATAAATTATGTGAAAATAATGACTAGCTTATTTAGCATTTTAAGAAATGCATTGCAGGAAGAAACTAAACACTTTTTACTTGCAACTTTTGTTTCTTGTTTTATCTAAATGAAGTAGATAAAGATTAACATTTAAAAGAGAATCACCTACAATAAATTAATAATAAAAATATTAGTTCAAAAATATTACTTTAAATAGACTTAATATAAGATTGGTATAGACAACACAGTATGGATATAAAAAAAGATATTAATATTAATCACCAAATAAATAAATCTTAATAAAATTAAAAGCCTGATAAAATAGCTATTAAATTTGAAGAGAATTTAGACTGAGTTGACAACTATGATTTTTGTATAAAGTTTGAGAATCAAAACAAACTATGATTATAATATCTTCATAAGGATTCTCTTAATTTAATCGAGCTAAGGACTATATGGACAGATTCAAAAATTTAATTATAAATAGATGAGCTTGACAATCATGTAAGATTTATATCAATTACTGAGAATAATATCAACATTTTAAGGCTAATTAACAACAAGATAAACATGAATCAAATTGTGGAACTTTCATACAAAGAAAAAGACATCAATTTAGATATTTTTGGCTACTACTCCGTAAAGACAGAGTCCTTGTTGCTTTTAATAAAGTGAGAGATTTATTAGACTAATTTTAGCCACTTGTTTAACTTTACTCTAGGCGATGCAGGACTATATGAAATAAAGGATGGCAAAATATAAGAGCTTGTTGAGACTTTCATCAACCAGCAAAGCAGCCAAAATATAATTGAGAAAATTCAATAACAAGAAAATCTAATCTAACAAAATGAATAGCTTATTTAAAAATTCAAAGGACTTATTTTATCTAAGGTTAACACTGAAGAAAAAGACACATTAAAAATAGAAGAATAAAAGTATTATATAAGAGAGTAAAAGTTAAATGAAATTAATTAAAACATTTAGACGTAAATACATAATGTGTAAAATTAAACAGAAATTTTTAGAAAATTCTGCTACACTTAAGTTGAACATTGGGAAGTTGAGTTTGATAAGAAAAATCTAAGACTCTATAAAAATATTTAAAATTATGCAAAAGTTTTGAAAAATCAGAAAAAATAATTAGATAAAAGCTATGCTAGTTTATTGGCAGAGTAATTAGAACTTAATAACTATTCTTGATAGCAAAATATTAATAATAACTAGGAGTAAAATAAAAGTGGTTAAAAAACTTAAATTGAGCTTGAATGAGGTAAGATAAATTATTGTATTTCTTGTTGAGTTTTAAAAAATGATGCCTTAGTTGTTCCATGCATGCATATGTCTATACTATGTTATTATTGTATATAAAACAAGTTTCCAAATAACTATAAATGCTTCAGATGCAATTAAAGTGCTTAGTTTTTGCTCAAAATAAATTCTTAATAATTCTTTAGTGAAATTAAATTAGAGTTAATTTTAAATGATTTTTAAAAGAAAGAATTAAATTTTGAAAATTAAAATTAAAATATTAATAAAATTTATTCTTTAGTTATTTCCATTCTCTTTGCCAAAAAATGTATTAATTTACTGATTAAAGAGCTCAAAGAACACATAAAGACTTCCTATTACAGCTAATAGTTCTATATAGAAATGATATGTTGATTTTTTATAAATCTCGTAACTTGCTGATAAAGTTGAGAATTTATAATGAAATTCTACAGCTGGTAATTCTTATGACAAATTCTAAGTCTCTATAGGCTAATTATTTTACCTTAATTTTTCTATTAAAAGAATGCAAGTAATCTCTGTACTCAAATCCGCTTCTTAAATCCTTGAATTTATAAGGAATTATTTCGAGCCAATGAGCAGCAATAAAATGATCATGAACTATCTCCTAATGATCCATATAATTCTCAAGCAAATGGGTGTCCATTTTAATTTCTTTAAGAATTTAAATTAGTTATTTTTCTTTTACATCCTCTTATTTATTTTCCTTTCCAAAATTAAGGGTTTTTATTTCAAAGGAAAGATTAAGCTTTAAAAACTAATCATAATTGCTTTATAACAGCTGCTAATACATAGGCATATAATTGTGAAAAGAAATATGGAAATTTCCAGAAACTTTCTCCATGAAAAAATCACCCTTTAATTAGCAGCCAATTTCATCATCAATATCTTGAATAAAACTCCTATAGTTTTCAGCCTCATCTTATTCTCTTATATAATTGCTAACGAATTCTCCAAGCTTATTAATTCTTATTTTATCTATTGGAAGATCTGTTTGATGATGAACAAGAGCATCATTAACATCCAAGGAAAGAATATGGCATGGGCAATGTCTAAGCAATATGTCTAAAGAAACCTTTATTTTTTCTTATACAGGCTTTGGATCAAGAAATAGATTTTTATTTACTTTAATCTGCTTGAAATTTCTAAACTCTTTTACTAGTACCAAAGTTGTAATGAAAATTACACACAGACTAATTAATCCTCCAAATAATGTTTTTCTTGTGTAGAAATTATCTGGCTTTGTCAACACGTCTAACTTTTTCATTTATAAATTATAAATGGCAGAAAATTAACAAAATTTGCAAATGGATGAAAATGAACTCATTTTTAAGACTCAAACTTATTTAAAGAACCAAAACAAACTTGCTGAAATGAGACAAGAAAAAGCCAGAAAAAAACTCTAATCAATTAGGGCTAAGAAAAAACTCACAAAGGTTTCCAAAGAAGAAAAAGTCTTTAGACCTGAAGAACTGGTTTATAGAAACAAACACAAGAAGCTTAACTATGTAAATTTTTTGAGAAGAAAATAAAAAAACAAAAATGCTGAGTTTTAATGTACAAATAAACCTCTCTTTGTTATTAGAATCCATGGTAGAAAAGATCTATCTGATCATTAGAAAAACTTGTTCAATTTACTATAGTTAAAAAATCAGCATGAAGGAAAAATAATCATGGACACTGAGGAAAATATTAAGATATTAAAGGCTTTGGAAAATATGATTATTTATGGTCAGCCATCAAATGACAGTCTTCATAAGCTTATTTAAAAATGAGGTTTTGTTAGCAGAGAATCTGAGGTAAAGCCAATTAACTCCAACTTAGTTATTGAGCAGCTATTTGGAGAGTATAATATTATATGTATTGAAGATCTTGTTCTTGAGATTTTAAAGAATGGAGAAAACTGTAAGAATGTTTTGAAACAATTGTGTACCTTCAAGCTCACAAAACCAACTGAAGGTTATGGAGATAAACACAAACCATTAACAAAGAATGGAGCTTGGGGTAACTGGGGCAGTAAAATAAATGAGCTTTTAGACAAAATGATTTAAGTTATTTTAAATTTTAATATATTTTAATAAGAATATAAATGGGGTTTGGGGTTTGGGGTT
>ERZ724508.1696-NODE-1696-length-12613-cov-3.583612_pt1 | contig 12613 bp, 9 predicted proteins | sample MGYA00376041_ERZ724508 | MGnify/ENA primary metagenome ERZ724508 (study PRJEB28724, sample SAMN07190887) | wastewater metagenome | isolation source: effluent of sewage treatment plant in Hong Hong | place: USA: Christiansburg, Virginia | collected 2016-03-01 ...
TCAAGATAAGTAGATGGAATTAATGTATGATCCAGTGCTCAACTGTTATTATGATCATAAAACTCACACCTACTACTAGCTAAAAAATTGATTATGAATTTCTGAAAGAACGACCTTTTAAGCGTAAAATGCTCCTTATACTGATTTTTAGCACTTATGCTTGATATGTTTGATAAATCATTTTTTAAATTAATAAATTAATAAACATTAAATTAAAGATCCCATCGTATAAAAATCAAGGATATTGACACTTTCCATTTAACTGAATCAGGGGATAATATTTCTTTTTAGATTTTCCCTCTAGAGATAAATAGAAATGACCATCATAAAGTTTTGAACTGATGGTAGGATGACCTTCTGCTTTCCATTCTTTCATAATAATAGTTTCTTCATGGAATTATTCTTTAAATCTTTCATGGTAATTTTCAAGCCAAACTGTGATCAGGGGATTGTCCCTCAAGAGTTAAATTTTTTCTCCTGAGAAAGGTTTTTAAGTATCGAAGACACTAATTCCACTGGGTGAAAAATCAACGAATAATTAACAGACCTTTTAATCTTTTTTTTGCAATTCAAATTGCATCTTTATGCCATGTACTTGCTTAAACTTGATATTGGCTTGTGCAGTTTTCCAATAACTAATGATCTGAGTAGAGATATGTTCTGTAAGTTTTCCTTATGGCATTGCTCTTGTATTTCTGATTTATTTATAAAGAAAATAGAGAAATATATATAAATATCTAGGATATTTTGAGACCAATAAAATTAAATAAAAATAACAATAATAATAATAATTAAATAAAAATAAAGAGGAAAGGAAAATAAAATGAACCAAAAATAAATCGAAAAGTCAATCAACGATTCTCATGATTGCTTAAATTAGCTTAACTCAAATGAAAAAGATAGTTTGAGAGATAAAACTTAACACAAGTTCAAGGTTAGGATTTGGATAGAAAATTATGGACAGGTTTATGAAACAAATTGAAAGGCCTTACTCCCCTCCATTCGGCTAGAGAGAAATAGAATCTGGAGCACGAGCCTAGACTTTCAAGCAATCAAGATAAGTAAATGGAATTAATGAATGATCCAGTGCTCAACTGTTGATAACTTAAAAAATTATGATTCTCTCTATGGTTCACTTAGGTTTATCATCATTAGTTTTTTTAATAATAGAAAATTAAATCAATCACATTAAAACACAATTGTCCTTGTCTTTATTTTTAGTTCTATCTGAATTTACTTCTAGTTTGTTGCTCGATCTTCTTCGAAGAGAACCGTCCTCGTCAAAGTATATTTAATTGTTGATTTTGGTGAAACTTTATTCGTTCTTTATCATTTGATTTAAGCATTTCTTGAAAACTTCATTCTATTTCACTAAATTTGAGATAATTATCGCTATTTTGTTGTGCTTCAGAGTCATGATTCGGGAAATGAATTAGGGATCATTGCCCAGTTCATGCGGGTTCAAGTATTCGCTTGGAATCAAAGACGATATTTACTTGAATGATTCTTAAATGCTATCTACTTTCTTTTTTATATGTTCGCTAGGCTTCTTTATAACTTCCTCTGGCATCGAGATCAATTTTTACGATTTATATGGAGAAATTTTTGAATACTCGTTGATTGAAAACTGATTATTAATAAACATTCGATTCGAAGGGATACTTCCACTCATTTTAGACGAATTCACAGACATAAATGATCCTTCATTCGCCTGAGTTGAGTCAGCTAAATGAGCAGGATTTAGATCAGTCATCGAAATTGATTTAATCGTGATTGTTTCCTCCATCATCATTTACTGACTTAACGCATTCCTGAAGTTCTTCTTGAAGTACAGCTAGAGCAGACATGTGTATTGCAAGACGAAGGATAATTTATTTTAAAAGGATTGGATAAACTTCGAAGAGTTTATTTTGTGAATGATGGAATTTTTAAATTAAAATCCTGGAATTTTGGCTGCCAATTCATTTGGGTTTATAATATTATCAAAAGAGCTAATACCGAAAGTCTCAGACATAGTCTGAATTTTATTTATTTCTTGGATGTCTCTGATTATAGATTAATCATCTGAGCAAAGTTAAGAAACTTTCTTCACTGGTGTCCTATTTTTAGAAGTTATGGCTTCACTCTTTTTCCTCTATTTACTCATTTTGAGTTATTTGAGCTAAGAAGTAGATGGGATTAATAGTTAACTAGATTTTTTAATGAAGTCATCATCGTTGCTTTTCTCTAATTCTTATCTTAACTTATAGTAAGTGTTTTATAGAAATTCATATTTTTCTTTCATTATTTATAATTATGCTCTAAGCGCAAAAGTATCTTCTTGTCCTTGATCATTGTCATCATCAGAGAAAGATTCTTCAAGGGGGTCCCAAGATTTTTTTTCATTTATCAGCAAGCTCACTTCTTCTTTAAGAATGGCGTACTCTTTAGAAAGAGCATAAAATTAGCTCTGCTTTTCCTTCAAATCTTATTTTTCAGATTTCTTCTTTCCTAATGGTTATAGACTTTGAGTTAAACTCATTTTTAAAGATTAAATTTATCTTTTGAGCTGAACAACTTAACGTTAGAGCGCCTCACTCTTTATAAGATTATTCTCGTTTTGCATTTTTAATTTCACATTCTAGTTTTATAATTATCCACTAGTCGTTTACATAATTTTCAGTTCGCTTTGTCCCTGTACTTTAACTTGTCTAATTATGTGCTATTAGAGTTTTGATATTTTTGTCCTCAATGTCTGTATTTTTTATTACTTCTCTGTAGCTAACTTATTTAAATCTTCAATTAACTTTTTATGTTGTTTGCACTCTGTTTATATTTTTAGAATCACCTTCTTTAATTCTTAAACTCTAACTTCCTCAGACTATCTTCGGATTATACTGACACTCTCCTTAAACTAAGCATCTTGAACATTAACGTTCTATTATATATTACTAAAAGTGAGACTAGGATCAAATTGTTCAATTCTTATTGTGTCCTGCCTTGCATTTGAGAGCTATTACACAATTCTTTGAATTAACTGCTGCCGACAAATCTGTAAATTATCAACTTTGATATCTTTCTAGGTAAATTTGGACTTGGAGGGTGATTAAGTGAGATTAAATATATTTTTTATTGAATCAGCTTTCAGTTTCTCTATAAAACTAATACATTTTTGTTTGTATCGAAAGGTCGAACTATTCATTTTCTTTATTGTTTTCATTATTTATTAGACTAACTTCAATGCATCTGGCTGCATCAGAATCATTTTCATACGAAATCCCAAGTCAATTATTCTTTACACCTCAGAAGCTGTGAGCTCGATCTTTTTTTTCTCGCTTTCCACCTCAGGTCTTGATGTTTTACTTGGGGAAGTATTCATAAATTACTTTTTTATCTTTATAATATGATATAATAAATCATAATAAATCGTATTAAATTCATTTAACTAGTCTTTCCTTCAAATATTAAAAAATAGGCTGTATTAATAAAACTAGTTTAATCATAAAAATTAATTCTGTTTAATTAGTGAAAAAGCTTTTTAAAAATTTTGTTTAAATGCTGTTAGTTAATCGTTACTAAATTTACTCAGCACATATTTCGCAACTACTTCAGGCTATCTGGAATTTGGCCGATCTATTCCTAACTGAAGCCTTTTAAATTACTTCGTTTTCAATTATTTTATGATAGAGTCAACCCCATTATGCCCTCTAAATTAAGATAATTTTACTGTGGACTTCCTCCGTTTTTTATCTTTACATTTCCATTCTTATGCTACAAATCATCGTGCACAACCAAAATGTCGGCTGGTTTGAGAGTAGGAAATTTTCGAATTAGACCATTTACTGCTCTCCCTGATAAATTCATAAATGTTTCAGGGATGCATAGAGACAATTTCTAATTTACTATATGAAGTGTGTAATTTGATGAATTTGACGTTGATTTGACTTTAAGTTTTTATTTAGCAAGCCAGTTAACAAATATTGCACCTGCGTTGTGCCTAGTCAGTAAATATTGATTTCCTGGATTTCCTAACCCAATAATAACTTTCATAACTTTATAATATTAATTAAATCCAAAGATAGGCAAATAATTGGAAAGAGGATCAATCATTTTTTAACACTCCGACGACACAATGAGCCAATATATTCTTGGCATTGACCCAAGAGTGATGCTAATCTGGATCATAAACAATGTACTAAATAGCTTTTGAGATTCTTTTCCACAGCCATCAAGCAATATCTATCCACCTGGGTGGTGTTTCATATACTCAGTCACATCATATACGACATTCTTCAAGCTGATCCATGCAGATTGCTTGCTCTTATGTTTTGACAGCTACTATAGAGAAATTATACGATCATTATGATGCATAGGATGAGTCTATGACTCTTTAATAAAAATTTGAGGGGATTGTCCATATTTTCCTGCTTTAGCAACAGAGGCAGTCCCAAATTTTGGACTATCACTTCCAACTTCGATGTCTATTAAATTTTTCCCTTATTTCTGATGATTCATCTAATATTTAAATTTATAATTATATAAATTTTTAAATGAGTACATCAAATAAGTAGTGGATAGATTATTGCACAAGTATTAAAGAAGGGGATTAAAAATATAAGAATGCATAAAAAATAGTGAATGATACCGGATGCTCAAATGAAAATAAAAAATTAACGTAATGTCTCAAGAAATCGAAGAAAGATTGGCGAATGTGCAAAGTATAATAAAAATTTTTTTTAGGATTAAAATCTAGGGCTAGCTTAATGCTTGAAAAAGAAAAAAAATTATTGATTTATTTACTCAAATAAAGATATTTAAAGTAGTTCAGGAAGAAAATATAAATCAATTCTAATGTTTTTGCTTGTATAGTTTAGGATGGTTGTTAGCCTTACAAAAATATTCTTATTGCTTTGGCTAAGATCTTATGAATTCGCTCCTTCTTGCTATTCTTCTAGTTGCTGTACTGCTACTATCCTTGGATATTGGAGATTAATATTGCTATGTAGTTGTGGAATAAAAGGAGGAGTTTCGACAGTCCAAAGTGCGAGGTCTTTTCACCTCAATAATTTTTTCACTCCCTGAAGTGGGTAAGTATATTTAGTTTCGATATGAGTTTTTTAAGTCGGGCTTCGAAAGATAAGATCTCTTTAAATGATAAGAAAGGGCAGAATTTCTTTTTGTTTATTAAGTTTTGCCAGAAGAGCACAATTAGCCATTAATTTCAGGGTGCACATTTAAATTATAATCTAAATAAAAATATGTTTACTGATGTCGTTAAGTTAAAATTTAGCATCATCAGGTCTCTGATGATATAACTTCTTGACATTTTCATTTCTTTCCATTTGGTAAGTAGTTTTAAATGGAATTTAATATATTTTTGAGGGCATCCCAGGGCAATTGATTAATTTTTTTATGCTTATAGTCACTAATTTAGCCTCTTTTACTTTTATCTCCTCCTGAGAACTTTTCTTACTGGTTCCATTCGAATTACTTGTTAATTTTAATTTGTTTAAAGATCTGCTACCTGATAATTGAGTTGAAGACTAAATAATTTTTTATTTGCTCTTGGATTGAATTTTTTTTCGTCGAAGTTGTTTATTGAAACACAAATTTTGCTACTGGAATTAGTAAGTTTTGAGGCGAGAGTTTGAGCCTTCTTTCGAGAAAGTTATGGGCCTAGGGAGCTCATCCTGTGATCTTTTGACTGAACCACGATATGTCGCGGTCCTTTGCAAGCCATACTCATCATATGAGTGTTGAATGTGCTGAGTAACTTGACTGAAGAGCTGATTTTCATTTTAGAAATTCAAACTTTAATCTGGATTATTCTTTGATTTAATTGATGAAATTGAGAGTTCATTGAAGTATGGAAAAGATTGTTTTTTGTTAGTGTCATTCGAATATGATGATGGAGAATTTGACCACATAGAAACACTTTGTTTTTAATAATGATTTTAATGTAGAATGAGCTTTAATAAGCTGAGTTTAAAAAAATAAGTTTAAATCGGACAAAATAGGGAAAAATAGTCATGGAATATAAATAGAATGATAAATGAGGGTGTTTTGAGGGACTTCAAGTTATAAAGGATTACTGAATACAAGCATTTCAATTTATATTTGTAAATAAAATATATAACATCAGTTATAATTGAATTTCATTTTGAATAAAAACTTCGATTTTATCTGCGCAACATCGTACACAATGAACTAGTTGTACAATAAGGATGCCTATAATTATCAAATATTTTACATGATTTGCGCCAGTCGGTCCTATTTATTCACTAGGTACCCACGCCCCCTCGATATATTATCCTGATTTTGGGGCTGATCTTCCTACTCCCTTTGTTGAATTCATCCCTGGAGGAAGATTGCTTGCATAATAGTCAGCTGCAAACTTCTCCCAACAATTTCCTAAGGCTACCTCACATAAAAGCATTAATCCTGTGTTATTTGCTTTACTAGTACAGCAATAATTAGCAGACTTGGTGACCATATCAGCGAAATAAACTCCCTTACCAAACATATATCCGGTCACTGGAGCTTCAGGTGGAGCAATACGGAGACCCTGAGAGAGAATTCCCACGAAGTTGGTTAATCGAGAACCATGCCACAAAAGTTGCTTATTGGGGATTTAACTCTTATATCTGGAATTCTATTCCTATTTTTCTAACCTATAAATCTCTTCAACTTAAAGAGTATAGTTATTGTGAGTGGATGCGTGCGTATTTTTGACGTATTTCACTAATTTTTTATATAAATCAGAATTTTTATCGACTGCCTTTATTTCTGTTTTTAATTTCAAATAATTTGAATCCAATTAATTCATGTCACTACTAATTTTCCCTTCATTTAATATCTTTGTATAGATTTGAATGTCTTATAGTGACTGAAGCATTTCTAGCTTTTGTCTAATCTTTTGTTCTGTATCGAGGATAAAATTTTGCATTTTTATGAAACCAAAGTCATGAGGGATATAAGAGTAAAAATCATTGGAGTATTCTTGTATTTTTTAGTTTCTTCTCTTTCCTTTCACTTCATCCATCAGATTTTTTAAGGCCTCATACCCTTTTTCAATACTTGATTTCGATAGTTTTCCTAAGGGCATTTTTTTAGCATCATATCCAATTTCTTTCATTTGATTATTCATCATTTTCATATCAAATATTAATCTAATTAGGCTTTGAACTTATTTGGAAAGTTGAGAGTATTGGGCCTCTTCATTCGCATTCTATTTTTTCTACACTTATTTCTACACCTCCTCATCGTTTTCATAGTTCATTTATACTAATCGATATCCTCCTTTTGTTTTTTCTCTCAATTTCACTTCATAAGCTCTAATGGCTGTGTTAAGATCGCCTGTATTCATTTATGAAGTTTGCCCGACGACTCCTACTCGTCCCCATCTGCAAAAGAATGTATATTAGTTTGTTCCTGTTTATAAGATCTGGAGAATGTAAAATTTGTTATTATTGTTAGCTACATTGCTTTGATTTAATGTTGCAGCATAAACTACTCCATTTTTTTCAACAACTTTACTCTGGCTAGCTCTTGGAAAAGAAGCGTCAACAGGAGCCGAACCGCTCATGGTAACTTTCTTAATCACCTTTTATTTATCATCATCATTGGCTTTTTTCGCTAATTATTTAGCTTAAGTCTTAGCTTGAGGCTTAGCTGCTTCTTTCTATTCTACTTTATTATTTTTTTCAGATTTTTTGGTTTCTTTTTACTCTACTTTTTATTTTTTGAGCTTTTTCGTTGGTGCGGGTTAAAAAACTTATGGCTATTTGACTGGAGTCCTAGTCCTTCTGCCCACTGGTTAGACATCTTTTGATTTATTATCATCAGCCTTGGGAGTACTTCGAGTCGATCGTTTGGACATCTTTAATAAAATCTAATTATTGATAAGATTTGGATATTAAAAAAATATGAAACAACGCATAAACAATCAGAATTTATCATAATTCAAAAAATTAAAACCAAGAAAATAAAATAAATTCAATGAATTAAAGTCCTAGAAACATATAAAAATTAAATCATAAATTTTAATAAATATAATTCATGAAATCGAGAGGAATATATTTTTATCGAAATTCCGGTTAAATTATGATCATGGCATCATTAAGCTTTGTCTATATATTTAAAATCATAATATTTTTAATTTATTCAATGGAACTTCTTAAAGATCCCAGTGGTACTCGAGTTGTTAAAACGCTCCCACTCCCTCCTCAAAAGCCTCTACCTACCGAACAAATATTTAAAGAAGGTGGAATTGATTGGCGTTTAATTCGGTCATATTTAAAAAAATAGGGAAAAATCTCTAAAAAGGATTTTGAAACCATCTTAAAAATGGTTATGAATATATTCAGTACTATTGTAATTAAACTTAGAGAGTGAACCTAATATGGTCGAAATATAAGACCCTGTAACTATAGTAGGAGATATCCATGGTCAATTTTATGATCTAAATAAGCTCCTTGATCCCGATGTCGGTGGAGACCCAAACGACAACAAATATCTATTCTTGGGAGACTACGTGGATAGGGGAAATTTTTCAATAGAAGTGTTAATTTTAGTTTTTTCTTTAAAAATATCAAATCCTCGAAATGTTACAATTTTAAGGGGGAATCATGAATGCAGACAGTTAACCCAATTCTTTAACTTCAGAGCAGAATGTAATATTATCCTGATTTAGGTTTGAAAAAGTATGATCAACAAATTTATGAAATGATTATGGATGTATTTGATACCCTACCCCTGGCCTGCCTCATCAATAAAAAATTTTTATGTGTCCATGGAGGCATTTCCCACACCCTAAATCTTTTGAAAGACATTTAATCAATTAATCGTTTTCAATAAGTTCCTAGAAATGGTATATTTTGTGATCTTGTATGGGCTGATCCAATAGATAATCAAACTGGAGCAACCAAAGAATATGTCCTGCATAATTAAGTGAGAGGCTGCTCATATTTTTTTGGAGGGTAGCTTACTGCTAAATTTTTGACAAAAAATGGTTTAATTTCTATAATTAGAGCTCATGAAGCTCAGCCTTAAGGATTTAAAATGTACAAATGGGGAGGGCAAGATAAATTCCCGACAGTTTTAACTATTTTCTCAGCGCCAAATTATTGTGACTATTATGGAAACAAAGCTGCAGTCATCAAGTTTATTAACAATACCCTAAATATTCAGCAATTTATATAGAGTCCTCATCCTTATCTTCTTCCTAACTTCCTTGACCTTTTTGGATGGTCAATCCCATTCTTGATATAGAAAATTAGTTAAATGTTTTATCATATCATAAAACCTAACAAACAGTACAACAATGTTGATATGCCCTTCGAACTTCTGGACAAGAGGGAGCTTTTATAAAAATTCTTGGAGGAATATAAGAAAAATGTAAGTGAAAAGATATAAATTATGAAATTAGGGAGCTGCCCTGATGATAAGATCTTAGAAACGGGTAAATATAATGAGTCAATAAAGGATAGTTTTGAGTAGAAAAAGTTAATTGATCAATTAAACGAATCAAGGCCCGAAATATGATAACATTTATTGACTTATTTGGAAATTTATTTATAATCAACTGTACAATATTATTATTCTAATGAGGAAAATAATCATCTTTATCTTACTGGGCTTGGTTTGTTTGGGGCAGGATATCCCTCCTCAACATCCAGTTATCGGTATATTTACTCAAACTTTCTCAAACACAGCCACATCTAAGTCTACATATATTGCAGCTTCATATGTGAAATTTGTATAAATGTCAGGGGCTCAGGTCGTTCCCATTTTTGCTTTCTCATAGACTTCAGATCTCATGAATGTCCTGCAAAAGGTTAATGGGATTTTGTTCACAGGTAACATTATTATTATTTAGGTGGCGATATGGATTTCGATATCAATAGTAGATGGACTAAAAATGCAGATATCGTCTTCAAATACGCAATTGAACAAAACAAAATGGGAAATCCATTTCCAGTGATAGGCATTTGCATGGGTCATCAACTTCTTGCTTATTTAACATCTCAATATAATGACACAATACTTTCAAGAGTACATGGCGACAACCTTGGAATAGTCTTACCCTTAAATTTTACAAATGATGGCTATTTATTTTCGACTTTCAACTCCGTTCAAAAAGACAAAACTATAAAAGGAAATGGAATTTTTTATTATCATCATAATTGGGCTGTCACTATGGATACATTTGATTCCAATCGCTATTTAAAATCATTTTGGAATTTAGTTGCTACAACAACGACTTTTTTCAATTAAAGATTTGTGGCAGCTTTTGAAGCAAAAGATTACCCATTTTATGGTGTTCAATTTCATCCTTAAAAAAATCTATTCGAGTGGAAAATCTTCACAGATAGATCCCTCGAGGGAGCTGAAGTCGTCCAAATAATGTCAAACAGATTCGTTTAGGTAGCAAGGCGCAACAAAAACAGTTTCCAGTCAGCCGCTTAGTTTACAAAATCGAGTATTTATAATTTTAAACCCGTAACAAATAATCAGACAAGTTTTACTCAAATTTATGTATTTGATGAAGTGCCAAGAGAGGAAATAACAATAAGAACGTAATGATTATCCTTTAAGATTATAATTGTATCAGTTCATTCTTCATTAAAAAAAATTTATATCCTATTGCACCAAATGATATATTTGGGTAATTTATTTGTAGAATTTTATTTTTCAAAGTAATCAGTAAAGAATATATAACTTTAATGATAATACAGATAAAAATCAAATAATTTTCGAAGTCATTAAAAAATTTTCGTCCCTACACTCATACTGAGGAGAAAACAGAATAAAGAGCAACAATAAGATCGTCTTTAGAATAAAAAATAGATAAATTAAAAAAACCAGTTTATGATCGTAAGAAAATACAAAGAAAATCCATTTTAAACAGGGATGGAATAGAAAAGCCTAAAACAGCCACTCATTATAGCACACATCAAAACGAACATCATTAAAAAATGAAAGAAGAATAAATTAAACTAAAAGGGCATTATTGTTATCGTAGTAACCATAGAAAAAAATCTTATCAGTCATGGTTTCGAAAAACTACCAATAATATTTAGGAAACAAAGATAAAAAAAAATATATTAGACGTTGTAATTTTATAGAAAGAAATATAAAGAAATGCAATACCTTTGTTTGAGAAAAATAGTAGTATGATTAACTTAAGAGAGAAAACATCAAAGTCTTTAAATGGTCAGGATAGTCAATCTCTGCTCCGTAAAAATTCTTTGTATTTGCTCAATTTTATAAAAAGAAAAGAGTATAAGAAAAATTAAGAGCCCCATATTGGAGGAATTCCTAATTTGGCTCAGAATATACCCCTAACTTACTCGTCTCCAAAAATAATAAAATATGTACCAAGTAAAAATGAACCACGAAAAAAACCCGAGAGGATAATCCCTACATTTTCAAAGATTATATCAAATTTACCAATTGACCCTTGGTGATAAAATTATATTACTTTGAGTTTACATCCAGATGAAATAAAAATGGAAGGAAAAGATGAATAATATGATAATAAATAGAAATAATCAATTAATAATTGTTAGTTAAGGAGTAATTTAGACTTGATCTCCCTGAAAGTACAGAACAACACAAAAATATAATTATCCAGTCGATATTTCCTCAGTGTCTAAGCTGAATTTCTGCATCTTTTCATTTTCAAACCAAACTTTATGCTCATTGAAATCATAATTAATAGTAATAGTGTCTTTCTCTCCAAATTATAAGCCTCCTAGCTTGTTATTGCTCTCATAATGCTCATGAGACCATATTCCTCCATTGCTACTCAATGCGTAGACTCCATGGCCAATAGTATGATATCGAAAGTTATATTTTCTACTTTTCACAACGGCTTTCTTACAAACTCCTACAGCTATCCAATTACTTGGAGCGCTAATTATTCGAAACTTTGCCCGATTGAAATTCTTACTGATTGGCTTCATGAAATAGCCAATTTTATACTCAGTAGTTTCTAAATATAATAAAATTTACTTGACTTTATCATATTTTCAGTTATTGCAAGTCCGGGATGCCCATCCCATTTCTGCTTCTACAATTATGAGCAGTTTCGTAAGTTCTAATAGCTTTTTCTGAATAACTATTTGGCCTCATATAATTTTTACTGAAGTTGCACTTAATATTATTCATAACCCGCTACAATTTTTAGGGTTTTTTATATTAGCTCCATATCTCCCACCTTGAAATACTCCTGATTAACCATGAGAGAGCACTCTCTTAAAACATTTATCTTGTCCTTAAAAAATGTGTCATATTCTGTTTCTAAAAAGTTCATCTTCAATAAAAATTCATCTTTCAGATTTTTTACATTTCTAATCAGTCTTTCCTTCTCATTAATTAGTGACTCTTCAATGGCATCCAGTTTAGTTTTAGTAAGACATTTTAATTGCTCAGCCTTATGGCACAGATATATTTTGAGTGGGATAGTTAAGTGGTTTTCATAGTGTCTCTCCTATTTGCAGATAGCGCAAATCATCCTATCTCCAGCACATTTAGCATGAAGACAGAGGTAGTTGAGGGGTTCATCATGGAGGGTGCAAACTTAATATTTGAGACGAGTATGCATCATAATAAATTAGTTATAATTATAAGA
>ERZ724508.1697-NODE-1697-length-12590-cov-5.074432_pt1 | contig 12590 bp, 26 predicted proteins | sample MGYA00376041_ERZ724508 | MGnify/ENA primary metagenome ERZ724508 (study PRJEB28724, sample SAMN07190887) | wastewater metagenome | isolation source: effluent of sewage treatment plant in Hong Hong | place: USA: Christiansburg, Virginia | collected 2016-03-01 ...
CTTAGCCTGTTTTGTGATCGCTGAATAGGGTTAGAGCAGACTAATACTCAACTTGCTGGCCTTCAATATTTCGCTGAGAACCTCGTAACACTCAAGGTATGCCATACCAATTTTGCTTGTTTTCTTGATGTTTTCTGAAAAGCCGAAGTTGACCTCGACATCTTCCTCCTCAATTCTTCTGCAGTTGGTTGGAATCTCTAGCTCAGGATTTTACTGCATCTTCTTTGTCAGTTGCTGCGTTTGAGCATCTTCCTCGTGTTCATTGAACCTCAGAATGGGATCAGCCGCATGGATGCTTTTTAAAAGTGCCTAGAATTTGATGCCAAGAGGCACAGAATTCTGGAGTTGTTGCCTTCTATCATGAATCTCCAACGCGTGCAAGAACTGTTGTAGAAACGGTTGAAGGCCTTCCTAAGTGACTCCGCTAAGCGGGTTCTTGACCTTCCCTCCGAATGAGTTGAGCACGATGATGATTTCGTTGATGATGGGTTTGCTGAGCCTACTGGAGTTCTCTTCCCGTAGCATTCTGATGCAATCCACAAAGCTTATCATTGCTGGAGGTCTCTCAATTTCATTCCCAGTGTCTGGAACTGGCTTGCTATGCGACTGAGAAATGTTTGAGTAGTGAACGAACAGTTCTTTGATGAACTTAACATGCTTCTTCGTGTAGACTTCCATTGAGAGTTGGTCGCGCTCCTCCTCTTCAGCAAGGTTCATGGGTTGCCACTTGCTTATTACATAGCTTTCCTTTACTGAATTAAAAGGGCGGAGAAGGCTACCGACCGGTATTTCCTGCTGGTTGCTGCTTGCAATTGATACCTAAAGCTCAGAGTTCCCACCGACAAGAGGCAAGCTGAACGATTTGCTCCTCCCTGGAAGCTTGTAAGCACCCTTCAGAATCTCTTATTGGCGCTTCTTGCGAGTCGATAACTCTATAAATTTTTGTTTGCTCCTTTCAATTTCGTCCTTAATCTTTCGCTCACGTTCCAACAGAGACTACTCAAGTTCACGGTTGACCTGCCGACGTCTTTCTCGGATTGCAGGTCTATCTAGCCGGCTATCCTCGGTTTCAAGGAGTGCTCTGTTGAGGGCGATTTAGGATGACTGAACTGAAGATTCCTTGGCAACCACTTCGGGCACACCCAGCGTTGTTAACAGCCGATATAAATCAGGATCTGGGTTTCCTCGTTGATCCTCGGCCTGTCTATAAAGCACTGATAGGGCTTGTTGGCACCTCTGGTTAATCTATGGAAGCTGCAACTGTATGAACATTCCCAACAGCCTAGTGGCTGTTTGCTTTTTGTAGACTTTGAGCTTAGTTGATATCGAATTGACAGGCCGACTGGGTTTCATTAACATTTTGATCAGCTCGAGAAGAACCTGAGCTTGAGTAAGCAGCCTTTCCAATAATTCGCTCTCTCCTGAGAATCTGTTGAGAATCTTCTCAATGATTTGCACGAGTCCAGCAGTGACACTGATATTTTTGAGTGTCAAAGCTATCAAATACTCCAGCAGGATAGCTCCACAACCAGCACTGAGTCGGGGATGTCCAACAATACTTCTTAGTAGCTCCATATCGAAGACATTAATAACGTAAGTTACGTCTTCTGCAGTTTGAAGTTGCTTAACCAGTGGGAGCGCCAGCTGGTCGACTGGCACATTCGAGAACTTATCGAGGATAGTCTGCATGCCTGAAGCAATGGCATGTCTGAGTTATATGTCGCTGTGGTGCTCCAACATGCTGAAGATCATTCTTTTGAAGAGGACACCCGAATGGGCATTCTTGGCTAGGGCCAATTTCTCTAACAAGCAGAAGCTATGGACAATAGCAGCCTGCTTCACAATGAACGAGGACTTTCTCATGGCCTTCTTGAGTAGGTCGAGCATTACGGGCAAGCAGAACTCAATTTCCATGATCTCCTTACTGAAGAGTTCGGTGATCTCGTACTGGAGTTACATCACAGCAAATGACAGATCGGTTGATTCTCGTTGAAACATCACTTCGCAGATATTGAGCAGCCCGACGAGGCATTCTTCCTGCACGAATTTGGTTCGGTCGATTAGAGGTAAGAGTGAACTTAACAGGTGTAGATACTCACATTCGTTGGAAGATAATCCCCTTAGATCGGCAAGCAGCAGACTGTTGTAACGTTGACCAGCGAGGGCCAGCAGCTGCTCGAACATGGGTTTGAGTAGCTCGGAATGTCGTTTGACAGCCAAGCACCAAGCTGAGATGATGCCATTAGATTTGGTGAGCATCGAGTATATCTCCCCTTCCAACAGAGGCTCCAGCTAGCGCAGGATCGTTATGGCCAGCTTGGGCAGCTACTTGCTCCGAGAAAGTAAGCATGGTTTCAGTAGCTGCAATAAAAACTCCAGCTCGATTGTTTCACAGCAGAGGCTTGCCACTTGCGGTAACCGATTTCTCAGTTCTGTTAAGGCTTCGACGAGCTCCACGAACGAATTGCGTTTGCCTTTGACTGCAAGATGCCCAAAGTACAGGCAGTCATCTGCGAGTAGCGAGAGAACTTGTCGCGGTTCCAGGGCCAAGTGTCGACTCAACAGTAGCACGGCAAACTCGAGCATCGACTCTGCTTGAGCCAAGGGCCTCTTCGGTTTGCGGAGATCAAATACTTGGTTTTTGGTCGGCGATGAGGGTGATGGGCTATTCATAATTCTTATTTTCCCACAAACCGAGACACTGAAATCGACTTCGCAGTGACATCTGGAGGTGTGCATCGCCAATAATTGACTTATCGCCCTTATCAAAATTGTAAATAAAACCTGCCGATGAGCTCAGCATTGCGCTTCGTAGAACATGAGCAAATCGACTAAGAGGTGTACTCACCAACCTTCAAGCAGCCCTGTCCAATAACTTCAGAGTAAGTCGTGCGAGATAGCTGCAGGTATTCGACCAAAGTCGACATGGGATTGTCATCTGAAGCCGCCCTCAATGACTTTTGGGAATCCGAACTCACGAGCAACATCATGCTCAAAAGTACCGATTGGTGGCAATGCAGACCAATCAATGGTAGTCAGGCAAGGCAGAACTGGCGTATCGCAGGACCTTCAGCTCTACCGCAATGTTAGCCGAAGGACGAATGGTCGGCAGTTTGACTTTGAGAATATTCCGCCACCAGACCCGTACTGCTCACAGGCATCTCGGATAGGTACAGGAGGAGGTGACTAGATAGTGAAGGAGATCTATACCAAACGAGGAAATGCTTCCGTCGAAGGACGTTTCCAAGCTGCCAAGCTGCGCCAGAGTCACAAGACCACCCTCGAACCACCTGAGAAGGAAGTCATGAGCAAAAGTTCCCTCTTGATAAACCCGAAGGATATCTACAAGAACTTCGAAGTAAGAATGTTCTAAACTTCAGAGCTATTCGAAGTCCCAGAAACAGTATAGCAAAGAGTACGCTCGTTCGCTCGAGCAAACATGCTTCGAGAAAGGAGAATCGAAGCCTTTTGAAAGCAGATATTGTGTGGGCAACTATATGTACAGCCAGTACGCACTGCATGCTATATAGGATCTGTCCGTCAGGGTTGGCCACCCACAAATTCATTTCAGTGCAGGCCAAGAAACGACTATCGTTGATGAGCACCCAAACGATGGAGAACAAGCATTACCCGTTCTCCCCGCGAACTATGAAGGAACTGGAGGAGATAAAACAAAAGAGTAGACAGTTAAGCGATTTTAGAGAACAGCTCAAGGCTCCGAATAGATAGGATAAAGAGCCGTCAGGACAAGGTGTATGATGAGTACAAGTAAGTGCTGTTAGGAGATGTCAATACCGTCACAAAAGACTTTCTGAACCAATACAAGTACTTGATCAATAACATCAGAGAGTTCAAGCAGAAGAAGTCGAAGGTGTACGGCAGCAGGATGGAATAGATAGAAGACGTTGTCGAATACATGAAGAAGGAAAAGGCCGATACTGAAACTGCTTTTGACATAGTCATGGACATTCATGCCCGAAAGAAACCTCCAGCTGCATCCTCCAGGCTGGATAAAAAACGACAGAGCCGCAGGACAGCAACCGCCTCTGCCTCATTCATGAGCAAAACTTGAATAGCCTTCAGAATTGATTATAACCGGGATGTTTAACTATATGGGATGCAACGAAGAGATGGTCGAGGAGGGCGTCAAGAAGTAACATAGACGGTCGATGTAGGTTCGGACCGGCTCCAGGAGCTCGCAAGATGATGGACCATGAATACATCCACGCTGAGTAGTCAGTAGAAACCGGCATATATGTATGACAGCCACTATGCAGATCACCTACTGCAACCCAAGCAAGAAGAGTGAATGCACGCGTCTTGGCAAGAACTCGAAGTGCTTCTGTGGACACGGCCTACCCAACCACAATAACCAATTTTTTGGGAAAAAGTTCAATACTGCCTGCAAGGAGGGTAAGTGCAACTGCAAGCAGTTCAAGTTTGTTCCCAGCCGCCCTGAAGAGTGTGGAATGTACTGGTTGCCTAGACGAAAAGATTTTAACGTAAACACCTGGCGACCTCCTTGTAAGTGTAAGCATCACTGTTAAGAACATGACGCAAACTTTCCACTTCGATGCAGGCAGTGTCATAACTGTCAGGGTTTCCAATCGAACTTTGCATGCATCAGCTGCGACGACCTTTGGTAAAACCACGAAGTTCTGTTCGAGATGGAAGATTAAAGAAGAGCATTGAAGAAGCCCATAGGGAAGGAGTACTTACCATTGGCCACCCACCAGAATATCCAAAAGCTGGTGTTCAACAAGCCATCGAAGTACAAGATGATCGAAGGAGCACAGTAACCCACCCTGGCCGAGCAGCAGCAACTCCAGCGACGGAATGCATCACTAAACCCCAAGCAGCCGACCAAGCAGGAACTGGACGTACACCCATATGCTATCTCAGAAGATCAAGTCACCGTTGGGCTTTATCTTCAAACCGAAATACCCGGACTTCATGCTGAAGAACACAAAAAAATGATGCAACCCCATAATATTCAAAAGTTGATTTCTAACTCGATAAGGCACATCAATGGGCTGGGTCTCTCGGAGGGCATTGGCACCCGCTTTTCTTCAATCTGTTCACGATGTCGTAGCAATAGTTATGATACTTGTGCTGAATTGGACAACTAACCTTAACAATTTCATGACCTCTCACGAAATTTTAGTGGCAGAAGCTGCATTTTATCGCTCGGTCCACTTGAGCAGATTCGTAGATCTTACTCTTCTGTTCGTATCGGTTCAGTGGTTGATTGCCCTACTGTTAGACATTCCTGCGGCAGCATGTGCAACACACTATCGACAGGACAACTAAGATAATCCTCCACCGAAAGTGCCAAAGTACTCGCAAGAAGGCGATGCCGACAGCAGCAAAGAGAACCACATCAATGAAATCGTTGTTAGGAAACTACTTGAGAATGAGGAAAGCCATCCATATCGCCATCACGAATACTGCAAAATCCACTATGCTCGTTATCGTTGATAGAACTCCGTTGAATGTATCTGGGCGTCTTTCGAGGGCTCCAACGATTTCACCTTCCACTTCTATACCAGCTTCTTTTGTCCATGACCTGTGCCCAGGATTAACATAGTCGAAGGAACCATTCAAATCCTCGTATTGGCTTAGTTTCACACGTATTGTTGTATCCATCCTATCGCTCTCTCCGATATGGTTGATAACCCTCGCAATCTCAAGCTGAACCTTCAATTTCCTCAGTTCCATATACATCTTCAGGTAGATGACGAACAGAGCAAAAAGGGATATGTTCAGCAGCAAGAGGAGCGTCGCAGTGCCAGCACTCGTCACTCTCTCGTCACTATAGTATTTGTACAGCAGGACTATGAACAGAAGGATGGTCTAAATTTGCGCACTAGAATACCTCGAGGGTTACGAAGAAGAGCCGAATCCCCCAGTTCCGCAGCACTCTCCTCATCGCAATAACGAACACCCTGTCCACACAAGTGTTGGATCCAACTTAATCCTCCTGCACTTCCGACATGCTAGACTTATTAATTAATTTGATTGACACAGTCTATCAGTTGGCTACTATAGTTTAGTAATGGACAGGCAGCGCCAATCGACCCAACAATGTAGCAATTGGCTCGTAATTAATGTACAGCAGCTTGGAGCCTCCCGAGACGTTCTGGCAGAAGTTCTATCGCTACTTGTACCCAATCGTGAGCATCTCGCTGCTGAACTACACCATGTCCAACACCTACAGTCTCATGACCAACAGTGATGAGTCCACAGGTAGCCTCATTTCATAGCTGCAGGTTTTGTGTCAATCATCGTTAGCTCGGTCATTTGTTTTGCGCTGTCGCAGTCGCACCTCACCATCTATGGTGTTAGCGTGCTGTCCATCGTGTACATCAACATGATCAAACCGTCGTACAGTCATCAGCAGATCTGCGTGGTCACCTTCCTTGCGGGGCTGCTGCAGCTTCCTCTATGGCATCTTATACACGGTATCGGCTAGATCTTTCGTTACCTTCCCGGCAAAATTCATGCAGGCATGGTCCTCGGGATCGGGCTCATCATCCTAACCAAATTCTTTCCGCTTACGGTTGAGAATATCAACGCATTCTATGAACGAGATGCATCATTGCTGTCCAATCCGCTCAAGACAATCATCCTAATGTTCAGCTAATTCAGTTTGCTGACGCTGCTGCTAACAATTGGGTCGATCAGCATAATGTTCTTTGCCAGGAGAAAACTCGCTCGCTTCCCATCTATTCTGATACTTGCAGTACTGGGTATCCTTATGAACGTGGGAGACGGGTTCCTCACATACAAGAACTTATGTGATAGGGAGGGGATAGACTGCAACTTCTACATCATGAAGTTGGCTAACATTGCGATTCCAAGACTCGAATAGCTGGTGTACTTGTTGCCTGCAAGTGTTGTACTCACCGCCGTATTGATATTTGAACAGTTCCTCTACCTGGAATAGTTTCAGAGAAGGGGAAGAAAGAACAGTGAGGGCGATCTTGGAGACGTCAAGAGGGAATCACGAGTTATGTGCGTATGCAACATGGTCTGTGGTTTGTTAGGTGGTCTACCAGTTTGCATTAACCTGTTCGCCACTTATGAAAACTACTCCTTTACAAAGAAGTATAAGTTTCAGGGAACGAAGGTTGTCGGACTCAGTCAGATCATCTTTAATTACCTGCTTTATGGACCACTGAAAGGGGTCTACGAAAGGATCCCACTGTTTGTAGTATTCTGCATTATCGGGACGCCCCTCATCTACTTCTTCAAGACAGTCTATAAGTTCTACTCGAAAGACCTCAAGCTGATAGGAGTTATAGGGCTACTCAATCTTCTAACTCATCCAGTATTTGCGTTGGTGGTCGCTGCTTTCCTGACTATCAACGAAATGGCTGGCCTCCTACGACCAGCACCAGCTGAAATAGTCATTGAAATTGGTAAGGCCAAGATCGAACTGAGGTAGTCAACCACCTTTGAGAAGATCCAAACCAGCTAAAACGACGAATACTACGCCAAGATAATCTCGATCGACGATGATATCCCACCACTTCAACCCGGTGAGGACTACGTTTTGTATCGATTCACTGGGTGTGTAAGCTACCTGAACTTCCATCAGCATCACGAGGACATCATGTCGGTAATCAGCAGGAAAGGAGATCAGAAGGAAAGCGCGTTTGACGACCTCTATTCTTACTTGGTGTTTAGCTTTCGGTATGTGCAGAATATCGACGATGAGGCGATGGAAGAGTTCGAATTCCTCGTCAAACAGATCAAGAACAGCAACCGCAAGAAGAAGGTGGTGATTACTGGCCTGCATTCTACTCTGCTCAGCAAGTTCAAAGGATGTTCCTACTTCCGAAGGATGCTGGAAGAGGAGGACCGGTGTTTCTACCGTCTGCACGGTAAGGATCTGCTGTGATCACTCCATGTACCCTAGTGCCATTCGAATAAATTATATCATAGACAGATATGACTAGCAGTGGCGAACATACAGCCAAACTCGAGCAGCTGCAGCATATCTGCTCGCAACTTCAGCAGCACGAGAACGAACTCTCGACGAAGGAGCAACAGTTGCAATAGGAACAGTCGCATAGCACCCAGCTCACTTTGAAGTTTGAATAACTTGCAGAGACACTACAGCAACGGATACCCTCCGGAACCGTTTCTAGAAGAGACTTCGCTGCTGAGTTGAGTGCCTACAACTTGCAGCTTTAGCAGCTTTAGCAAGAAATTCAGCTTGAAAAGGATCAGCAGCGTTCTCGTCTGACCGCCGACGAGGAGGACATCCAAAAATCCATAAGATTGCTAAGCGGAATCGAACTCAAGTTGCGCACCGGCAAGTCTTTTCCACAGTCACCAGTGACGAACAAAAAGGATAATGACCGAACCATATCGGAACTGAGCCGAAGTATCCAGCGAAAGGAGCTAAAGCTCAAGGAAATACGACTTCTCAGCAACAGGAGCGAGATCAGATCTGTAGAGTTGTCCCCAAATCAGTAAGATTAGACTCATGCAGGACAGTCTAAAGAGCACAGATTCGATAACTACAGCTGAAGGCAAGAGCCTTAGAAGCCCATGTGGAGTCGCTTCGCTTCAAGAAGGAACAGGAGTTTAAGAAAAAGCTTGAAGAGCTGGAGAACACTCCAGAGGAGCCCATCAGGTACTGAGGAAGTTACGATAGACATACCGATCCCGGATTCATTGAAAGGCTTGAACTTCAACTTCAGGGGTTGGAGAGGGAGTAACAGCAGCTAGCGGAGGAAGCCAATGGCTGCAGACAAACCATCGTCTAGCTTCACCGACAATACGATCAGTTGAGAAAAAGTCTGCAACAGTTAGGGCAGCAACAGATAGACAGTGCTATCTCATAGAAGTAGGATTCGCGGCTCGGAGAGATCATTGATCAGAACACGGCAATGCAGAATGAATTGGCATTCATCGATCAAACCACAGTATAACTTCAGGGGGAGTTCAGTTGCGTACATCAATAGTCATAGAAAATGTTGGCCAGCATTCTGGAAGCTGATAAGGCAAATAAAGAGGAACTGACGTCTCTTAGCCAGCAAGTCGCACATGCTCGACAACTGTCTGACGAGATGGACGACGACCTGAAGAATAACTATGTACCACACGAGCAGGTCGACGAGATGATGGTACTGGTCGAGGCAGAACATCAAAACCTTGAAGATATGCCTATGATCCAGAAGGAGAATGATGAGACAAGACGCGCATTATTAAACGCAATGAAACAAGTAGCCGTCTTTACCATCAAGCCCTACGAAGAGATCTAAGCACTAAAAAAACTCGTCGAGGAGCGCCAGAAGACGATAATTTCCATTTCGCGATCAATCATCAAAATGCAGGATGAAATTCAAGAAATCCGTGCACAGTATGGGCTGGTCACCGATCAATCCCAACCCTCAGAGTCTTCCCTACACACCGATAGGTCACTTGCAACCGAATCCAACGAAGAAGCTCCAGACAGACTTCACGACTACCCCAAGTCAGCTCCGCATCTCTAAAATAAAGTAGCTTCGGCCGTACCACCCCGTTCAGAGTTTACTTTTGAGTAGTACATCGGTTACGCTTACTTCCGTCACCAAACCCCCAAACACCAACGAATTCTTAGTTATCTACTCCTCTCGATATTCCTGTCCCCGAGTATCTTTATATTGTTGCGACTACTGCTCAGCTGAGCCACCGTGATTCGCCTAAACTACAATACCTTGTTGGTTGAGAGATTAATTAATAGTGGCACTATGAGATTTCCGACGGTCGTGATCGCCTTGCTGCTTCTTCTTGGCTGCTTCTCTCAAACAGACAGGTTAGTGGTGCCACCTGGGTACCCTAAGACCTACTTACCCGACGTGTTTGCTGGCTACCTCAACACTTCGAGCCCATTGCGCCAATTGCACTACATTTTTATGCACAGCATCAACGGTGAGACCAATACCGATCCAGTGACGTTGTGGATGAATGGTGGACCTGGCTGCTCCTCTAAGCTTGGGTTCATCCAGGAGATCGCTCCATACTTCCTCGAGCTGAATAAGCGATACACCGAAAATGACACTCTCACCAGAAACGAGTATAGCTGGTCCAACTTGTCCAACTTGCTGTTCGTCGACAGTCCAGCAGGCGTGGGATTCTCGCTCAACAACGATCCCGATTACAAATACAACGATACTGCCTCTGCTAAAGATATGCTGGATGCCCTTGTGTACTTCTTCCAAACCAAGCAACCTACCTTTGCTAACCGATCTTTCTATATTGCTGGCGAGTCCTACGCAGGCAAGTACATCCCAGATCTTGCAGAGCTCATCTACAGGCACAACATTGACAATCCCGATACCATCATCAACCTCAAGGGCATTCTAGTGGGAAACGGGGTCATGAGCTTCGAGAACGGTGAGTTGGAGAAGAGTCAGATTAACTACATGGTAGAGAGGGACTTCATCGACCCTGAACTGCAGCATTACTGGACTGACAGCTGCGCAAACGATGAGGAATCTGCTGGTTGTCAATACTTCTACTCACGTTTTGATGACCTGACTGGCGATATCAACCCCTACAATGTTTATGGAGACTGCTATCCTGATGATGTCTCAAGTAATGATGGCTCATCAAGACTAACCCAAAGATTGCTAATGAGAAGAGCAGCCAGCTACCGACTCAACCGCAACAACTCTTTCGGGGATGGAGGTTGCGACTACGATACTGGTCTGCAAACATACTTCGACAAAAACTCTCATATCTGGAACAGTCAGTCAACAATACCTTTCGCGGCATGCAACGGGACAATCAATTAGGAGTACAACATCGATGAAAAAGGCTCGATGGAAGCCTACAGGAATCTCATCAACCGAGGTCAAATCAAAATCTACCTCTTCAACGGTGATTGGGATGATGTTGTGCCGTTCCGCGATACTGTAAAAAATTTAGCGCTTTTGGATCTCCAGCCAAGAGGAGATTACCAGCCTTGGAAAATCGACGGTCAGCATGCGGGATTCATCCGAGAGTACCCTGGTCTTCTGTTTTGGATTGTCAAGGGAGCTGGACATGAGGTCCCACAATACCAAAGACAGCGCGCCTTCCAACTGTTTAAGGACTTCCTGAAGACCTGACAGTGTTGTATGTTCTGAATAAATGAGATTGGATGTCTGTCTACTTGCTGTTATGGTCAGTCCTTCTCCTCAGCAGACGCGACGAGACCTGTGATGTACTCCCTAATTTAGGGTGTTGCCAGCTATCTGGGAGTTATCCTCCGCTACCTCAGCCAATAGGCATACATGGTTGTGCAGATTCATGTTAGCATTGTTGCTGATCAGGTATTTCAGAAGATGCTTGTATCCCTTGTACGCCGCATAGTGTGCTAACGTATCTCCCATACGATTGATGCTTTCATTGAGGTCTATCATCTTGCCCTGCTGCTTGATGAAGCTAATCAACCGTTCTTCATCGCCAAGCATGATCATCATCATCAGGTTGGCCTGATCCACCATAATTCTGTTTCCCATGCTTTGAGTAATAACTATCAGTTTGGAGAATCATTAGGGCTAGTTTGACCTTCAAAGGCTGCCGTCTTCCAGTCAAACAACAGGTTGTTTATACTTGCTATGCTGCCTGAAAAGGTGTTGGACTGTTCGTGTGGGAGCATGGTCGGTGGGGTCTCCTACTTGAAGGAAGACCGCCTCTGGTGCTTTATTATCGGTTTTGAGGGCTGATCCAGCTTGCTATCGAAGGGGTCGTAATGGAATTATAGAACATCCTGGCTGATTGTAACCTGCCTGGGAGTAGGCTGTCGTGGTGGAACATTATTGGTTTCAGTAACCCCCTCACACTTGCTGCAAAGCACATTGCGATGATGTGTAGGCTTCTTGCTCGTTTAATTGGCAATATCCTCCAACTTGCCATTGGTATGCGCAAGCACATCGGTAAGCCTATAGAGTTATTGCTTGACCGATTGTAGCATCATGCCAAGCTCTGCATTTTATTCTCTGAGCTTGCTATTATCACTTCTCAGTTCCGTAATGATCTCTTCGCTCTGACGCAGTTCCTCCCAGTACTTTTGACAGATTGATTCGAATTCGCTTGGATCGGTCTTTCCATGAGTGGATTGTTTTACTTGCTCGCTGGAAACATCGTAGCTTCTTTTTTGCTGCCGATACTTCTTGCCAAGGATGTCTAACTTGGAGGTTAGTTATCTTATTGTAATGTCCTTCTCGTTGCACATCGATCTCGTGGAGACAAGCTCATCCTATAACTGCTTCAACTTCCCCACCATGAATGTCACGGATTCCTCGGCTTCATTCAACTTCCCCCGTAGGTAGCTATTCGATTCGGCGACAATCTTGCTGCTGGTGTGGTTCAAGGATGTCCTCGCACTATTTATTCCATGCTGCGACAGCTTATGCCGGAGTTGAAGGCTGGCATTACCACAGCCAGTACTACAAAGGCTTTCGGTGGGCCAGCCAGGCTATTCCTTTACTTTACTTCCAATTAGGTGAAGTTTTCTCATATGATTATAGCTTTCCTGTCGTAAAATCAACGGTGTCAGTTATTCCTCGACACAGAGCTGGCCACGCTTCTGTTGGGGCGGCCCCTCCTTC
>ERZ724508.1699-NODE-1699-length-12577-cov-6.306660_pt1 | contig 12577 bp, 19 predicted proteins | sample MGYA00376041_ERZ724508 | MGnify/ENA primary metagenome ERZ724508 (study PRJEB28724, sample SAMN07190887) | wastewater metagenome | isolation source: effluent of sewage treatment plant in Hong Hong | place: USA: Christiansburg, Virginia | collected 2016-03-01 ...
TCCCCGTGTTCATGTTCATCCCCGTGTTCATGTTCATCCCCGTGTTCATGTTCATGCCTTGGTTCATGTTCATACCTTGGTTCATGTTCATACCTTGGTTCATGTTCATACCTTGGTTCATGTTGTTAAACCCACCTTGGTTGTTAAAACCTGCCTGGTTGTTCATCCCCAAGTTGTTGCTACTTCCGATGTTGACATTTATGTTAATAGTGTTCGTGTTCATATTGCTGTTGAAATTTCCGTTGTTCATCCCCATCATTCCAGGGCCTGGAGCTACGAATGCTTCCATACCGGAGCTCACTGCAGATCCTACTTTTGGGCCCTCTTTGGCCTATTTTGGGCCTCCGCTTGCGACAGGAGCACCAGATGCTACCCGAGGACCCATCGACATACCCATTGGCATCGATCCCATGCCGTTCATGCTTACGTTAAGTCCGGAAGACTGCATATTGAATCCACCCTGGCCCATATTGTTAAATCCTCCTTGATTATTGAACCCTGCTTGATTATTGAATCCACCTTGATTGTTGAACCCGGCTTGGTTATTGAACCCACCTTGGTTCTTCATTCCTCTGTTCATACCTCCTTGCATATTCATCCCACCTTGCATGTTCATACCTCCCATGTTTCCACCAAAATTGCCGTTCTGATTACCGAATCCACCTCCTTGTCCCATATTTCCACCTTGCATATATCCTCCGAACATGTTTTGCCTCTGCTTTCTCCAACCTCCAGTACCCATCTTTTCGAGTCCCCAATTTCCGTAGGTAAAGCCACCGTTTACTCCGTATGGTCGATGGTACAGCTTTTCGATGATTACCTTCTCAAGCATCTGTTGAATTGACGCTCGATCGTTTTGAATGTCGCTGGAGTAAGCATCCCACACCATGTCGATGACCTCATTCGGTGTCATCCTCCCGTTTCCATCATCGTCATAGTACATGAAGAGTTCCTGACAGACCTGAGGGTTTAGTGGACGGTTCAGTCCCAATCGACCATAGACCAGTTCCAAAAACTTGTAGAACTCACCAACCATGAGAAAGCCAGAGCAATCAGCATCCGCAAGGTTGAACGCTTCTCTTGCTATCTCTGTAGCCTCAGCTCTCGACCTAAAGTTCATCGATTGGCTATCAAGTAATCCTTATAAACACCCATCATACCAATCGGTTGTATAAAGCAACAGGTGGGTTGTCCGGGCCTATCCAAGTCGAAACCCGACTGAGTATGGATGCTCTGATAGTCTAGTGGAGAAGATGCCTGCCTGTCTAGCAGGAGACCTGGGTTCGATTCCCAGTCGGAGCGTTTTTTTTATTAGCCATAGATTTCCATGGTTTGGGTAATTCTGGGTTGATATCCCTATCCATAGGTCCATTTTTGAACCTCGGCTAGTCCCCACTTAATAACGTAAACATGAAAATTTTAGAATTCGATGCACAAGGCTTCCAGCTACTACTGTCCAAAGAAGGGAACTGACGGTGAACTGTACCTCCCCAACGAATATCAAGTAGTGGACAGGATAGGCTAGGGCAGCTATGGTGAAGTATTCAAGGTACTCGACGTGCAGAACTCGAAGCTGCTGATTGTGAAAAAGCAGAAAAAGACAGGAAGTCGCTGCAGCAGTTTGCGCAATGAGCAACAAGTATTGCAACTATTGATGGCAAGCGAATTGTTTCCACGAGTGACCAGCATGAACCAATCGGGTGCTGCCGAATACTTTATGATGGACTGTTTTGGCCGCAACCTCTAGCAACTTGTTGAGTAACACGGACCACTGCGGATCGACACTGTGAAGTACATAGGCTGGGAAGTGCTCAGACGTTTGCAGTTTATGCACAGCATCGGCTACCTGCATCGCGACATCAAGACAGAAAATATAGTGGTGGGAGATAGCAACCGTTTACACCAGGTTTTTCTGATAGACTTTGGACTCGCACTGCAGTACATAAAAAACGGCAAGCAAATCGAACCAAGATCGTACACCGGTCTGATAGGAACAGCACGGTTTGCCTCGGTAAATGCCCACGAGGCACTTTAGCAATCTCCGAGGGATGACTTAGAGAGTCTTGGCTACGTGTTATCCTATTGCCTGAAGGGTAAGCTCGGCTGGCAGAACCTCGAAGAGTAGAACAAAATAGAAAAATTCCAAAGAATCAAGCAAATAAAGCAATCGACCGACATGAATGTACTTGCCTGTGACTACCGCTGCTTACGCGAGTATTTTAAATACGTGCGAGAGTTGAAGTACGACTCGAAGGTCGACTACAGCTACCTCCAATCCCTATTGTTTGTAGAAGCACGCTCAAAGGACTGTTTCGAGTGGTGCCCGCTGGAATGCCCGATGCAAGGCAGTAGCACAGAGTAGAATGTCGAGCCCAAGATGATAAAAGTGTTTCCTCACTGACAGAATATAATTGGTACTATGCTGAAATTGGCCTGTGCAAATGGCAACTAGGCGCTACTGGTGTGCCAGGAAAAAGGTTGTATGGAGAACCACATTGTATGCGGTGATCCCCAATGCAGCTGCCAAGGTGATATCAACAGGTCAGGCCATCGGAACCGCATCATGGTGTCAACAGTCATGCAGAGGATCAACGAGTTTGAGCAGGGACAACAGGCAAAGCTGGAGTAGCAAAGTGAGTTGATAGCCAGCATAGAGGGGTGCTACAAGCAAACCAGAATCGCACTCGAAGACTCTCAGAGAAAATTCGATGAGTTTAAGCGATTGATTGGTCTGCCACGCAGTTACTTAGACTTCAAGATTGCAGCGATCGGACTGGAAAGTTGGAAGGGTAACTACATCTTCAACCTTATGGAGGATGTCAAAAAGCAGTAGATCGTGTTCATTAAACAATCAGCACACGATATAAGAGTATTCGTTGATGACACTATGCGAAGGATGAATGCTCTGCTTAATGAGTTCACCGAGGTCATTCTGCGTAACCGTCAACGCGACCAAAGTGAAATCCTACCGGAGGAGGAGGAGCGAGTGAGAGAGTTCCGAGACAGATAGATCAATTTGAAGGATATCAAGCGCCTCAACGAAAACATCCGATCACTGACCCTGGTGAAGTGCATCAGCATGAGTTTCTGGGGTAGCGTCGATTGGAACTCCATTCTGAGTGAGTTGGGTAGCCGAAGGGTGCTAACCCATCTGGAGCTCCGTAACTGTGGGCTGGGAATGAAGCAGATAGACAAACTCAAATGCATGAACCAATTAGAAATACTCAACTTAGGTAGAAGTAATTTCACTCAGAAACGAACAATCTAACCAATGAATGTACAGCTCCGCTGGTGAGGCTTGTTAACCTCAAAAAGCTGTTTCTCGCCAACAACAATCTCGATGACGGTTGTATTGACAATCTCGTCAAGTTGCGAGACTTGATTGTGCTAGACCTCTGTACCCATTTAGCTCAACTCAGCCAATAATAAGAACATCAGTCTCAATGGCATACATCGCCTCAAAAAGGCCCTCCCGGCAACCACAGTGCATCATACCTGATCATTCATTCATGAATCACTCAGACTTCTTCTCTTCGCCAATGCGGCCCTCGAAATCAGGGTCTCGACGGATGGTCATTTGTGCCTTCCTAAGCACGTCCAAAGTCTTCTTAGTTGTCTCACGCTGTTGGGTTATTTCGGGCGACTCGCCAAGCTCATCGATCATTTCGGAACGTTTCATGACCTCGTTGTAGAGTGCGTATTGAATGTTGTCCTGAGACATCTTTACAAGGAAGTAGCCGATATTCTTGGGAATGATGTCCTAAGTTATTTAGCATTAATACCCGCACTGTGTAAACGACGATCTTGAAGTAGTGTTCAACGCGCAGTCGCAGCTCCTCCACGAACATGCGCTTGGCATCCTCGCGTAGCTTCTACTTTTGTGCCTCTGTGAGTTCGGGGCCAGACGCTTTATTCTATATCTTCGGTTCTTCATTCTTGCCCTGATAGTTGGGGTCGTTGGGATTTGTGGGTGCAGGTGGCTTGTCGCCTGGCTGACCTTGGGGGGCGTTGTTTCCACCATTAACGTTTTTTGTGGGATCAGGGGTGGTATTTGGCTGGTCCTTTTTTATACCCAAGAAATTTTGGAATTGATTAGTCCACTTTCCATCTTTACTTTCGCTCGAGGCAGCTTCGTTAGATGCCTGTCCCTTATCCTGGTTTTGTGCTTGGGCTTTCGGCTTGTCTTTGACCGGAATAAGTCTTGTCCTCGTCTTCAGATATGTATCATCATTAGTAAAGACGTAGTGTATTTCACTGTCAAGATTTGCGTCGACAATTTCCTTGGCCTTCTCCATCTGTTTGGCAAAGAACTCATCAGCGATCTCAACAATTTCATCACTGATCTCCTGGAATCTCACGAACACGTTCTGAATCAGCTGGGTAGCGATAAGTCGGAGATGCTCAAACACCTGCTTCAGGGTTTAGTGAGCAGGTTTGCGAAGCTTTTCCAAGGGATCAGAGAGGAGATACATGAAGGCATGAACCGATGGGAATCCAGGAATCGAATCACCTTGATGCGCATCGATAGCCCGCTGAATTTCCTTATCCGATATGCCGGAGGTCACCTTATAACTGGGGTCACTGAACTCTTGGTACAGCTCAGTGAACATTATTTTGACGAGAGCACCACCAGAAATGGTTCCCTTAGACTCCTTAGCAACATTATATTCGTATTTGCCCTTGATCTGTGCGCGGAACTGTTCAGTGAATTCTGTGATGAGCTTCCATAACATGTGGATCTTCTCCTTTCCCTCACGAGGAAGGGGATCTCCCAAAGACTTCAGCTTATCTTCGCATTCTTTGACCTTCTCGTTGATCTCCCTGGTGATCGTTGGCAGATGAGACTTAATGCTCTTGAACAGAATTTCAGTGAGCTTTCGGGTAAGTGCTCGAGTTCCCAGCACACTCGAGTCCATTGTGCAGTAAATTGGATTTTGCCTAAAGAACTTTTCTTCCTTGTCGAGAGACTCTTTGACCTTAACTTTGTTCATAATGTCTTCCTGAGAACGGTTCTTGATGCCAACGTAACCATACCGCAGGGGAATCTACTTGTTTGAAAGTACTGCACGTGCATCGGTACCACGATCCATAAGATCAATTTTTGTTATGACACCGAGAGTGCGCTCACCCTTACTATCCCACTTCCTTGCCATATCGAGAGCATGTGAGGTCGACAGATCGACATTAGCTGGTACTACTGCGAGGATAATGGTTCGATCGTCTTCCTTGCAGTACTTCGCGACAAGCCCAGTTGTAACAGCCTCAATATCCACTGCCTGTTGATCAGAGTTTTGGAGGGCAACTCGAGTGATTCCCGGCAGATCGATGAGTGTGAGATCAGGACACTCATTGGAGAAAACTACATCACGGAAATAATTACTGACAAGTTTAATGGGATCGTCAACGATACCCTTCTTCTTTCCAGCGACGAGATCGGTGAGCTCTTCGATCTTCATGCGGATCTTATCGAAGTCGGTGTACTTTGTGTTCGGCTCGACTGAAAAGATTCCGTAGGGCTTTGCGTCGGCTGAGTAAGCTAAGAGGTACGATCATCGACATGCACTAATCGCAGTTCCAGTGGGCGTCGCGTTACCACACCCGATCCACGTGGTAGGAAATCCATACCGACGATGTTTTCCAGTAGGGAGCTCTTACCGCTGGACTGGTCACCTAAATTAGAAGCCAATCTTACCGCAGACTGCAATCTTGGGAAGACTGATATGCTCCTGCAGACCGATATCTCGGAAGCTGTCAATAATGTTGATCAGCTTGCGCAGATTGTTGAATAGTGGTTTGTCGGCAGCCTCCACAACTGAGGGCGTCTTGATCATGCTCTTCGTCATGTCCTTCGAAGGTTCTTCCTTGCTCTGCTCCTTCTTGATGCCTCCAAGCAAGTCGCCAAGCTTCATCAGAATTAATTTATTCCAAGGGTGCAGCTGCAACGCCACATAATGCGTAGCAGCGGCTGACCATTCAAACATTAAGAGAAACTCTATCGCTCAAACCCCTGATTAAATTAAGATGAAGGGATAGTACTAAAATGTTTCTCAAACTCTTATGGGTAATTTGTTCTTTTCAAGCTCATCATCAAGCGACTGGGAAGGAAGCGGCCAATTGAATACCGCACTGTCCCTTTCCATCTCCCTTATTGAGGATGTAAATGTAGCCGTTGCTACCCCAGCTGGCTCCCCAAGAGTTCTTGACCTTGAAGAATGGCTTGCTGCTATCTGTTCCATAACCAACGGCGAGGACTCCGTGATCGAGGTTAGTTCCGCAGAGACCGCTGTAGACACCAGACTTGTAGAGCTGGAAGGAAGCGTGGGCGGCATCAATGGCGACCGAGACGGGTTGCTGGGCAATGGCAGCCTTGAGTGGGAGTGCTTTCTCAACAGTAACATCAACACAGTTAGTGATCTGGAAGGCCTTGTCGGTAGCATTGTACTTGCAGGTTCCATCAACAGCCTTGTAGGGGTACTTGCTCTCAAGGGTGATTCCGTTATCAATAACGTAGTAGAAGGCATCGTCCATGAGTCCTCCGTTGCATCCCTGGTTTCCATACTTGGTCGAGCAGTCGCACAGTTGTTGTTCGGAGAACGAAAGAAGGTTCTTGTTCTTGAGGAAGTTAGCACCTTCAAGGGATCCGGTGGTGGAGAAAGCCCAGCACGATCCGCACTGACCTTGATTCTTGATGGGGGTGACGGCACCTAAATAAGTTGTAAGATATACCCTTGGTAGCCCAATCGACAGTGTCGGGGAGGTTGTCAACTGGAGCTTGGTTGCCAGTGCACTTGCTGGTAACCTTGAAGTTCTTCATGGTGTATTTGTCAACGAACTCGTTGATCTCCATATCGGCGAAAAGGTTCATCTCAAGGTCGAAGGTCTCAAGACCAGCGGCGTGCCTAGCATTGTGCTCAGCAACATAGATGGCGTTGCGCTTAAATACACCCAATCGGTAAGTGAACTCGAATTCAGTGGTGTAGTGCTTACCATTCCTCGCCATCCAGGTCTTGAATGCGATGAGATCGGCATCTGGACGCATAGTGTTGCTCAGCAGGAAGCTGGCAAGCAGCACCGAAGCGGTGAGTGCGGCAAAGGCGAAGATAAGTTTGGCCATATGATATGATTTATTATTTGGAGGTGAACCTTCGCACTTATAGCCACGCAGCCGAATAATATGGCGATTATTTAATGCAGCCCGTCATATTACGGCTCGGAAGAGTTTACGTTGCCTCTTGCTCTTTACGTTCGTCTGCATCATGCAGTTTAAATCGACTTCGTAGCTCCAAGCCATAAAATTGTAGGTGAAGCGACCATTGCCGTGACCGCTGAGGAACGCTTGGTGGTGCTTTTAGAAGATCTCCGATGCTTCGGATTCGAGAGCATGGTATGGGTTGCCATCGGCCTCTACAAACCACCAAGCTCGAGGGTGGTGGCTGGCTTAAACCTCCGACACAATCCCTCGTTTGTATGAAGTGTAGATGTTCTGCTGGGTCATTGCAATCAAATCGATGTGGTAGGTATCCTGAACCTCAAACTTCATGTTCTTTCGCTGCACGTTCATGTTGAAGGTGGCATTCTGGCTTTAACTGTACGGCTGTGGCGGCTTTTCCTCAGATTTGTAGTAGTATTTCAAGTAAGGTTGGCTCGGTGGAGGCGCTGAATTGACAATAGCCTTGAATGGTTAAGGGCCGACAAGTGTGCTACTGCCTTTGCATTCTTGCTACAAATGTTTTACGTACTTTTCGTAGCTCAGTGGCTCTTTTTGCAAGCATCCCGGTGCTGTGCATCTCAGTGAAAGATTACTCAGAGCAGAGCGGTAGCTTTTATGGATGCTATTTCCGCCTCGCCATTTGCCTTATCTGCAAAGTGGGCACTTCTGTTCCTTCTGTTCTTTGATTTAGTGTTCGCAGAAGAGCGTCTAACACTTCTCACACTCCACGGGCCTATTGACTATACCGAGGCAGATTTGGCATATCAGTGGATTCAGAATCTACGGTACCACCTGCACTGCTAGATTTTCCGGACATAGGTAGGCACCTCGAGTCTCCGCTTTGCCGAGCTTGCTGCTATAGGACTCCATTATATTATGCATGGGCCTGCTCGCTCAATAATCAATTTTGGTGAGTCGTAGACAAGCATGAGCACACCAGAGAAGTACTCGAAACTGTTGGTCGAAAGCAACGTAAGGCTGGCACTTCAAAGCTGCGCAAAGCTGTGCGACAACAAATCGGCACCCCTTGGCGGCTGCCTGACCTAGTGCGCAAAGATGTACCTAGTCAGCTGGGCCTATCACCTTCCCGAGGAAGCAACAAGCAAGAAGTGATAACCATCAACAACGGATAGACAGTATAGCGGGAAAACCCCACCACATCATTTGTGGATATTATGTAAGGTTGAGGTCCTGCCGTCACGTGTTTATTAGCTGGTGAAATCCTCTGTGGAGAGTGGTTTATTGACTGCAACATCATTTGATAAGCTTAACAGTAAAATTCAAAATGAACAGACCGACCAAACTCGCGAAGCATACACCTTTCCGCGATCGCAACCTTCACACGGAGGCGAGCTAACACAATCCAACTTCGCAGAAGGCCCGATAGTTCAGGTTCGTCAACAACGAGAATCTCGATAGCAGCAATCCCGTGATGTACATGTCAGACAAACTCAGCGAAATTAAACGAAAGAGCCGTCCCAGCGACACGTGCGAGTTTGAGTGCCGAGAGGACTACAACACAGCCGACGAATAAATCGATGAGGTTAAGCGCAGCATGAATTTGAATCCCCGAGACCGCAGTCACAGCCAAGATAACATGCTGAAACTTACGCAGAGTCAGGAGGTAGTGTTTAGGAGACCGGATCGCAATGCGCCCATTAACAGTAGTCTCACCTTTGCGTCGATTAAGCAAGGTGCACTGAAGAATAGCCTCTCGTCAAACCAAGAATTCATGGAGGACAAGAAGATGAAGAACGAGATTCTAGAAGAGATCATCAAGAAGGCCTCGCAAAAGAATTTGAAGTCGCAGGAGTTTGCCAGAAAATCGCAGCGGATGGATATGAATTCGCTGTGCTGCGCTAATCAAGACGGCAAAAAGGTAGAGCGAAAGTTACTGTAGGCCAAGTACCGCATCATCAGCGAAAGCGATTCCGAGGAGGATTTGTACTACTGCTCGAAATGCTCCATCATGCTGCTTCAGCAAGGGTTCAATGTAGTTGAGATCGGCCCAACAAAAAAGAACGAGCTGAGTCGGAGACGGAAAGACTGTGAAGCAATGCTCGGCAAGGTATCCGACTTTCAGGGTAGGTTAAAATATCACATGAATCAGCTCGAATGTGAACAGGCAGGCATGTTCGAGTAGGCCCGTCGTCGCATGGAGGAGACCTACGACATCATAATGTTCATCGTCGAGCAGATGAAGGCAAGGGATGTCGAAGCGATGAACCAATCTGAGTAGAAGGTACGGAATATTTGCCATGCAGATGACACTCCAAAAGAAAAAATAGCGAGCAAAACTTGCTGACAAGTTCCGTCAACTCTAATCTATGAGGGAACAACTTAACCACCTCATCGACCAGGGCATGGTGGGAGTTACAGAAGAATAATTAAACTCAGCCTTAAATGGCTATGCAGACACTCTTTCCAACTTTGAACGCTACGAGCCGTTGACCTTCCAGTTGAAGGAGGAGCCGCTCTAGGAGAAGCTCGAACGGCTAATCAATGAGGTCAATGAGCATTACACCGCAAGACGCTCGCAATTCAGTTTCCAAAGCTAACCGGAATCGTCTCCTTCTGATATTGGAACTGACTCCACGAAAAAGCCATTCAGAGGTCTCTTCACAGACGAATAGCCGCAGAGTTCAATGCATCGCAAGAAGAACTCCCGCTACTACAACGGTGAATTCATCCAGGAGGAGGACGAGAACTTCTCGCCGAACTTCAAGAAGCACTACTGATTGTGCGCGAAACATTATCAGTCGAGGAATAGATGAGGTGCTTACAGCCGCATCTGGAGCAGATGTTGCTCGCGGATGTCTTCTGGCAATCCGCCAATGATCCACGGGTGCAGCAATCCCTGTGAGGCTTTCAGTCTCCGTTCTGGTTACCATTCGAAGCAGCCGCGAATGAATTGGATGAAGTCTGGGTCCTTGCATTTTACGACTGTTTCAAGTGGTTTGGAGCCATTTTTGCGCGGTTTTCCCTTGCTATTAAGCACTGGCTTTGGTTCTAGAGATTCATCGAAGAACCGTCGCTTGCGCTGGCCTCGTTATATCATTGGGCGAGGTGGCACTCCCAACACTTCCATGAACAGCCCAAGCTGCTAGTTTTAATTTTCTCCTGGGAATATTGGATAGCCCAGGAACAGTTCACAGATGATGCACCCGAGCGACCACATATCGATTGCAGTTGTGTATTCGATGCCGATAATAATCTCCGGCGCTCGATAAAACCGACTCTGGATGTACGTGTAGATCCTCTCATGTTCAAAGCACCCACTTCCGAAGTCGATGATCTTAATGCCACTCTTATTCTAGTGCTTCAGCAGGATATTCTCAGGTTTGAGATCGCAATGCACGATGCCATGCTTTTCGAGAAACATGAGACACTGCAGCACTTGGATGGTGAAGCGCCGCACTAAATCCAACGGAAAGCCATTGAAGCCGTTCATCTTGAGGAAGTCGTAGAGGTTGTGCTTAAGCATTTCGAAGACTATGCACTTGATTAGGTGGGTTACCGTACCGTATGACCGCGGAACACGAACGAATCGATAATTTCCACGACGTTAGAGCTTCGTTTGGTGTCTGCCTGGCTGATGTACTCGAGGATCTTGATCTACACGAGCGCTTGCGTATTGTACTTTGCTTTGTTCTTGATCACCTTCAACGCAACAGTCTGCTTGAGCTTGTGGTCGATGGCTTTGAAGACCTGACCAAAAGAACCCTTGCCCAGGAGGTACTTCACCTCATAACGGTAGCCAATATGGTCGTGATCGAGTATCTTCATCTCGCCTTACTCATCGTCGAAGTCGTCATGGTCCTATGGTGGCTATTGTCGACGCTGGCCTAGGCAGTACACCATCGGATATCGCATAACTTCGTTACGTTCATACGGCGTCAACTTGAGCCTGTACTTGTGCGCACAGTCACTGCCACTCAACGGTTAGAAGATGTCGAAGAGTGGTTCCTGACTCTTTTTACGTCCCTCCTGGGTGTGTATATTTTTGGGAAGCGATCTCTTCGGAGGAGATTTGCGGCCCGTAAAGTCCACCTTATCTGGTTCCTGTCTGCCTTAAACCACTAGGTACTCTCTCAGTGTAGATGCGGGCAGTGGGCAGCTTGGTTGGTAGCCGCTGTTTCAGCTCTAACGACTAGCTGTCCTTCTTGAAGCCGATCCTGCGGTCGATGGCCTGTAGTGCTGTTAGCTTGTCGAGGTTCCTTTAGCTGCCTTAGTCGTAAGGTACGTGGATTTGTTGCGTGTTTCAGTTAGAGTGGCCTTACGGTAGCTTTTCAGTGGTATGGTGGTTGGCAGCTCTACGTTCTCCCTGCGAGTCTTGCTGTTCTTGCGGTAAAGCGGTTGGAACATCGTTGTTTGAGTCGTGCGTTTACTTTCCAGCGAACTAGCCTTCCTCGGTGCCAGAAAACTGATCTTATAAGTGGCCATGCACACCTATAAATATTATAGGTTCCTGCCACGAGCACTGCCGACGCTCCACAACCATATACTAAGGCTCCGCAGAGCACCTGAGGTCTAACGAATTAGTCTCGTCCATTTCTTCGATACCACTGAGTTTGATCAACCATCCGATCTTTGCCGACAGTTACGGAGAAGTGTTATATGACGATTGAGCATTGCATCTGCGATAATATATTCAGCTATTATGAACAGCACGACGTTCATGCTATCGACTGATAAACTGGAACTCGCGAAGAAGCTATTCAAGCAGCACGACAAAGACAGATCGGGTTACCTCGATGCCGACTAGCTGCTGCGTGCCATGAACGAACTACTCAAACTTATCAACTACAAATACGTCTGTACCCGCAAAGAAATTGTCGCATTGCTGAAGCTGGTTGACAGTAACGGCGATCAACGTCTGTCCATCAATGAATTCGTTGATCTCGTCGACACCTTCGTTCAAACGAAGGAATGAACTGATGAATTGGTTATATCTATTTATGTTTCGGAGGCGGTAGGGAGGAACTCGCAACTGCTTGTGCTAAACACTGTGGAAATGAGTGGTAGGTTGTGCCTAGGCATGTTCGGCACAGAGGAGGACTGTTTCAATAAATTGGGCATACGCATCTATGGAATTATAGTCACGCATGATAAAAATGATGTATAAATACAATAAACTCGGAGGAAAGTGTTGTAAAATCAATCTATCCAGTTGTGACTCCAACAAATCGCCTTTAAACTAGCTTGTTAAGACGATTGGAACGTTCCTTTCCTGAGCAGGTAATTAGTTCACGACCCAAGTGGTGTGTGCACTCGACCGATATAACTCAAATTTATCGCATTGTCTGACCATCATAATAATTTTGATTATAGAACTTGTGTTATAGTAATAGTAGTGTAAAGATGTCT
>ERZ724508.1700-NODE-1700-length-12576-cov-8.969411_pt1 | contig 12576 bp, 4 predicted proteins | sample MGYA00376041_ERZ724508 | MGnify/ENA primary metagenome ERZ724508 (study PRJEB28724, sample SAMN07190887) | wastewater metagenome | isolation source: effluent of sewage treatment plant in Hong Hong | place: USA: Christiansburg, Virginia | collected 2016-03-01 ...
TTATAAGAACTTAATATGACTAAATAACAGGTCCACTGATAGAGAATTTTACTAATAACTGATACACATGACCAATTAATAAAGGTTTAATTACGCAATGGGAAGACCAAGTTGATATATGGACAGACATTTTGCAAAGCTATTCAATGCTAGGACATAATCAAGTAAATTATAGTCTTAATGATAATCTTATTTATTTTATTAACAACTTAAGATAGAACTTTAAAGAAAAACAAAAAATTGCTGAATTTTTCTTGGAGAATTAAAATTTTTAAAAAATTGCTTTTGGATATGATGATTTAAATGCTTTTTTAAGCACCGGAAAAACGACAGGTTTGGTTTATGATATTGGTTATTAAGAAGCTAGATTATCAAGTATTATTTAAGGTTGTATTGATAACAATCTTTGCCAATATTATCCTTTTGGGGCTAGTTATGTAGAAACATTTTTATAGAAATTTTAAATAAAAAAAGAACTTCAAATTGTTAAAAAATTTTGCGAAAATATTGATCTAGATTATGATGATAAAATTGGAGAAAATAATAGCATTAAATTGCCTGACTAAAATATAATTATAAAAAATCTTACTAAAAAATATATTAAAAATTAATTACAAGATTAAATTTATGATAATAATAACATTGAAATAAATCTAAAAAAACTTCTAAAAATACACAGCTTAAATATTTAAAAATAATTAGTGTAAAATGTTCTAACTTTAGGAGGATTAAGCAAGCTAAAATAGTTTAACTAGAACATAAATAAAATAGCTAATCTGCCACAAGATTTAAACTTTATCGAATTGGAGAACAAAAAACAACTAGTTTATTAAGGCTCATATGCATTTTCTTTTTCTGAAAAATTTTAAAACTAAATTATAACAAAATAATAATGGAAGGAAAATGGTCAATGAATTTTCTTCAAAAAATATAAATAAGTTTTTAATTAAGAATTTTAGTATGATTTTAGCAATGAAAAAATTCATAGACTTTTTCACTTGAATTTCAACCAAACTTTGTCTAAGCTTAATTAAGACTAATAACCATTAAGTTCTCAAGCATTTATTTTTGCTCTTAAATAGTTGGTAGTTCTTTATATGCATTTAATATTCCTCTTAAGCTTTTATATTTTTTAACTATTGCTGTACTTTTTGTCTCAGTTATTTTTGGTATAGCTCTTAAAAGTCTAACAAACAATAATTATGATTCCTGAGTCAAGCCAAGTAATATAGACTTACTTGTATCTTGTTTGCCCTTACTATCAAATATATTTTTTCCTTAGTAATTATTTTGCTTGGCTAAAATCATGATAACATTTTTTATGTATCTTAGCAAAGCGTTTTGTTCTTCAATTAATTCATAGTTGATTTTATTTCATATCTATATTTGATATAGTAATTATTGAAAATCAGTTTTGTTCATTAAGCCTTCGTTATTACTTTAAATGAGCTGCGTTTTGCCGATGATCTCCTCAAACTCTTAGAGGATTATCATAGGCTTGATTTAGTACTTATCCTATACTTACTATATCTCATATTCAATTTAACTCAATAACTTATCCTTATTAAGAACATAGTCATCAGGTTATAGATACAGAATTACTATTTTATTTTTATACTCTTTATTTTCTTGGGTCTTATGTCAATCAAAAATTAACTAAATATTTTGCTATGGATCCTATTCTATGCATTATCCTTTAAGCTTCTATATTAAAATAACATTCTAATCACTATCAAATTTTTATATCAAATTTTCTAAATCAAATTTCTCCAATAATTCAAATAAGCCTTTTGAAATCTACTAAACTTTATTTGAAACTAAAAATCAAAAATTGTTTCTCAAATAATTTTGTTCTTTTTTTGTTAAAATAAAATCCATTATTTTGATATATAATTATAATTAAAAATAAAACTCAATTATATAAGCCATATATTTATTATTTATAATGTCAAACCAAGAATCTCCTTTAATACCATAAGAAAGTACTTAAGTTAATATTTAGCAATATGACTAGCAATTTGATTAATAATAATAAGATCAATAATAACAATATTTTCCTGAGCAAATTTAATAATAACAAGACCTCAATTTAGTTGAAATTAAAGAGCAATCAAAAATGGAAGAGAATTCTCAAAACCACGATCATTAGGAAAATGATGAAGAAAATACTTAAGAAAAAAACTTTCATTTTTGCTGCAAAAAATGCAAATCAAATCTCTAACATAACAATAAGACATGTGTATGTGTTGTTCCAAGAAGCTAAAGAAGAGTCAAGCTTACTCAAGGAGGATGCTGAGTTTGTGGCTGTCAAGGTTGCACCAAAGAAGACAAGGATTATTTTTCTGGGAAGACTGAAAATAAAGAAAGAAAAATATTTAGAAAATGATCAGTAGACTCCAATGAGTCTTAGAACTCTAAAAACAGATAACATTATGAGGAATTAGGAAATCTTGATAATTTCTAATACTCAAGTACTATTTAAAAATTACTCTAACAGCATTAGGTCTATGCTTCTTAAATAGGTATAGGTATACCTGAAAGAACAAAGGGTTATTTGACAGGAAGAAATCCAAACTACTCTTATAAATAATTTAAATTAGAAAAGATTTTGATACTATTTTTAAATATAATAATGTTCAAAGGAATAAGATATAAAATTGGCTTGCTAAATAAAGCCATATAAAGCACAAGGTATCCAATATATTCTTATTTTATTATTGCCAATGGAGCCGTGTATGTTTCCTGGCAAATGTATTTAATTAGCAATAGAATGTTGAAAAAAAACTTTATGCTATCCTGAGACAATATTAGAAATGGAAGACTGCATACTTTGATCACACATGCCTTTACTCATATAAATATTTATCATTTGCTTTCAAGTACTGTTGGTATTTATTTTATTGGAGGTCAAATAGAAAGAATTTTTGGACCAAATCTCTTTTTGAAAGTTTTTTTTATGGGAGCAATTTTAGGAGGGCTTATTTAGTCAAGTACTAATTTTGAAGACAAGCCGATGATAGGAGCTAGTAACGGAGTGTCGTCATTATTAGGTTTTTTTATAGCAAGATTTCCTTGAGCTAAAATCTATGTTTTACCTTTTCCAGTTCCCATTCCTGCTTGGCTTTTAGGCATGGGCTACTTTTACTTTAATTATTGAGGCTATTAAAACTATGACTCAGTTGGATATGCAGGTCACCTAACAGGCTTTTTAACTGGACTAGGCTACCATTATATTAGTAAATAATTGTTTAAAATATTATTAGTTAAGTTTCCAAAAAGAGATTGTTTGATCTAAAGAGCCTACCACAATGTTATTGAACTATAACTAGTAATCAATACAACTAATAAATCTCTCATGCTAATTGTCTATTGTCTATAATAGATGTTTATTATTAAGATCCCAAGTTTTTATTGTCTTGTCTTCACTTACACTTATGACTAGGTTTATCTCATTGATAAGAATTAGATCTCTTATCCAGCCATTGTGTCCTTGCAAGACTAAAATCTACTAATTGTTAATAAAATCATAAACAATTATGTTTTTGTCTCTTGAGCCAGTTACTATATAATACTAGTCTGTTGAGCTTTATTTTTGTTAAGATATTTTTATTGTAGTTATGACATTTGTATGAGCATCGTATGAGTATTAAAGACCATTATCTTAGTTCACTATGTCTTAAATTCTATACACATTAACTTTCTAATCATTTCCAGAGCTACAGAAGAACTCTTAATTAGAATCACAATCTCATATCCAATCCTAGTGATCATTTGAAAGAACTTTTGAACAATAAAAAGTATTGGTATCCCATAGTCATATTGTTTGGTCTCTTGAGCAACTTGCTAGCAATTCTGTGTTCTTTATAAGATGTATTTTTGATATACTATTTTCATGTCCAATAAGAGTTTTAAAACATACATAATTTTCTACTTGAGAATATATATCTTAATTGGAGTCATTATTTGATTTCCATATTTTAATAGTCATATCTCCAGAGCCAGAAAATAGAGCCTTTTGACCCCATGAAAGACTATTGACTATCTAAGTATGTCCCTTAAGTTACTTAATATTGATTTTATTTTCAAAGTCAAAAATCTTAATCAAGAAGCTCTCAACTCCAATAGCAACTATTGGTTCTTCTTAATGCATTGAAATACTGCTTACCTTATCATTTATTTTCTAAGAGTAATTGAGATCTAATTGTAATTTTCTTGCTTGACTATCTTTACTCTTTCTTTTACCTCTTGAGCTTTTTTATAGCTCAGCTTGAGTCACTTAAAGCTCTTGCTCTAACTCGAAAATTCTTTTTTGTAATTGATAAATAAGGCTCCATTTTTTTATCAATAAATCGGGATCTTATTTATTCTCTGTTTTATCATTGACATATTTGCTTTCTTTTTTGAGCTCTAGAAGACTTTATGTATAATTGTTTTGTTGCAAATAGTTGATAATTGATAGCTCAAGATCAGTTTAGTTTTATTAATTCATTATATAAAATTTAAATTTAATAATTTACAAAATTATGCTTTATTAACTAAAGTATGTATAATTGTGTAGATTAATAGAGAAATATTTTTGTTTTTTATGAATTTAAAATAAAAAACTATTAAATAATTAAGTATTAGTTATTAATCTAAATTAAAGATGGTTTTATAAATGCTTAGCTAGTGAATAAATGGCTCGCTAGTTTTCTTTTTTGAATCTTCCTTTTTTGATTTGGCTTTAATATCAACATTCTATTTTTATTTATTATCAATATTTTCTTTATTTTGAATTTAATTTTCTTCAGTAAGCTTATGTTATTTTAAATTATTATCAAATGTTTATTAACTAACTTACTCTATTTCTATGTTGAAGTTTTCTTCCTGCTTACACATCTCTACAAATATGGTAAGATATTACCCAGCAATTTAATTACTTAGCTAAATTATATTTATTGTGTATTAAATTTGATAATAATAATTATCAATTCAAAAGTAAATAATATTTTAATTATAAAATAATAAAAACTAATTTGAATCAATTTTATCTTAATTTTTTAAAGTAATAACTAATTTTTCATCAATTATTTATTTATTAAAAACTACAATGTTTTTTATAGATAATTGTTAAGCTATTTCATTTTTCTGACTAATCTCTTTTTATTCTTATATTCCTTAACTTAGTTTTTGCTCAACTTATTCTAATTCCTCTTTATTTACTTATATTTATTAATCATCCACATTTTACTCTTATTGCTATTTTATTTACTTATTCTTTGATATTAGAATATAATCAAATAAAATTATAAACATTTTTTTATTTTTATCATAGCTAGCTTTGAACTCTTCTTTTACTTGTTACTTTATTTTTTCTTTAATATTATAAATATTTTTGTATTATATGCTTAGTAATTGATTTTTAAATTAACAGTCCAAATCCTTTATATTCTCAACATGTTTTAGCTACACTCTTATTTTTAATTATTTTGGTTTTTAGCTCTCCTAATCTTCTTATAAAATAGCCATTTAGTTATCAATCTTACTATAGATATCTATAAATTCTAATATAGGGTTATTTTGTTGTTTTAAATCTATTGAATCAACCTTATCATATAGCTAACAATTGTAAATAGTATCCTCTTGCTATTACTATAAATTCTTATTTTATTATTAGTTAATCTATTATTTTAAGTCATGTTAGATTGGCAATCATAATGGATCTTAAATTTATGATTCTTTTGAATTAAATAAAATTTGACCAGGTGTCTCTCCAAAGCATTTATTCTTTTATACGCTGTAATCATTACTTAACCTTTTGTTAGACTTTTTCAGAAACGAAGAAACTTATTCAATAGTTATTCTTATTAACATATTTTGAAATTCTTTATTTTATTAAGAATATTATTCAACTTTTTTATTGAATATAATATCCATTACTTAAACAATATTTTTTTATTGATTAATTAATTCCTAACTGTATCACATCTAGCTAATTATAAAAGGCACTGACCAGTTTTCTTGACCCTTATCATTTTATACTTTACACTGAGGCGATTTAATATGTTCACTATAACACAAGTTAATATATATTTTTTACTACTATTATGGACTATTATCCTCATATGTAAAGCTCTGTAAACACATTATAGCTTCTGGCTTAAGCAATATACAATCTTATGGCAGTTCATTATTTGTCTATAATTAATTCAAATATTGCTCATGTTCTTACTTGTTATTAGGATCTGAAATCTCCATCATATAGTCACTAATTAAATCAATAAATTTTGGATCTTTGAGCGACATTTTAATATTTTAAAACTATTGTTAAGTTAAATAATCCTCTTTAATATTGTTCATTATAAAATTATTATAAGTCAAATGTTTTCTTTTTAGAAGATTTAGATTTAATATCACTTTTTTCATTAAGCGAATATCTTTTGCTTTTTTATGGTGTTCTTGCCAATCTTTATTTCTCCAAGGATCTTAAATCAAAATCTTAATAAATTTTTGGCTCCTAAGGCTGTAATTTGTTGTTTAGTAATGTGTTCATTTTCTACGCTCAAATTATATGTACTTGACTATTTTATTAAAATTATATGCTTTTGGTCTTAATGGGTATGCTTTTAAGTACGCCAAAAATTTGTTTTGTGTTTTCCCTTACTAAAAATGTTTGCTTAATTTTTTCAAAACAATTAGAAAGCTGCTAGTGTATTTGCTTGTTTAAAAGCTAAACAAAAAAGTAGATAATTTTTGTTTTTAAATCCTGAAACTAATTCTATGTATTTTTCTTTAGAATTATGTTAAGGTATTTAAGCTTTTATTTTTGAATTAAATGAATAAAAATCTCAATGAGTTTTTAAGTACTTTTTTATTTGTTGTTTATTAATTTAATAACTAGATATCTAATAGTATTTTATTTTGTTTATGATAGAGAATTATGTAAAAGACTAAATAAGTTTTATAAGCTTAGTTTTATTAATTTTTATTGTTTTTATTAAAGCTAATTTTTAAGTAGCTAAATATTTTTGTTTTAATTATCATTATTAATTCATTATGATACTAGTTTTAAATTTTCAATAAAATTAAGCCTTTAAACATGTATTCATTTCTCTATCAATTTTCATAGCATTCAAAATTATTGCTTTTGATTTTATTATAGAATGTAAATTTAATAAGCTATTTTAATGCTGTTAAAAGCAATAGATAATAATTGTACTTAAAATATATTCTCTAGCTATTTTAAACTGCTAATAACTTATCCAAATCCTTTTATGTTTTAAACAATTTTTTATCTCTTTAAATGACTTCCAATTTACTTAATAGTATTAACATTATTTAATATAATTTTCTATTTTTCGTTGTTTTTTTGATCAGTACAGTTTTTCTTGACTCATTTCAAAAACTACTCCATTAGCTTAGACTTCTACTATCATAATATCATTGTAAATATTCTTAACTAACCTATGCAAAGTTCTCTATCTAATATAATGCTTTATTGCTACATATTAATTAGATCTTAATCAAGCTAAACCATAAATCTTAAATCTACTTTATTCTCATTCAGCATATAAGAGCTCATTATATAATTATATAATCAACCTCACAAAAAATATATTCAATAAAATATTAATCTCAAATACAATTCTATGTACTGCTTCGACCTACATATGATTTTTACTTTAATAGTTACAACTGGTCTCGTAGCTCAGTTGGTTAGAGCGTGGAGCTAATAACTCCAAGGTCTCAGGTTCGAGCCCTGGCTGGACCATTTTTTATTTTATAATGGGATTACTAAGCTATTTAAAACAAATGAAAAAGGCTCAATAAGAATCAAAACTCCTTGTACTTGGTCTCGACTGCGCAGGTAACTTAACAAGGCAAGACAACCATAATAAAGTCCTTAGCTAACGAAAACCTTCAACAAATAAAGCCAACGGAAGGATTCAACTTAAAAACTCTCTGTATAGGAAACTCTTAAATAACTCTTTGGGATCTTGGTGGCTAGAAAACCCTAAGAGAATATTGGGCAAATTATTTTCCTAAAACAAATGCTATAATTTATGTTATTGATTCTGCAGACATTGAGAGGATAAAAGAGGCTGGACAAGAGCTTGATGTTCTCTTATAAGAAAAAGAGCTTAATAAAGTACCTATATTGGTTTTTGCCAATAAATAGGATCTTATACACGCTGTTGAGCCTGATGTTATTATTAAAGAACTTAATTTATAAGAAATTTAAGATAGAAAATGGATGATAATGGCCTGCTCCGCATTGACTAAAGAAGGTCTCAATGAAGGCTTTGATTGGATTGTAGATGTTCTTAACAAAAAATAATAACTTATTTGAGAATTTATTTATGAATTTTAATTTTAATTAATTTCTTTTTGTTTTATTTACAAGAGATTATTTTGTGCTTTTTTTCATTTTTGATTTTCTTTTCTCTCAGTTTTCTTCTTTCACTTATTTTTTGTTTTATTTGTTGAGATCTTTTATTTGTTCTTTAGTAAGCTTGTCTTTATTCTTATCTATTTAGTCTTCTTCTTAGTTGTCTTCACTCTCACTAATAATCTCCTAGTTATCTTCATCAGTCTCACTATCAGTTTCATTCTCAAAATTAAGACCAGTGAGATGTTTGTAAATCTCCTCTTCTTCTATAAGGTATTTTTACTCCTCTAATTTTTTGTCAAGAATTCAATCAAGATCATTTAGTTTGAAGTCAAAAAGACTCTAAGGTATATTTATGTCCATGAACAGCTCTTCAAGATTTTATTTTTAATCTTGAGTCTACACAGGCATATTGTTTAACTTTTTCTAAACCTGATCTATTGTAAGATCATAGCCTGTGATTATTTGAAACAAATCTCTTAGATAAAAGACTTTTACGCCAGAGTTCTAAAAAAAGACATTTATGTTAAAAATATCTCATTTTAGAAACTCCAGTGCCATTTGATGGGCTGTCTCCATAGCCTGAGATACATCTATAACTATCAACTAGTTCTCATGATAAAGTACATTGTATTCTGAGAAGTCTCCATGAACTAGCTTTGCCTCAACGTACATTCATCTCATTAACCAAATAGTGTTGATATAGAGTCTCTCGAACTCATGAAGATCAACATTAATGTCTCTAAGTCTCAGAGCTGGAACCTTATTCTTTCCAATAAATTCCATAAGCAAAACATTGCCTCAAAGATATATTGCTTCTGGAACTCAAATACCAACATGTTAGAGTTTTTTTAGATTTCTAAACTCCTTTTCAGCCCAGACTCAGATAAGTTTATGCGGATTGGTTCAAGTATTTTTTGATCTTCTTCTGAATCAAAACTCCCCTGTAATATACTGCTCTCTTTCTTTGAAACTTAGAATCATTGTCTTATATATTTTAACAGCACATTCTTTTTTTGGGTCTATAAAGTCTGTAGTATGATAAATGTTTGCCTCCTTGCCTGAGAAAATGACAAAAGTGTCAATTTTGTTGATCAAATTGTTCACATAAAATTTGTTTAGATTTTTAATAGTTATTTTGTCAAAAACTTAAGCATGAGTTTATCTATCTTTTTTGTCTTTATCTTTGGCAAATTTAGTCTCTTCTAATTTTATTGCCTATTTAAGCTATGCTCTTGCTAATTAAGAGCTTTAATATTGTGAACCATCATCATAATGAAGCTGTATGTCTTTAGAATTCATTTATAAATAATGATTAAAAAATTAATGAAGTTTAAAATTAAATTTTTAAACGGAATTCAGTATAGCTTTTATATAGATATTATTTATATAAATATGTTATAATAGTTTTATAATATGGAGAATAAATTTGTGTTTTTTGCAGATTGGTTTAACTCTTAAGCAGAAATAGCTCAGTAATTTAAGCTGAGTTTTTATATTAAAGATAATAGTGTTGAAATTTTCAACATGTAGACATAGAAAATGTTTCTCAAAAAAACATCAATTAAAGAACTTGATTATTGAAATCTAATTTTAGGAAATTCAATCAGTATACTTAAAAGAGACTACTTACTGGTTGACTATGCTGATAATGAGACTAGAAAATAGCTAAGCAAGAATCAAGAAAAAGCATTTATTATATTATAGATAATTGATTTCTTTGATATTGTTTAACTAATGTAACATTTAGAGAAGCAATAGATTTATATAAATTAAATGCAGTAGAAAACATTAGACCAAAGTTGTAAAAACATAATAGCCTAATTGCTAAATATAGATTAGAATGATGCCTAAGATAATTAATTGTATATTGGAATTGAATTAGTCGATAGCAATGTTGCAGAAAAACTACAAAGAGTTTTTCAATAGCTTTAAGAATAAGATAGCCAAATTATTAAAATTGACCCATTTGGATTTGTTTAAGAATCTTATTTGAGCAGTCGGTTATTAAATTAGTAATTAAGTACTTTTTTCTTTAAACAATGTCCTTAGAGAAATGTTAATAATTTTGACCATACTTCTTGTATCATTATCAAGCCGCATATACTCAAATCATTTTAAACAAGATTAATATTACAAGAAATATATTAAACAGTATAATAAACTGGAGCGCAGTTTGCTCAACTAAAAGTGTTAAAATTTGAAAGGTATGAAGCTCAAGAGCTATTAGAGGTTTATCAAGACATAGACAATAAGCTCTCTGAAAATATTGAAGAACTTATTTCTGGAAACTGCATGGCAATATGCATATAAGGCCCTGATAATATTGTATCTATTATTAAAGAATTATGTGGGCCTTTTGATATCAACATGGCCAAATAATTAAGATAATTTTCTCTTAGAGCAAAATTTGGACTTTCCTAAGCTTAGAATTGCATCCATTGTAGTGACATATAGGAAAATGCTGCATATGAGAACAATTTTATTTTCAATATCCTTCAATAATATTTCTATACAATATTTTTAACTTTATTTTTTTCTATATAATTTATAAAATATGATTAGACACTTGTTTATAATATTGAATTTATTAAAAGCATGTTTATTATGTTATTAAGCTAAGATCTCCTACATAAACATGTCTAATTAACTTTAATTCATAGAGCTTGATCTTCATGTTAAGAATCTAAAGGGATAAAAAGGAGTAAAGTTTGGTGTCCCTCTAATTAAATTTGAACTCCAAAATTGTTAAATAAATCTCTAATAAAATACAGAGGGAATTTACGCAGCTTTGTTATATCTTTAGAACACTTAATGCTCTGTTAACTAGCTTATTAACGAGCTTTATTAATAAGGGGCCTCATTTATATTTATTTAAACTCAATTAAATACAAAAAGCTAAGAATTTCATAGCATCCATTATCAAGTGCCAACTATATTTATTAACAATGATGAAAATCCAGATTTTTTTTAGATGAATTCTGAGTAATTAAATTGAAGAAATATAAATGTATTGATTTAAGATGATAAAGAGACAGTTATTAAAGAAAATGTTACAGTAGAACTGTTCTATACCCCTAGCTACAACTACACCTAAAAGTTTATTAACGTGATAGAAAAGCTTAGCAATACTTTATAAAATAAGCTAGACTTCATTCCATGAATAGTATCTTTTAAATCCTAAAATGATCATATTAAAAATGAGAAATGTTTATCTTAGGGATAGTTTTGTGCTTATGAGAGTAATTTAGAGCAAGCAAATGAGATTTTTGGAAAAGAAACTCTCTTAGAAGGATTGTGATAGAAATGTATATAAAAAAACTATAGTAACAAAATATACTTCAAATATATGGATCTTTATTTTAAAATTTGCTTAGAAAATAATGAAAATAAATGCTAAGAAAAAATACAAAAAAAACTGAAAATAGATCAAAAAAATTTAGAAAAATGTGTCGATGATTCTTTTTAGATTTCTGGAGATTTTGAAACACTTAATAACTAATTACATAATGATTGATAGAGAATAGATGAGCTTAATCTTACCTCATACCCTTAGATATATATAAATGGAAAGTAGTATAAAGGAAGCTTAGATCATAATGACTTTCTATTTGCCATTTGTGCTGAACTAAATGATGAGAATAAACACTGCTTAGAATTGGATATTTTTGATGAAGAGAATTTCATTGAAGAAATCAAACATATTTTTTTATTGTTCTTTTTTGGCCTAATAATTATTGGATTTATTATAAAGAAATAAGCTTAAAAAAAGTTTCAATAGCAAATCAAGAGTCAAATAAATTAATACGTTTCAGAGTATACAAATATGTAAGATGAAAAAAGATCCTTAGGCAGACATGCATAATTTTATATAATTTATAATTTAATAGTAATTTAAATATTTTATAAAACTTTGAATAGTTTCTAAATGAGAATGATTAATATCTCAAATTACGCTTAGTTTTCGATGTAAATTTATTTTAATGGACATAGTATTAATTCTTATCATAATTAACTATCCTAAATTATAGTTTATAATTAATGTTTTTTTAATTCAAAGATTAGTTAGTTATTATTGTAATCTAAATTAATTTGTTACTCAATTTTTAATAGAGAATCTTATATCAAATTGCTTAATTATTTGAGCTGAGTTTATAATTCTGATTTTACACAAGGTTCAGGTGTAGCATTAGTTTTTAGAAGGTATT
>ERZ724508.1701-NODE-1701-length-12576-cov-3.411549_pt1 | contig 12576 bp, 16 predicted proteins | sample MGYA00376041_ERZ724508 | MGnify/ENA primary metagenome ERZ724508 (study PRJEB28724, sample SAMN07190887) | wastewater metagenome | isolation source: effluent of sewage treatment plant in Hong Hong | place: USA: Christiansburg, Virginia | collected 2016-03-01 ...
TTAGCAACACAGGGCACTACAATTCAACCTGAAACATAGACACAACCCAATAAATTTTATAGTTGGTTCAACCTAATGTTCTCCAAGACATCCTTCAACCAATTCAGGCAACAACTTGAGGAGCTCACAACTGATGCACTCGCACTCACCTTCTCCCGGAGGTTCGGCATGAAGCTTGGTGTTGATGAAGCTGAACTCATTGCACTCGAAAACGGAACTTGGTTTAACTTTGCACATTCGCATACCTACGATAGCTTCGAAAACTTCAGGATGCAACTGCGAGCTCTTTTGGAGGAGTACACTCGCAAACAAAACCACACCGACCTGCTGGAACATCTCCACGAGAATATGAAGATAGGGTGCTGCGACCTGTAGGGACAGCGTTGGGGCTAACGCTAGCAACTGAAGCATAAACGAAGGTTGAATGGTTTTCTCACGCGTTTGTAGCTTGGTCGTCGGACATCTCACGAGATGAAGATCTACCTCTTCCTGATTCTTCAAGGAACACGCAACCTTATTGAACTGTTTTTAAAGCTCACGAAGAAGATGCTGGCGATGTGCGACTTCAATTTAAAGATGCGAAGTTTGGCGGTACGGGTGATTATTATCCAAGATAAGCAACCATAACCTCAGTAAGCATTCCAAGCGAAGTCGAGACTGTATTGATGGGCTGCTCATGCATACCGAAGAGTGGACCTCCATCATCGACACTGTCCTTACACCGTTTCTACCTTCAGAGCCAACTCACAAACTACTTCGAGAAGTAAGCGAGATCTTCTTGGAGCAGAAAGAGTTCGAGAGTGGGTAACTGTTGTCATATTCAGCTTCAAAGCCTCGACATTGGCGCTTGCCTCACTCTTTCTTCTTCGGAAGTACGGTAAGGAGGGATATGAGAAGCAGCACAACTCGCTTGATCTAGGGTTATCACTGAAGTAGAGCCGTTCGACTCGGCATGCTCTCACGACTCGAGAAAGCATGCAAACCAGCGATTCCCCATTGAGATTAAGCCAACTATTGCAATCGAAACATCTGACCTCAACACTAACCGAATAGACTCCAATATACGATCTGAGCAGGAAGACAAAGTTCGATTGCAGTTATCGCCTCGAAACCAAAACATCAAATCCCGAAGAATTCAAAACAATGGCTCGAACTAGAGTAGCGAAGAAACCCAAATCAGTGAGGGAGGAGGATCCTATTATCTCGAGAATTCGAAAAGAAATGGGTAAGTGGAAGCCTTAATACAGTGTTTGAAGCATCGAGACTTCGACTTTCCAAGGGCACCAACCTCTGACCGTAGATTATTTGGTAGTGCCTGTGTAACACCTAAATATGCATTGTCAATCAGCGTTCCTCTATCTCTCCTGCAGTCGGACCAGAAGTTCATCGAGCTCAGCCACTTCTGCCTCGCTTTCCACCCGTGCCAGCACTTGCTGGTAGAGAGTAATAAATTGCCGGAGGTTGGCAATATCGTTTCGTGGACCTTGTTCAATTATGAAGCGCAACGTTTCCATGCTGTTCTCCATACTGCTGGCAATGTTGATGTCATGCAGTCGATTCATGAAGGTATTGCTTTTGAGGCGAATCTGTTACTAAATCTCCGTTCGTTTCTTGCTCTGAGCCTTGTCGAAGATAGGCTTCAAATGCATCATGGACTACTCAGTCCACTTCCTATGCTCTTCCCTTTCGATGTAGCGACTATCCGATTTCCACTTCTTTAGCACCTTCTACTCATCCTCGGTAAGAACTGGGATCTCGCCGAGCGCAGTCAGCTTCTGCTCGAGTTCTTCTATCTCCTGGTTCTGCAATGCTATTGCCTCAACCATGAGCTCATAGGGATAGACCTGGTGAAGATAGTGTTGCGATAGTTCTCGAATTTCCTGATGGCAGCTTTATTTGCTCATGGGATATACCGAAAGAATATAAGATCAAGCATCAATTTGGAGGAGCATCGGGGGATAGAGCGGATTTATAGGATTTGAACTTTAGTCTGGCGCCTAACAATTTCTGGCGCCTAAGCCGTATAAATGTCGGTCGGATGCCAGTTCTCTATAATTGTATTTTCATGATCTCGTTTAACTGTCTTCCTGAAGTACTTCAGCGAGCATTGGCTGAGCCATCCTCCCTCCAAATAAACTCGTTCTGTAAGCAGTATGTTCATGCCATCTCCTGGGTCGGTCATGCTAGTCTGCAGAATGCTCTGGTCGGTATGGTACTTACCTCCATTCGTCACTGCCGAAGTGTACCGTATAAAGTCACACTGGTAAGGCTGCTCGACCAGCTTATGGTGTGGTTCCCTTGGATGCTTCCGTACATCCAACCTTTCATTGTTGAAGTATACTCAGAGGTATTTTCGAATGCCTATGCTGCCGGTTAGTCCGACGGTATTGATACAATGAAGCTGATGCGGAAACTTTGGGTTGGAACTCTTCCTCCCTTCTGTATCGAAGCAATGAGAGCAAAGGTATTTTCTATGACAGGAATGGACATCGATTTCGACTTCGGAAAGCGGTCCATTGAGATAGTGGTGCAGCACTATACTGTACGACTGCAGATGCCACAGCAAGACGTGATTCTTCATGCTCAGCGTATGTCTCAAAAACAAGCAATCTCAAGAAGCTTGCAGTCGGCTAGCGACGATGTTGGGAAACTGCAACGAATTCCACCTAAGGAAGAGCAGAAGGCTCAGCCAAGTGGTCCATTTATTGAGCTTAAGGACCTTAAGCGCCAACGAGAGGAGTCTCTGGCAAAGAATCACCAGACACAACCAAGAAAGATATTCGTGAGGAATGACCGCTCAGTGGCTACGCCAAAGTATGATAGTTCTCAGTAACGTTCTCATTCGAAAGCATCGTTGTCGGTTGAGGACTCCAATGCTCTTGCCCAATTGAAGGTTCTCCGAGAGATGTAGCAACTGTCAAAGCACCTTTGTCTCCAGTGCGGTGTTAGGTTTTCATTGCAAGCAGCATACAGCAAACATCTCCTTGAACATGCGAAGGAGAACAAGCAAAAGTTCTTGTCAAGCCACTCCAAGAAGCCTTTCAAGCTGGAGAGGAGCAGTCTCCAAGAGGTAGATGACTGGGTCGGTGTTGACAAAGAGTTTCCAGTGAGCAGCTACGAAGCTCTACATCCCGACAGTGATGAGCCTGTCTGCTCACTTTGCTGCGAGCAACTCAAGAAGTCTTGGAGCCATAAGAAAGAAGTCTGGATCTACGAAGGCTACTCCGAAGTCTAGACAGCCGGTCACACCTCCAAACCGATGCACACCACCTGCTGCAGCCTGCTTCAATGACTGTTCATTACTTATATTTTCGAAATGTTTGAAGCACCTATACAAGATCACGGCTGCTTCGCGTTCATAATGCTCCGGAGCTTGTTGACAACTGACTCGAATTTTTCTGTCCTGTTTCGAGGCAAGGATAGAGTTCGAATGCGAAAGCCATTTTTTATTGTTCCTCGAAGCTCGGGGTTCAGCACACTTGCATTCTTGATCCTCGAAGCCATCACTGAAGAGTCAGTGGGAAGTCGCTGCTAGTATATTCTCAGGGTCCTTGCGAAATCCTGTGTTGCAGTTGCATGCTCCTTTGAACTCGTCGTTCCTCTACATCAGCCATAGTGTACGAGATAAACTGATCGCGGCCTGAACCATCTGCATGGTATTTAAAGGTACGGACCATTTCGGTTGGTCTTGATCTTCCTGGTGAACCACCAAATCTCATGAATGTGCCAGATGGTGCGACGCTGAGATGATCGATCGGGCGAGTTGTCCCACCGTTGTCACAACTGATGTAACCGTCTCGTCCATCGCCCTTGGGACGGTAGAAGATGGGCACCCGAAGATCTTTAGCTTCACATTTCCGAGGCCAATATGCCATTTAATAATTTATTGATGGCAAACTTTAGAAGCTGCTCACTCTGAAAATGCCTGTGTACAAGGCGTGCTCTATTAGATCTCCTATTATAGCGGACGATTCAGCTTCAGCGATGAGATGTCTGTTTAGGCAATATAATTGACTGGAGACCTCGTCCTTGAATATTTTACTTATCTAGCCGACGCCTCCATCAACTACTCCAATTTTGTAATCAACTCAGGTGAATGGCAACATGAATCAAACATGCAGTGATCATAATCAGAAGAATCCACCGTGGTGGTGATGTCCATGATGGGGGTACATACCACCCATACCAGGTCCCATCATGCCGGGTCCCATCATCCCAGGTCCCATCATGCTGGGTCCCATCATTCCAGGCCCCATCATACCTGGACCCATCATGCCGACGCTTGGCATAATTGGTGGCATTCCGATGCCCATTCCCATCGATGGCACGCCCATTCCCATTCCCATGACTGGCATACCTATGCCAACACCCATTCCTGGCATGCCTCCCATGTAACCATTTGGATAGTAGCTCATTTGCGTAAAGAATATAAACGAGTTAAGTGAAGCGAGTTTATAAAGGAGAATTACAGTTGAGGAGAATGAGAGTAGTGATGATGTCGGGAGTATCTCTGTTCTCATTGCAACATAATAGATATCGGCTGTGGAAGTATGTAGAGAAATCGGGAAATACAAATCATTGAACCGTTATTTCAAGTTTAGATTAGATGTCACTGAGAGCATCGGTGTTTCAGTAAAAGTCAAGAAAGACCCAAACTGTTCTGCAGCCATGGTTCCAGAAACAAAACTCATTTTCTTTGAAGAAAGTAAATTACTCATGGCCAAGTAGGTGCCTCTCAAACCCCTGCCTCCCAGCCTCTGAAAATTTATAAGTTCACTAATGTAGACGATAACGCCAAACACCGGCACCAACCGACAGAATTCCAGCCACATTTATCATTATTAATGATGCTGAGTAATTTTGACATGGAGATGCAGGCTTTTAGCCAACGCATCATCCGCTATCTCGATCTCTACATGAGCACAGAGTACGAATCTCGAAAGGAAATACTGAAGTGGGTTTCGGCTGAACAAGTAAGGGTTGCAGCCGATATCGAACGCATTGCAAACTAGCAAACCAGCTCGTTTCTGCCAAGGTTTCTGCAAAAGGCCAAGCAATCACCCAGCAAGGAAGACCGTGATCGCCTTGATGCCCTCGATGAGTTGACCAGGCTAGCGAGCTTCACGATTCCGACTGACTATTCCATTCCAGACATTCTGAAAATTCCTGCACCAATTCTCGGGCATATCGAACTACTCCGGGGTAAAGAACTCAGTAAGGACTACTATGAGGTAAGAGGACCGCTCATCGGTCTTCAGTACTGTAGAAACGATAAGGCTAAACAGTTGCTGAACCAGAAATAAGAAGCAAATGGCCTGAGGTTCAACCGAGTAGGTCCCGAGATGGTTCAGGGGTACCAGCGGATATTTATCCGCGAACTATTCGGAAGGATCTTTCGGAAACGTGGAGTCCTATCAATCGTGATCCAGTTGCTCCCTAACAAATAGTCCGGGAGCAGCTCACCAACTTACTTCCTGGTGGAGGACCTTCCACTCAACAAGGACACAATCGTACCGTTAGAGAACATTGTTTACAATGTTGATAAACGACGATTGTTGGATTCGGTGAGCTCACTACCACTCAATGCTGAAAGCCTACTAGAGGAGATCTTCAGTGATCTAATGACACTTCCTCTACAAACAACCGTCCCACATTTTGTATGTGTCAAGGAGAATAACGAGCTGTTTTTGAGTCGCTGGCATCCAACCTCGGGTGATATTGGAAAGGAGCATCCAAGTCTGAGAACACCTCTTCTGTTCTTCCGGGAGTATCTCCAGACCATTGATATCGATATCAATAATGTACTCCACGTTAGTTCGAGGGAAGGAGTCTATCTGCGCTATTTCACAGCTCTTCAGATCCTCTTAGACCTCCAGAAGGACGACTTCTGCGTGGTATACACCAATGATATGAGACCAATCCCCAGTGCCGCGCTCAGCCATGAGGCTCTTCAGACTATCAGCGACATCTTCCACCGCCTCGTTGTTATGGAGAAGTGGCTGTTGGAGGTGGTTCGACCAATAAAGAGTTCGATTAAGCTGCGTGATGTGATTGAACAGATCTGGCCAATCCTAAACGAGATCAACGTGATTCAAGCAAAGGACATCCGTTAGTACTGTTCATATGTACAGCGCCTGGAAATCACAACCTTCCTCAGCTAGCAAATAAGCAAACCCAAACTCAAGCAGTATCTGGAAGCTTACCAAGTGATGAGTCTCGAGGCAGTCAACAAGGAGTTTATCTTAACCAAGGAATTGCTGCCAGTACCTCAACAGATTCGTGAGTTGTTCTGGGATCGATGTATTGAAGACTTCCCGATAGGCGAGGCAGTGCATCTTATGCAGTTCTACCTCCAAAATACTCCCAACATGGAAGGCTCGATTCCCCCGAGCTGGCGATCCCTCGTATTCTGGAGACGAGTATTCCAATATATCGAGCACCCCACCGTAAACGTAGACTTCATCGATGTCAACATGGAATTCTGTCCGTACTACTTAGGCTTCGACCCAGTTCACCTCAGCCTACGAGACTCTTTTACCTTGCTGGCCAATACGAAGGAATCGGAAAGCAACATTCAGAAGCTCTAGCTATTTGCTAGCTACATTGAAGGAACCTACCCAGAGGTGGCCAGAGACCGCTTAACACTGCTGTTTTAAAAGTGTTTGGAATACGAGCGACTCAAGTTCGCTCGGCTGTTGCTCAACTTCAATGTTGGGAGATTCAACCTTGAATATCTGTTTAGGATGGTCACAGAAGGCAAAGTGTCCCAATAGGAAAAAGACTCGTTTATTGGCATGGTCGAGACCATCTACCCCGAGACCTTCAGAAGGTACAAATGGGAGGAGATCTTTCGCCTGCATCTGAACGTGCAGAAGGAAGGCACGCAACTGTACTCATTTGACTTTGGAGAGTTCTTTCTGAGCGAGGAACAGCTCTCAGCTCTGATCAAACGAAGTGGGACGATGCACTTGTAGCTGGATAGTAAGAGCATCTCTCGCAACGATTACATGTACACCTTGGACCGTGGGATTAGCAAGCTTAAAACCGATAAGTTCGAATTCTACGTGGAAAGGGTTGAACTGCCTGGAGTTGACTACTTCTTCAGCAAGGCATTGGACGTGTTGAAGGCACATTACATCAAACCATTGACGACCTATGTAACCCTCCACGATACCTACCTGCAATGCACGGAATCACTCAATGATGGTTTCTCTATTCCGCAGGCATCCAAGTCCTTCCTGGAGGACGAGATCACCAACTTGGTGGATCGCAGCATCCTCTCTGAAGCCATCCTCATATCGTTGCTGCTCTACCCCATGCAAGTTTCCTTCGACGACATCATTCTGAGGAAGGAACCGAAGACCAAATAAGTGTTCCATCTGTACATCAAGTCCATTTATTGCTACAGTGCCAACGCACAGACTAAAAACGGTAGGGAACCAAAACTTCGAGTAAAGAACGCACTGTTCTTACTGGACATGATGCAATAAACTGTACCGATTGACGTGGTGGAGAAGTACGCAACAATGAACGTGATGGAAAAAGTACGCAGTATTTTCACTCTCGTTCAGCAATTCGACTCCAAAGCAGCTGCCCTTCGGGAAAAGCTTTCAAGCCAGAAGGGAACATTTATCTACGACCTTCCATTCTTGGGGGTACCTTTCGAAAAGGATTTCATTCTCCAGCTGACTTACCGGTTTCTGGTTATCAGCGATACCTTCAAGTCTGTGCTTGCTCACAAATCAAAACACGTTAGTCATTTCGAGCTGTTCGAGAAGGTGGATCCCTCCGTGGCATACTATTATAAGAAGGTCAAGCAGAGTTCCAAGTCACTTATGGACCGGTGGGATCTATTAAATCGCTTCGAAGCAAAGGGCAAGCGCTTCGTCGGAAACAACATCTTCGAGTTCTACTCTTCGTTTACCTGGTGGGATCAATCCGACGATTCAGACTTCCCAAACGACCTCAACAACCTAAAGTTCATTGGTTCAAGCCAGTCGCTGAAGCTCCTCGCAGACAACCAATACCGCAGTCAGGTATTCCTGCAGAAGGATGCTGATTCCATCAAGAGCATTATGAAGAACGCTCCGACGGCAATTGCTTCGTTCTTCATGCGAAACATTGATCTCAGTAACTACGTGCCGGCCGTTCAAGAGGAGATCCTCAATATCTACGCGGAAATTTCGAAGAGGTACCAAATCAATCCGAAGAAGCATTCGGCATTGCAAGGGCTCAATCTAGTGGGCTGCAACATCCTCGAAACTAGGCACTACGCGTTATTCTCATATGAAAGGGTTCAGCATATTACCTTCGACCGCTGTGAGAAGCTCACCGAACCCGATCTAGCTGAACTGGCCAACCGCCTCCCATGCCTCGTCTATATGAAGCTAACACAAATCAAAGGCTTACAGTGTTTCTCAAGTAAGCGCTCCTTTGCTGTCATTCACGAACAGCCAATCACCTTCAAATCCCTGAAGACTCTGATAGTTGGGAAATGCGATGAACTCACTATCATCGACGTCGCATCACCGGCACTGTGCAACATTGAAGTTAGCTTCAACTCCAAGCTTGAAAACATCTTTGTGCTGTCGCAGGAACTGAAGAACATCAATAGCTACGCCAATCCGTAGCTGCGGCTGGAGAACATCGCCATCTACATCCTCCAGGGCAAGAATGTGCTGATTGACGATACCAGCTGCTTCGGTCAACTCACCAAACTCCTCGGCGATCGAGATCACACACGAGATGGGTACACCCAGAAAATCTGTAAGCTGTTCACTTATTTGGTTGGCAAGTTCGACCAAGGTGAAGTCCGAAATAACCTACTGGTAACCATGTTTAAGACAAAACTGCTTGATGGTGGACTCAGCAATGAAATCTTCACGGTATACTCAGCCATAGTAACCCGATACATCACAAGCAACATCAAACTATCACCCAAGCTTGAGGAGGATCTGCTTACCAACCTCATCAAATGCTTCTACAGGAACCCACGAGTAACAGAGATCTACTTGGATGATTTTCAGAGCCTTGATGACAAACTCAGGACCAAGGCGCTCAGTAGATTTGTTGTGTGTCTGAACGAGGTATCCAAGACCACGCCGGTGCTGTACAAGAGTATTCATCTGTCCAAGGTGCTCAGTGAGCATACCCTGCAGCTGCTCGTCGAAACTGCCAAGTACCTCAGAAAGGATAATACACTCGACCTGTTCGTTTCGAATGCTCACGAAAGTAAGCAATACGTTGAGATTATCCGAAACCTCTGTCGGGCGGGGACATTACAGCGGCTCAGACTTATCCTCCAAAATACTATCCTTGACAATGGCCTGTTCTTGGAAATTGTGAGGACATGCTCAAACCAACTCGGTTACGTTCGCTTCGAAGAGTGTAAACTACAAATCGACAAACTCGACGAACCGAAGCTGCTGGCAGACAAGTGTAAGACTCTGGTGCTGAAGAACTGTGAACTGCAGGGCAGTTTCGACTTTATTCATAGGTTCCCGAATCTAAACGCTATTGAGCTTGACAATGGCACCGTCGGTGACTTCGAAGGTTTCCTCAACAGCCTAACCAATAGCAAGCAGCTGACCAGCTTGAGCTTGAAACACATCATCTTGACTTCGGCTGATTTGATCAGTATGGTGGGTTACCTTGAGAATAACGTTCTTGAGTCTCTCGATATCAGTGGCAGTATCCTCACCAATGCAGACATGGAAATGATCAGTAAGCTGCTCGAACACCTACAGATCAAGGAGTTGGTGCTGCATAACATAATCATCGACCCGACTTACGACATGTCCAAATTCTTAGTGAACACTAAGCATCTAAGGAAACTCTCAATGGCTTCCGACAACGCCCCTCAAATTGACCAGTTCATGAGATCGCTGGGCTCGAACAGAAGCATTAACTCATTCGAACTTTTCTGCGACGGAGACTATACTAACCTCCAACTGGATCCTCTGAAGCTTAATTAGGAACTCGAAACCTTTGTGTTTAGCCACCGACTTCCTCTCTGGTTGGTGTCCAAGTTGGAAGAAAACACTCGGCACAAAATGGCAAGGCAGTCCACGATCATCGATGTCACCGATGACTTTGCTGAGATTGTGCATTTGAACTCCAAGAACAAACAAGACTGCTTCAAGATTGGGCTTAGCCTGGATGGTGGAGGAATGAGGGGGCTTATGCTGGCTTCGGAACTGCAATACCTCTCCGATGAGACAAAGAAACCTTTGCATAAGATGTTCGATTGCATAGGTGGGACCAGTATTGGTGGCATACTTGCACTTAGCATCACTGGCACCAAAGATCATTTGAACCCAGTTTGCGACCACCACGAAATTATCAACATCTTCGAACACTACGGTGCAGACATTTTCAAAAGAAGTAACACTGATACCTTCACTCGACTGTTTGGTTCGCGATACCCAGGAACAGGCATCGAAGGAGTACTTAACAAGTATTTCGGAAACTGTAAATTATCGGATGTTATGCCGGGAACTAGCGTAATCGTCACCAGCGTTAAACGAGAAGATAACAGGGTCAAGATATTCAAATCAAAGGAGGCAATTCTCGATAGGAATAAGGACTTCTGGATGAGAGATGTGGGGCGGGCTACTTCAGCAGCTCCAACATACTTTCCCGCTGCAGACATCAAGAATATTGAGGCAACCCGTTCGTACTCGCTTGTAGACGGTGGGCTCGGACTAAACAACCCTTCGAAGCTCGTCATAGACGAAATCAAGAAAAGTGCTGTGAACCAAGGCGCATAGGACAATTTCTTCCTTCTATCGTTAGGAACAGGTCGCGTGGCCGAGACAGGAGTCCCCATGAACGCAGGTTTGAAGGACGTCTCACCAGTTATCGATAGCTTCGCCGAATCTGCAAACTACTTCATCGAACGAGGTAAACTTTGCCAATTGATTTAGACATCGCACAAAATTATAAAGGGCACTACCTGAGAGTCTCGCCAGTGTTCAACTGTGCCAAGAAAGACCTCGAGCTTGACAACACTTCACAGGAAATCATGAAGCTCTACAGAAAGCAAGGAGAGGAGTCAGCACTTGAGTATTTCTCTAAGTTGAGCATATTTGGACCATTCCATGACCGAAGCTTGGTCGAGTGGCTTGCTGAGAACACCGATAGGAAATACGAAATGATATGAATGAAAATAATCGTTATCAGTGTCACTGTCCAGGGGCTCGAGAGATGTTCGCGAGGAGCTCTTTGAGTGCTCGTGAGGCTGGATCCAAAGCAGACTACTCTGTTTCTGCACCTTTGAGCGAGCTGAAGATAATGTTCATTCTCTTCTGTGCGATACTTCGTGACGGTCCAGATGGAAGATCTTCACAGACGAGACCCATGAGTTGGATGCACAAGTCGGATACTCTCGCCTGCCTGCTCGAGCGGTCTGTTCTTCTCATTCGGGTAAAACTGGGTTGATTGCAGATGTTGGATTCGCTGAATTAGTCCTTCGTAGTCACTGGCCTTGGTTCCACTGTCTTAATCTTGAAGTTCGTGAAGCGCTCCTTGACGAGTACTGGTTTCACCTTTCGTAGGTAGGACTTATCTTAGTTGTATTCGTCCTTGCGCTCCAAGGACTAGTTGGACTGGCTTGATGATGGAGGTTTGCCAGTCAACAGTTTCTTTGTCTTTCTTGGCGGTTTCTTGGACATTGAATGATTAAACCGAAGCTACGAGGAGTGGTCTGCTGGCTCTGCTTCAACTTCAGTCTTCAAAGCGTAGACAGTGTCCACGACTATGTTAGTTTGCGAAGACGTCTTCTCCAGAGCCTTGAGTGTTTCAGCTACGTTCTTTGATTTCCTTGTTATTGGTCTTTTGAACTGGTTTGGATAGTTTGGAGAGTTTAATTATTTATGTTTCTCCTTTCTGTCTTCCGTTCGAAGCTGCTTAGTTGAGTCTTCACAGTCCTCCAGCTGTTATCGGTCCTATGCGCACATGATGGATTTGGAACCGCAGTGAATCGGTTCGTCTTCGAAATCCTTGGATGATTGGCCAGTCAACTGGGCACTCTCCTACCCCTAAGGGCGCTTATCGGCAAGCTGCGACTGTATCGATGCTTAAGTTTTTATCCAGCCCTCCTTCTTGTTCTTAGTCAGCTGCTTTTGAGTATTCTATTTGTGAATGGCTATTGCGCCTGGCTTCAGCTTGATATTCTCCTTTTGTAGTATGTGCCTCTCTTCGTTCTTCGAAGTTTCAGCATCTCGATTCTGGTTCTTAACCTGAGGCTTTCGTACTTGCGCTTGAGGCTTTTCTAACGGTCGAATCTTGCTGATCGAAGCCTTCTTCTACTCAGGTTTATCACTGCTAAACATTACTCGCTTTTCCTTTTCCTTTTATTTATCTGTCTGGGTTCCGACTGCTTTTCCTCGAGAGGGTTCGGTTTGAACACAATTATCACTTTGGTTTTTCTCAGTAAGTTTCGAGACTGCAGCTTTTAACTGGCTGACTACGCTCTGGCTGCTATACAGCTCGACTTTGGTCTCTTGCAGTTCCTCCTTGAGGATAGCAGCTGCTACTTCTTTCTCTTGAATTTGGCTGAGTAAAATTAACGACTGT
>ERZ724508.1703-NODE-1703-length-12554-cov-6.110889_pt1 | contig 12554 bp, 14 predicted proteins | sample MGYA00376041_ERZ724508 | MGnify/ENA primary metagenome ERZ724508 (study PRJEB28724, sample SAMN07190887) | wastewater metagenome | isolation source: effluent of sewage treatment plant in Hong Hong | place: USA: Christiansburg, Virginia | collected 2016-03-01 ...
TTCGGCAGCTTGGATAGGAGAACAGTTTTCCTTCTTGTCAAACCGAATGACAGCCTGCAGCTGTTCCTTATTGAATGTTGGTTGGTTATCCATCAACGGAGTCTGCTTCTTGAGATACCTATTCGAGTTTGAAGTGGCGAGTACGTTGCTCCGATCGGTCAAAACTGCTTCATTCTTATCCTCAGCTTCGTCTGGCAGTTACAAGTCTACCAGGATTTTGTCGGGTGCTGACAACACTGGCTCATCATCCTCTGGAGTCAAAGCTGGGAGCCCATCGGGCTGGGCTGTTACACCATCAATATCTTCCTCAACATTGCGGAATGTTGACTGTGGTTCTACTCCTGCCGTGCTAACTAGCCTGTTATTACTCTGTCGATTGTTTACGATATCTTCTGCTGACACCATAGACTCCCCAAATGTTGACTCCACCACTTGGTATAGCATCTCCTCAAGCTGGATTATTCCAGGACGTTGCCGATCACTGCTCGTCAGCATCTTCATCAGCACTTGCTTAAGGTTGTCTGAAAGCGGAATCTTTTCAAGCTCTTTCACACGAACATTGAATAAGGAGTCGTTGAAGCCAAACCCTTCGTAGTCGTAACAGTCGAATAGTGGTTCGAGGAATACCAGCTCGAGTATGGTCATTCCAAGGCTGAATACTGCTGCGTTTGGAGAATCCCGGTGGCTGGTGAGTAGTTATGGGGCATAGTATGGGCGGGCGTTGCTGGTCCGGCCAACTGCTGCAAGCTAAGGGTCGACTATCTTGACTACTCCTTCATCTGTCAGGAATACATCCTCAGGTGATACCAGCCGGTACTCCACATTGTTCTTCTCGAGGTAGGCCATAACAATGCAGCAACTGCACAGTATCGACCATATCTACTTCTCGCAGAACTGCTTTCCCTATTGAAGTCGAGCTTGCACTTCGTTACGCAAGGAGTGCCTGCCGTACTCGTACAACGCATTGACTTTATGAAAGGTCGAGCAGAACGAGGATTAAGAACGAACGAAATAGCTTGCTAGCGGTAGATAGTGGTCATGACGGAGTAGCTGCCTATCCCGAAGCTTTCCAGAAATATCTGCGAGTTCCTCGTTGGAAGTGAGTGTCATCTCCTTGAGCATGAACCACTGACCAGTCTCCCGTAGACGCAGTAACCGACAGTTAGAATCGGGCAGCTAGCTTTCAACGATGTAACGGTCTTGCAGCTATCTCAGCGATAGATGGTGGTTTGCAACGGCGGGACTGCCCTGACCCATTGGATTCAAACTGTAACGAACTATAATAATAAACCAGCTCCAATAGTCGGTCTCACAGCACCATCTTTGGCGACGGCTCATCCTTCTAAAGGATTAGTAACGTTCGATGCAATATTTCAATCCAATCGAAAAACATGGTGGAAGTGGCACCAATATAACCAAAATTAAGAACATGCCGTGGAACTTAAAGGAAGCTATAGTGTTCGTAGCGTTTGCAGCAATGAGCTTCTGCCAGAACCGGCAATACGATGAGAGCATCCAAGCAGGTATCTCCTTTAGTCAATTCAGCCAAAATTTCATTGTTTGTGTGGCAGGATCCAAACAACCAATACCAGCTATCCCTGCCGTACCTCTCTAAGAACTACACATTCACATTCAAAGAGCAGTTCAAGGCGAACCCGCAGGTTGCGCTGGGGCTGTACACCCTCGACTCGGAGTACAGCGTGTTCTTCATGGTGGAGTACCAGGATGTTACCACGACCAATATGACAGTATGGATCTACAAGCTAACCCCAAATCGCCTCAACCAGATCTACATTATGTACTTCGGTACGGACTACTTGAACTTCGAGTGCGTGCTCATCCGCTACGGTATGGACCCATTGCTATGCAGATTCAAGTGTGCTCAGTATCGACAACAATTCCACCTCCGAACAGCGCTAGCAGAAGTCTGAGTCACAGGTGTTCAACTTCCAGAAGCAGCGCAACATTAGCGATACCTATATTACGTTGTTCCTAGCTGGGCTGCACCTGCAAAGTTAGACAACCGAGGCAGGTTTCAAGTACAACTATACGGATTTCCTGATGGATGCGGAGCCCATAAATGATGACAGTAAAGAGTCTGGTCTCACCTACAGCTTTCGTCTAACGGTCATGACGAGTGGGCGAGTGAGCATCTACAGCATACAATTCTTTTACATTGCGTACGAAAAGAGTAAGGTCGAAGCCGGTGGGCGCTTCATTCTGAATAGTGGTAAACTAAGTCGCGATAGCTTCGGTGGTATGGTCTCGCAAAGCAATAAATCGGTTTCCGTCCCCCAACTATACCAAGAATTTTACATCAAGACTGAGGCATTCTTCTTCGGTTTGAATGACTTACGAGCCAGGAACGGATACATCCGCATCCTAGGCGTCGAGCAGGTCACAGGTCTAGCCGAGGAACTTATGTTCACGCTGGTTATGCAGACCTGGCAATACACTTTTGTTGAAAATGTTGCCTTTTCCTACCTGCAAATCAAGAAGATCCGGTGTGATAAGGATCCCTACCTCGCACTAGGGTTGGTCAACTGTCCAAATGCTTGCGCCGACTATTTCTACATGGCCAATCAAACGTGTTTACCGTGTCACTATTCATGCGTAACCTGTACCAATAGCACAAGCTGCACGACATGCTCGCCACTGGGAACCCGCCATCTCAATATCACTTGCCTCTGCAATTCAGGGTACTTTGACACGTTGCAACTTAACTGCGTGCCGTGCAACAAGAACTGCCTTGAGTGCTAGTCCTCAATGATATGCACAAGTTGCCGCCAGGAGCAGTATAGGTTTCTAAACCCAATAACAAGAGACTGCCAATGCCAGTTCGGCTACATCTCGCTGAACAACGATTTGGTCTGCCATGCCTGTGTTGTGGGATGCTCAAACTGCACCACGACTGGAACTTGTAGTTCATGCATGTATGGCTATTTCTGGGTGAACAGTACATTCTGCAGCAAACTATGTAACCATACTCAAAGCTACAACTACTCCACCAACGGTTGTGACAGTGTACAAGCGAGTAGCAGCACGACCACCTTAAGTAAGGGCAAATTCGACTACAACTGGTACTACGGGTTCAACGGTACAGATCTTACAATCTACATGTTTATCACTCGGCCCGACGTTCTTTACTACTACTATCAAGGAGGAAACGGTTACACTATGAACGGGCTTGCTCATAAGGGGGATGGAAACGGGTCAGGTTCAACCTTAGCAAATAGCAGTGATTCGGCTGGCTTTGGGGCGGGTGGTGCTGGGTTCGGAGCCAGCTACGGTACAGCATTTTTTGATGATGGTAATGGGTTCTATCGTGGATACTCATCAAGCCGAGGAGCATCAAATATTGATACAGTTACTTCTGGTAAACAATGGGGAGCATGGACTACAACCACCACAACTGCAAGCCAGTCGTATTCGCAATCGAACGTAGAAACTGATCAGCTGAACAGCAGTGAATTGGGAACCTCCACTCACAGCACTGTAGTTTCATCGGAAGGTTCCACAACTACCACCATTCGCACTGTTGAGACTGATGGCACTGTAACTACCCGCACCTTTACCATCCCATCCAACACCACCTCCTACTACTACATGAACACTGGTGAGATCAATCGTTACCGTATAGAAGGGGAACCTGACAACGCTAACTATGCTGATGCCCTCAATCAGAATCTTGAGTTTCGCATTCAGGGCGATCTGATTCCAATCAAGGTGGTTGGCAGTTCGGCCAATTCCTTTGTGATTACTGCTCGACCCACTAAATCCTACATCGATGGGCGGGGAGTTCTTGTTGTCAAGGACCAAGGCTTGGTGGTCTACGATAAGGTAGTCGGAATTCAAGACAAATCCGAGCCTGTAACAATCTTTCGGTACGACCACTACTCCGAAGAGATGATCAAACTGTCCTCCAACCTCTCCGATACAAACAAATTAATCGTGCAGATAGTGTGGGGAGTCAGCAAAATCCTTCTGTTTTTGGGACTGGGATGGCCGGTGATGCCTGTGATGCTGACAATGCAGTACATCTTCTCGCACGCATACATAACTGCCAAAATGCCTCTAAACTTGGACTACTTCCTACGTAGCTTCCAAGACTTTCGCAACCCATCGATCCTGTTTATGAAGCAACGTGACGCCCTCGACCACAGCATCTTTCCAGCAGTAAACTCGGTCTACAAGGTTGTTCCTGAGTACAACACATACGATCGAGGAATCGATTTTCTCTTCAACGATTTCTAATTTCTGTTGACTTGTGCGCTGTCTTTTCTTCTGCTCGCAGTTCTTTACGGCATCGCAGTACTCGTTCTAGCATCCTCGGACTATGTTGTCAGCCCCATAATGAACTACTTCTGGCGTAGAAAAATGGTACATCTTGGAGCATACGCTCTCGTGACAGCCCTACCTATCAGTTTCTTTTTCTTTGGGCAAATGAACGATGTTGGGCTCGGTAACTCCCTCAAATATCAAGCCTATTCAAACGGCAATCTGCTAGTTGCTATGATGACTTTCGTGGGCCTGTTGAGTGTCCCGCCCTTGCTTGCCTACTTTCTGTATAGCAAATTCAAATACGAGAGAGTCTATCGTGCCAAAGAAGATGTGCAGATGATGATGCTGCTGAAAAGTGCAGTTCAAAACGAGACAGGTCACTGGGAGCTGACTCAACACAACCAGCCGCTGTGGTCAATAGACGAAGCTAGTAAACTTGGCTATTTGTGGATGGCTGTGCTTTATTATAAGATGATGCTGTTCGCTTGGTGTGTGTCCTTCTTTGCAGGGAACAGTTCTTTTCAACTGATGGGCATGGTCGCTATCAACAGCTGTTTCTTGCTGTTTACTCTCTTCTCAGGCTTCTTTACGAATAGAGCATATAAGATCTACTTCCTTACGCAGCTAGGCACCATGATTGCCTACGAAGTAGTTGTAGCCATGCTGAGCAGTGATCGTTCTGTAACAACCGACGGGCTCATGAACCTCGGCTACTTGGGCATCGGTCTTTTGTATTTACTGTGGATGTCAGCCTTCCTCTTCAGCTGTTGGCTTCTTTGGGGTACAATCAAACACCTTTTTGTGAACTATCTCTCCAAAGGAAAGTGTTTATTGCTTAAACCAAAGACACTTGAGGCGATACAGAATCTGACTCCAGTCCGATAACGAGCATTGACAGGCCGTAAATCCGTCATCTTGGAAGGTAAAAGGCTGACAACCCGAATTGGCAGCCAAGTCAAGCGTAGCAATATGGTGCCTGGCAGTCAAATGCTCTTTCGATCAGCAGACCAAGAGGACCGTATTATCGAGAAAAGCATAACAGGCGGAGTATCAACATTAGGTTTGAAGAGTAACGCGATCCTCAAAAAAGCAACATTAAAACAAGATTTTCCTTTCGAGGCAATTGAAAGTAGAGTGCAGCAGAGAAACGGTAATAACTATCTCGCACCTCCTTCAGTGCAAATGCAGAGTAGTCTTCCTGCTGTTCGAACCTCGCCAATTGACTACACAGTCAGTGCAACTCAAAACATTTCGGCATCAGCGGCAAACAATAGTCTGAAGGAAGAGGCTGTAAGCACCATGCGCCTACAAGTTCCCGATTTACCATAACCATAACCGTTTGTCCCGGACTCCCGTTTCCATATTACTACTGACAAGAGAATCGTCATGAAAGCACTTCCACCTCGAGAAGCCTACTAGCAGGTAGAGTATATTCCCTCCATAACTAACCTTGTCCAACAAACAGTTGCCACCAAAAAGACGATCATAAGCCAAAAGAGCGTAGTCGGAGCAGGTGGTCAGCCTCCAGTCATTGGAATGTCTGCACAGTTGGTACAGGCAGCCACTGAGCAACCCTATACCATTGAGTCATCGTCAATGGGACCTCGAGGCCGAACAGTAGTGCTGAGACAGATCTACGCGCAGCACAATATCTATATCATACTCAATGAGGTCAATGACCAACTCTGGCAACGACTATCCACAGCTGGAACCAATATTCAGCTGGCCCAGGCAGGCCATCTATTACTTAACGGCAAAACCGAAACGGTGAATCTAAAGATTTAGCAGCTGGCACATCAGCAGCAACAATTGCTCGGTAATAAACTTGTACTCTGGAAGTTTGTTGGTAACACTGCACTGCTCAGGTCACAGAATAACGGTTCACTGTATACCATTCCAAATATCGTTGATCGCTCAACGATTATGTAGTTAAATGACCCAAAGTCCAACATCACCTTGGAAGGGCAGACAGTTTATCTCAACGGAGGACAGTTCTACAAACTTCCCCAGCCAACCCATATACCTGCTGGGCATCAAAGGTTAGTCTTTGGTGGGATTGAAGGATAGGATGTCCTGCTTTACGAAACCTCAAATGGCCATGTTGTGAGGGTAGAAGAGATGACTGACTAAGAAACTCTGCAGAAACTCTCGAACCCACAGAATGTGATCACCAGTGATGGCTAGACTATCTTTGTCAACGGATAGGACATCTGCTAGGAAGAACCAGAACCTAATGAACTTCAACCAAATTAGAACCAGTTCAAAGGAGTAGTGTCTAATCTGTCTCCGACTAGTGCCGGCTCATCGAAGTTATAGAGCAAAATTGTTGATCAACGACTGGCAACAACCAAGAACAGTTCGGTTACAGCCAACCACAAATCTGTGAAATTTCTGCTTGCAGCGATACCACCAGCTGATTTTTCACTGAGCGAAGACGCTCTAAACAACGCCGAGTGGATATCCGACGAAATTACTTCCGTGGATCAGATCGGTTCTCTGATGGAGTTCCTCAGCAGTAACTTTTCAGGTTGTAGGTATCTGGTTCACGAAATTACGATGAACACATACCATGAGGCCACACCACAACTCATTTCCGAGATTAAGACACGCTACAACGCTTGATTTGTCAGTATAGTTTAGCATTCGCTCATTGAGTGCCAATTGATAATTAATAAACAACAACAAATGGAAAACAGCAGCAGACCATCACAATCAAAGCCATTGGAAGTGGAGGATAACGACTCTGACTGGTCGTTGAGTAGTGTCGAGATGCAGGACATCAATATGAGGGCGGAAGAAGAAGCTGAGCTGGATGAGCTTCCCAGTAGGGTCTCCATGTCCGCCCTCAACGATGATATGAGCCAGATGAGCAAGATTCCAGCTCCAGAAAAGCCACATCTGAAGAGCAGCACCAACGTGTTAAAAATTGGCAAGCTCATGACCTTCGTGAACGAATTCATGATTGTCGAGTCCACAGATACGATGGTCTTGGACCTCGACAACTACGTCTTCGACAAGGACAGACGAGTGCTAGGGTTTGTCGCAGATGTGCTTGGACCAATCGACAAGCCATTCTACGCTATCAAGTTGGAAAGTCTCGATATCATACCAACGTTGCAGGTGGGCCAGCCGATATACTTTTCTGAGGGTTCGAGGCTCCTCGGGAAGGAAGTCATTAATAATCTCAAAACACCTGGAACTGATGGCCTAGGAGAAAAGGAGTTTGACTCCGACTCTGATGGCGAAGTTAGAAGCGATAAAGGACCTATCAAACGGCGCTATGAATCGACCACCAACTAATAGGAACCGAAATCCAAGAGATACCAACCTCGACAACAGAATCAACAACAGATCATTCCTGAGATCTACCGAACATACCAACAGCAACCGCCACGACAGCAGTATCAATCACAGTACAATCCGATTCCGATGAACTATCCGTACCCGATGCAACAACTACCCATGCAGCCACAATACAGCATACCACAGTCCCCCATGCCGCAGTCTCAATACCCCATGATGCCAGCCCCAACCAACCCTATAAACCCTGAGCAGCAGATGTACCTCCAGGGCCTCTACAAGCAGTACTACGACCAAATGATACAGTTCTACAACAAGTGATCCTGTTCGAACTGTATAACTTAACCGTTAAAATGGAGCGCAAGAAGGAAGACATTGAGAGTCGCCTCAAAGAAATCCAACGACTGTTGAAAGAGAATGTATAAGAAAGACTGAAAGTAGGTATCGATTGATGATGGACCAGCTGAAGAACAACTCAAACCATCGAAAAAGCCGAACCACGAAGGGCATCGAGTTCATACTGAAGTTAAACCTCAAAGGTCAGAGCAGACCAGTATCCGAGAGGAACTAGCTGAAATCAAATCGTTGTTGCGTCAGCAACTGGAAGGGCAGCGAAGGCTCTAGGGCTCAATTGCTGAAATAAAGCGGTACATCGCCGGTTCTGCGGCATTACAGTCGGCAAGAAGTGGCTAGCCAAACCATAGCCAATTCACCTACCACAGCAAGACTTCGAACCATCCACATGAAGAGGCCGAAGGGGAATTGAGCTACTTATAGACATTTACAGCCAACCGTTACTACTGACATCTTGCCCGTGATACTCTTGTCGTTCATGATATCACTTCTTCTTGCGCAATTTACGCTCAATGCTTTTCAGATACTGTGGAGAGAAGTCGCATTCCAGTCTCTGTGGAGGGAGAGTCGCTTGGCGGAGCTCCCGAAACAACGGATCGTCCCATTCATCATCCTGGTGGAGATGTGAACTGCTTCGGCTTAGCAAGTCGCGGCCGTCGCTTATACTGTCTTAATCGTTGAGGCAGCAGTCTACCAAGTATGCGAGTGCCTCAATTCCAAAGGCGTCTTGATACTTTGCAAGTGATTTTGTTCGAAGAATGTTGCGACTGAGGTTGCAAACACTTCGTATGAAAGGATCTTGAAGCACGGTTTGAATACAGCGACGATGCAGCCACTCCTCATTAAGCTAAGTCAGAAAGGTCAATACCTCGAATAGGGAATCCACGAGCTGCTTCGCCTCCAAATGCTTCAACAATAAATCAGCTTCGTGCGCGTAGCTACGGATTGCCCGACTATAATCGATCAGTGTGTTGACTATCTCCAGAAAGGCTTAGAAGTTGTGATAAAGTTCTCGCATGCCAATCTCTCTCACTGCTGTGTGCTAACGTTCGAAGGAAGTGCCTCTACGCAATTCGTCCAACTTCTCTTTGAGTATGCTTCGGTACATAATGGCGGTTCTGTCTATCGTCTCTAGAAGAACGCGTTCTAGCGACTACGGGTAGTATACACGGTCCAACAGTCGAAGCTCTTCTCGGATCAGTCGCTCTGCCGAGTAATTATCGATGTAAATGCGGCGAAAAAGCTGCTTGTATAGCTTCTCGTCTTATGTGGCCTGTTCGCTCAGGTTTGTTTCTTCCAGGTCTTCAACGAATTTAGCTTCGCGAAGAGTTCCACGGGGAAGTCCCCCACCTTCAAGTAGGCTCAGCAGTAGCTACTCGGTGGACTCCTTAAAGCTGGTCAGCTCACCTAGGGAGTTGCTCACCGACTTGATTGGTGAGGTCTCCAGCAAGCCGAACCCCTCTGGTTCCAGGCTATGGCTGGAGGCTGGAACGGAGTGCCTCAACTTACAACACATGCAGTACATGGCTTTATATAATTACAATTTGTGAGGCACTACCAAATGTTGGCTTGGACTCATCGCAAATATGGGAGCAAATGCTTTTGTACAAGCAACCGAGCAACAACACCAAGAAACTCTGAGAAATTTATATGCGCGATCACATCACAACTTCCTTCAAAGGGCCCAAAAGCCCTGAGAGGTGGGTACTTCGATAGTGCAGCGCTGTTAGGATGTTTGCATAGCTCCAAGTGAGATCTTCGGCGGACGTTTGCTTGCCGTTGTTCTTTTCGATTTGCTCGTTGATGTGACCATTATCGTTCTTGACGTACTTCCATAGACGGAATAGAACAGCGTCACCGGCCTTAGCAGCGGCCATTGCAATATCTGATTGGCTAGCTGTTTCAGGGAGATTGAAGAGTAGGGACCACTCTTTTTTGTCCTCGGCTTCCAAAACGAAGTTGTGTTGGGTCATCGCTGTGGCACCCTTGTAAAAGAGTTCGGCCAGAACAGCAGTTAACAGCTGCCATGGATTTCCACCAGCGTACACGTCTCCAGGGTATCTTCCGATGAGAATGCCTGGAATGCCGGCTTCATTGTCCTTTTGGTTGATGGGATATTCATCGCAGAATGTTTTGGCATACTTTCGAATAGTTGCTGACACCTTGGAATCAGTCCATGAATAATAACCTGGGAATGAGGAGAACGCATGAATAACAGCTCCGTCTTGCTGCCTATTGGTGAAGGCTTCCATCATAAATTATCCTGTCCAGTGGCCTATGTTAAGTTTAATAGGTACCGTTCAAACTCGCTTCAATGGCTGCTTTGGTTGAGGAGTATGTGCTGGCCAAAGAAGAATCGCCAACTCTTTATGCGAATTTACTGGCAAGACCAAGAGCATAGGCAAAGGCCATTCTGTTCCAGAAGAGGTTGGCATCTCTCAGTTCCTCCCAAAGATCGCAACCTTCACTCTGCCAGTGTTTGACAATCCAATCCAAGTCATACCTAAATAAGCAACGATTTGATACTTAATTGCTCCACCGTTTTTTGATCCGTCTTTCGTCCACAAATTCTGGTAGACGTAAGCGTCCTGCTTGTCATCCAGTAGAAGGTTGGCGAACATTATTAATGAAGCAGAGGTAAGTCCAGGACCGTCAGTTTGTGGTCGGCACCATCCTCCAACGTACACCTCACCGTTCGGAAGTTCGAACTTTGGGTTTATCCTGATGTCGTTTCCATAAGGATCTGTCTCCGATTGTACGTGCAACACCCAGCTCACGTAGGATTTTAGCTTCTCCTCAACCTTTGCTAAGCTATTGTCGTTGAGTTCAATGTAAGCACGCATGGTAAGCCCGGCATCACGCATCCAATGGTAGTAGTAGGAGCCTGCAGGGGCACCCGGGCCAGGAGCTGCAGCTACTCCGCCCTTCCCATCAATGTTGATATTTTTGAGGTATAGGGCATACATCTTATCGTAGAACGTGGAATCGAAGCCTGGTCCTCCACTTTGATCGTAGTTGAACTTGTCGCAGCTGGTGCTAGCGGAGTAGTAGCACCAAGGTACATCATTCCGTTGTTCGTTGCCGGCAGGTTTCCAGCAACACCCCTTACCCTCACATTGCTGTTGGTTGATGCCGATATAGCCACAATCACGCTTCTGCGCATCACTAAGCGTGCAGGACTGGGCTGCGATAACCGCAACCACGAGTGCCAACAGGGCTAACTTTGAACTATTCATGGGATTATTGAATAAAGTGTAATGACGATCCCCCTTAAACAGCTCTCAGCTAAAGCCCGGCTGTAAAATTTGATGCGTATAGTACAAGCTTTAAGTGTTAATAGCGTTATAGCCTACCCGTTTCCATAATTTAGGTTGGAAGATTGATCGATTGCATCAGCAGGTGGTCAGCTACAACATTCGACGACCAGAGCCACCTCTTCAAATCAATTGGTTATTGATGCAGTCAAAGAAGGTTCGCAGTGGGCATCATTCTCCAACAGTGGATAATAGCGGTTCCAGCCATCATCAATTCTTAGCTCCTAGAGATTGTTCATACGGCTCAGCTGCATCACTCCGGTGATCTCCACCAGGTTCAGTAGGATGTTTAGGTAGCTAAGCGAGTTCATACGGCTCAGTCTTCGGCCGCTTTCACTGCTAATTTTGTTTTGATCTGTCATAGTAACCATCGTACGTAATTAAAGTCGTTTGAGACGCGGAAGGCGTACTAGAGCAGCTACTCCTTCATCACATATACAGTTGCACGCTACGTTATCTAAACAACTACCTACATTGAGGTCCACCAAGCCCACCAGTAATGATAGGTATTGGCATCCATCGTCGCCAACCCGGTTGGATTCTGAATCGACTTCCATCTACCTAAGTTAAGCAAGGTGAGGTTAGTTAGAGGCACCAGACACGACATCGCTGATGCGCCGATCAGGCTGTTCCGACCTACATAATGATCGACCACTACTTAATGTTAACTGTTGCAGCGATGTTAGCTCTTCCAGTTCTCCTATATCATCGGCATGGAGCCAACATCCCGCCACTTGTAGGTTTGTCAGCCTGAGGGTAGCAGTGATGCCAGCCATGATACCCTTCCAATCTCCGCAGAAGCAGTCTTTGAAGGTCAAGTGGGTCGTCTATTGAGAAAGAGTCTGCAGCGTCTATGCAGTTATGCGGGAGTCCGTGAACCTAACCGCTACGCTCCCTTGAGGCCTCATGGATTAATAAATAGCACTGTTTCACTCCGACGTCTTATCAGAGAAGATTTCTAGCCTCTGCTGTACTATAGAAATTGTTTTCTCCATAAGCTAATCCTTGCCTTGATCAAGAGCACTTTATCAACTCTTGCCTTGGTTAATAACACTCAGCCAAATTATCGAGATTTTTAATTGGGAGCCGACCAATCAAATTAACAGCTCTTCCACAACGTTCTACAAGATAATTTTAAACAGCCCTCCGCGGCAAACTTTATAATGCTAAAGAATGTGTGAGAAATTTGAATTCGGCTTAGAAGGAGTCAAACAAGAAGCCCTCGAGACGATGGCGAGCAGCTCAGACGATGATGGAGCCAGCATACACAGCTTCTCCACCGTCCTGGACTGCTCCTTCCTCTCG
>ERZ724508.1704-NODE-1704-length-12540-cov-6.068722_pt1 | contig 12540 bp, 24 predicted proteins | sample MGYA00376041_ERZ724508 | MGnify/ENA primary metagenome ERZ724508 (study PRJEB28724, sample SAMN07190887) | wastewater metagenome | isolation source: effluent of sewage treatment plant in Hong Hong | place: USA: Christiansburg, Virginia | collected 2016-03-01 ...
CTTATGATGCAAGACGTTTAGCAGACATACACATGTAGCTCAGTAGCAAAGAAGCACCTACATCTTGAGTGCTTGAGAATTTCAATGCGATGCTTCATGCTTCTTCTCGAAGTGATTCCTCCTTCATTCACAGTAGGCCAAAGTGATAGTAGTAAGAATCAATTTCGAGTGTCCGATTCAAATAATGATAGAAAAGAAGTCCCTCTTAGCCGCAATCAAACGGGCTCTTCAAACCGGTGGGTTTCAGCTAATTGGACAGGAGCTTACCGCCTTCCCTATTGAGGTGTGTCGCATCGATACTCTTGTCTTCGATGACCAGAATTGGTGGGATTGCAATCCCATCACCAAGATGGATCTCTCCAACAATTCCATCTCAGAGCTGCCAGCTGAAATCGTTAAGCTACCCGACCTGCAGCTGATCCGCCTTAAGAACAACCTTGTCAAGCAGCTGCCACCACAGCTGTTTGAACTTCAAAATCTTAAGAGTTTGGACCTAGCAAAGAACAAGCTTCAGGCCCTACCCCAGGAAATTCAGAGAGCTACAACGCTCGTCGAGCTAGTTCTGAGCGGAAACGAGATGATAGCACTTCCGTAGCTCCACCAACTTGGATGTTTGGAGGTGCTGATGCTCGACGGCAACAAAATCGGTCTACTACCGATACTGCCTAAGGCTTTGAAACGCTTAGACGTTTCAAGCAACCAACTTACTGTACTGACACGCCAGCAAACCCAATTTTGCCGAGGGCTATAATACCTCAACCTAAACAAAAACCACATCACGGAGATCGAGCAAGGAGCATTAGCCCAATGCAATTCACTCGTCTCCCTTGAGATCAAGGAGAATAGGCTTGTCTCGCTCACTGACCTCCCGAAGTCAGAGAAGTTGGATATTGTTGCAGTCAGCTTCAACCGCATTCGCGAGTTCGAGCAGTTCGAGAACTGTCCCAACCTTACTGTGCTTATTCTGTCTGATAACAAGGTTGAAAAGCTTTCAGCCGGCATCATCCATCTCAAAAAACTCAAGACCTTGGATATCTCAAATAACGATCTGTCCGATTTGCCTTCTTAACTTGGATTGCTGCCTGCGTTGGTTCGAATTCAGCTTGAAGGTAACCCATTGAAGTGCATCCGCCAGAATCTCCGAACCGCCGGTGCTGAACAGCTGAAGAAGTACCTGAAGGAACGGATGGATGCCAAAGACTTTGAGAAGGCTGAGAAGAAAGTAGCTGACCCACGACTGCAAATGGGATCCTCCCTATCCCCCTGGGAGAAGCTTGTAATGGAGTGCACAACTGGCAACGAACTGGTTATCCGTGGGCAGGGTCTCCAAGAATTAGATGTTTGTGTGTTCAAACCGAACATCACAGTCCTAAACCTGACGCAAAATAAACTCAGTTCACTTCCTCAGGACATTCGCAATATGACGCAGCTCAGGAGTCTCGTGCTAAGTGAAAATCTATTCGAAAGACTGCCTGAGGATGTGCTACGACTCTCCTCACTTGAACAGTTAGAGGTGAAGAAGAACAAGTTAGATGATTTCGGAAGTGCGAAGTCGCAGGTTTCACTTGATAGACTCTATCTGCTTGATCTTTCTGTCAACCGTATAGGGAGAGTGCCACAAGCCATTCTGCGGTTACCTCGACTTCGCATCCTCCACCTCAGCTATAACAAACTCTAATCTGCTGAGGAGCTATTCGCGAAGAATATCCTTCCTCTACTTGAGGTTCTCGACCTCAGTAACAACCACCTCAGTGATTTACCGGATAGTGTAGCCAATCGCCACGCCACTCTCAACTTCCTCAACATTGAGAATAACGGAATCGGTCGACTACCAACCCTTCTCGGCTTCATGCGATTGACAGGTCTGAAGGTTGATGGTAATCCTCTCAAACTAATCAAACGATCGGTTATTGACAAGGGTACTGTTGCGTTGTTGGAAGATCTCAGAACTAAGCATCAAGGTCCACCTCCTGTCTTCGAAGCGGTCGAGAAGCCACCTCCATTACCAAGAACGAAGAACGAGGATAAGATGTAATGCTAGGAAGATGAACCACCCCAGCCTCTAAAACCAGCAAACCTATCCCAAGCACAGCGTAACGAGATCACCGTGAGAATCCAGCAGATCACTCAATAGATAGGCAGAATTGAGCATGAAGTGGAGAACAATCTAAGCATGAACAGGCTGCAGAAGGCAGAAAAGAAGCGACAGACACAGGCCCTCCTCATAGAACGCAACAAACTGTAACAGATGCTTTGATGTTTGAGATGTAGAACCAGTCGAATTTTGTCATAAATAAATTCAACGTGCGCATTTCGGTCACCAACAGTATAAACTTTAATTTTCTTGACGATGAACCAACATCCCGTAACTAAGAAATGGCTGGACCCACACCTACAGGAGGTGAGACCTGAGCCACATAGCCCCAAGGCGCACGCTAAGAAGGTCAGCCATCGCAGTACAGCTCGATACTATGCTCCCGTGTTCCTGGTATTGTTTGTTGCTGCTGTGGCTTTCCTGACATTAGTTGCTCCCGAGCATTGGCAGCTCAGTCCTGACCCTCTCATTTCCAACGTCCGAACGTACTCCTTATGCTTAACACAGTGCGATGCTCGTCCTAATGACCATGTCGGTTCTCCTATCGATGCTATACCTACCAGACGGAATGATAGTCAGACCCACCCAATTATTGTGGAAGGCAGTCACAGGATTCAGTATGTTCTATCTGGTGGTTCTCCTCTTAGTTATTTTTCTCCGTCCGGAGCAAACACAATGGCTGCTTAAGACTGTGTTCGACAGTTCGTTGGGTGTACCTCTTCCATAGAAGTCTTACGCCAGCGATTGTCGGGTATACATCCCGAACGATCCTCAACCATTTAGAAACCTCCAGGATAGCTTTCTGGACATCTTCGTACTGGCCCATCTAATCGGCTGGTTCGTGAAGACCTTGATCCTTCGAGACCTCAAACTAGCACTGATTCAGTCAGTGGTCTTTGAACTGTTGGAGTTAATGTGGAGACACTACCTGCCTAACTTCTATGAATGCTGGTGGGATCACACCTTCCTTGACGTAATGGGAATGAACTTGCTGGGAATTCTTTTGGGATGGTGGGTCATCAAGCGATACGGCTTGGAAAAGCTTAAATGGTCACTGCGAGAGGGCCCCCTGAAGAAGACATTCAGCCAGAATGTAAAGGAGTTCCTAACGCATTCGGACATCAGTGCTGTAGAGTACAAGGCCATGACCAACACTAAGAAGTATCTGCAAGTTGGCTGGTTCATCGTATTCGTAACTTCCCTCGCTTATGTAGATGCCTTTGGCTGACCTAACATTCTTCTTCAATAAGTACCTGCTGCACATTCCTCCAGCACAATACATCAACAGCCTGCGCATTTGGATGATGGGACTTCTCTGCGTCAATGCCAGCAAAGAATACTACGCCTACATCACTGGACGAGAGAAGGAGCTTCGGATCAATGCAATGCTCGCTCAGCTCATCGTCCTGTTGGAAGTTGTGCTGTTTGCCAAGAACTATACTGGTCAATTTGATGGCATCGCCTTCCCGTTCATCAGCCAAATGCTCATCGCGTTACTGTCTGGGCTGTTTCTCTTCTGTCTGGCAAAGATAGCCTACTCGGATATCTATCGATGGCTTACCCATGCCAAATCCTCCAACGAGCTTCCAGCAAAATCCAGCTGATTTGTTTATAGTTTTGTTTCGTTCGAGTATGCTTGATATATCATTAAATAAATGATTTCCCTGTACAAGGACAACGGCGAGCTGCTCACCACGGTTGCTCTCAGTGAGGCACCCCTCCAATCGGTATAGGATGCCAAAAAGTTCATTCTGGAGGCCTGTATAGTGAGCTTCGAGGAGGCAGTGCTAGTAGGTGCTGGATTTGCACCCATCAAGGATGCTGGCGAACTACCCAAGTTGAAATTTGCGGTGTTGCTGAAGAATATTGGCGATGAGGTCGATCTATCGCCAATCACTTTCTACGTCAGACGCACCGACAAGAAAGGAATGAAGTTGACTTTGAGTCCATTTACGAGCATCCAGCAACTCAACCTGACTGTCGAGGATAAGATGGGAATTCCACCGCTCAGTCAGGAACTCTACTTCAATGGAAGCCGACTTGAGGAACCCACTGATACCCTCAAACTGCTGTAGGTAAAGAATCAACGCATCATCCATATAGTCGACCGCAGGTTTATCTATGTGGATTTAGATGCACCATATAAGGTGTATCTACAGGGACCTCAGCATGCCGCTGAACTTGTGGCATTATAGGTACGTGGAAAGATGTCACTTGCAGAGTTCAAAAATCGTGCTGCTGAGGCTATGAACCTTCAACCAGAAAGCACCATAATTGCGTACTGTTCTCAAGTGCTCGAGGATACTGAGCAAAACCTGTTCGGTTTGAGCTTCACGGAGAATGCTATAGTGAAGATACTCGATGAAAAGTCTGCTTTCATCTAGCACTTCAGCCATAAGGAGGAAGATGACACCTTCATTAAACGACAGAATAAGGCGTTAGCACACTTCCCCCCTCGAGACCCGAAGATAGGACAGAAGGAGGACATCCGTATGGCCAATTCCGTGGTGTGGCAGGAAAGCAATAACATCAGCATACTCAATAGTGAAGTCTACGAGAAGTCCTACATGGAATCGTTCCGAATCAATGAAAGCGTGAGCTACGAAGAGACCTACAACAGAGCGTTAAAGGCAAATTATACAAAGAAGGGTGATTCACCTGCTCGGCTGGTGGAGCAGTTTCCCAACACCGCACGATCAGTGAATGAAATTCCCGAGAACGCATCGGATAAGGAAGGCAGCAGTGTTCTAATCAACACCGAACAGACAAGTGATCAAAAGATTGGGGAATTCACCATCAAGATCCAAGATCTCCTTGGAAGTGGAAAAACCTACACCTTGAGTGTCAGCTAGATCGACACGATCAAGGATATCAAAAACAAGTTCGAGTCGCTCCATCCTTCCATCATCGAAGGTCATAACCTTCTGTTCGAGGGAAGAACATTGGATGATACTGAGGTGGCGAAAGATCTGGGACTCAAAGAGGAAGCTGAGTTGACTATGATGCCGTGCAGCTGACCATCGATGACATATACAACAATATAGATTTTCACAGGCCCCTACGGTTGAGGCTTTGCAGTATTCTGTCCGTTTGTGGTTGGCGCTTGGGCCGACCATTTGATAGCAAATGCGGCAGCACTCGGTCAAATGTTTCCGTAGGGTCGATCAGCCTTGCCAGTCTATCCATAAACGAAAATTCCTTGGAGGATACCTTTCGGGTCTACCTAGCATCTGAATTGTTGAGTTTGGGGGTGACCCAGAGAAGCGGTTTTAGTGGCTTCATTTTGCCATATCGATCAGTGGAAATACTCTTCTGTCGGAATGGGTCAACTTCTTGGTTTTATTTCTTGGTTTTCTTGAAGGAGTTCTTTTTGGCTTGCTTTGGGGTTGCTCTGCCATCCAGTACATGCTTGTCGGGTGCTGGAAAGTCTGCTAGTGGTTTCCGAATAAAGTTGAAACGCAAAGTAGCCATCTCATGCAGCTCTTCTTCCCGATGCTCCACAACCTTCTCAACTTTAACAGCCTTGGTCTTCACCTTCCTCACATGAACCATTTTGACATTTTTAATGCACTGCTCCATAAGATCAGTGATGGAATGCCTGCTTGAGGCCAGTGACTCACTATACTCCAAGCTACACTACAACTAACCGTTGTGCTCGATGCTTTTGAAGTGTTGTTGTGCCATCCTTCGAAACTTCTATTATCGATCGGTGGAATAGCAACTCGTATAACCCGCCAATTTGTGTAAGTTACATAAATACCTTCAAGTGATTTCTAATTTCGGTTAAGCAGCACAATCTCTCATGAGGGGCCACGGCAAGTCTATTTTGTCGGTTGCTTGCGGCAGTTATTATAATGCTGTTATGACCTGCCAAGACCATTTCACGAAGTTTTGTTCCGAACGCTACCGATATGAAAAGCTTCTGGGTGAAGGAGCCAGTGGTCGTGCGATGCTGGTCAGCTGCCGGCAAGACAATACGCAATGGGTTGTCAAGGAAATTGATGTGAAGGGGATGCTACTCGATGAAGTTCAGAATTGCCTCAAGGAGGCTAAGCTACTTGAAGCACTCAACCATCCAAACATCATCAAGTTCAGGGAAATCTACCTAACCAAGGAGCAGAAGCTTCACATAGTTATGGAGTACGCCGATAGCGGCACATTGGCCAGCTTCATCAAAGAAGCATAGAAATCGCGCAGCATTGTCGATTAAAGGCTCATTAGTAGTTACTTCGGACAGCTCTCACTTGCAGTCCGGCACCTGCACTCGCTTAAGATCGTGCATCGGGATATCAAACCCTAAAACGTTTTCATCACCAGTGAGGGGTTCGTCAAGCTTGGGGATTTCGGAGTCGCGGTAGTACTGGAGAAGACACAAGCGAAACTCAATGCTATGATTGGAACTCCCTATTATCTGGCTCCGGAGGTGGTCGAACAACGGCCGTATTCACTTCCAGCTGATATTTGGAGTTTAGGAGTAATCCTCTACGAAATGATGGCGCTGAAGAAGCCATTTACTGGTGGGTCGCTGGAGATGTTAGCTTTGAAGATTGCTAGGGGAGTCTATCCGGAAGCACCTAATAACTATGGTTATGGGTTAAGAGGGTTGCTCAAGAAGATGCTTGTAGTGGATCCAACCCATCGAATCACAATAGAGAAGGTTCTGAAGCTCAAGGAGTTTGCCTATGTAATTCGAAACCACAGCCAACATGGAGAGGACGACATAACCCACTCTATGTTGTTGAACAAAGTTGGGAGAGATGGTCTCGAGTAACAGGCCATTCAATAGGTAGTTGCTGCACAGCCAACTCCAAAACTGGCTTGCGAGAAGGAGAGAGTGCAACAAGATGCTTCAAAAAGGAATAAAAGCCGAGAGAATACGAAAGGCATGATCCGAAGGCACTCAGCTCACAAGCAAAAGTTTCAATAGCAATGCTCACCGAACATCCAGGACTTGGGAGGATTGTTGCAAATCGAGGCTCCTTTGCGTTCTAAGATGTACCAAAAAGCCCAATTACCACGATTGAAGGCCAGCACCAACATTATCCAAATTGAGGAGGACTTTGCAGGAGTAGATTTAACCCAGTCTGTCAGAGAGCTCATTGGTGTTGATGACAACAAACCTAAAGAGAAAGATCCGTCGAAAGATGATATTGGCAATCTCCGAGGAATAGTAGCCCACAATAGGCAATCTGTTGATAAAGTGAGGAAAGGTATGGTCAACCTCTCATATCCAGAGAAGCTAGCCACTAACAAAATCCAGCATAAATCCATAAACACGAGCAAACCTAAGGATATTCAAAAGAAAGCAGTTGGGTTGAGTAAACCCAGCAATCTTTTGAAGTTGAACTAGGCTCTGCTCCAAACCCACCATACCTTGCTTTCCAATTCGATCAGATTTTAATCCAGCGGCATCTCTAAACTTCATGAGCAAGCATAAAATTTATACGTGACCGATGGGAGTTTCGAGGAGGTTCCAATCGAAGAGTCCATACCTTTCAGCGAGACGCTCCCCAGTTTCAGTAAACCAGCCAGCCAACCCTTAAAATTCAGCTTCTTTGAACTTGAAAAGCTAAAAATGACGTTCGAATAGACCTTCGGAGTGGACAACTTTATCAGACTATACAAGCATCTTGAAGAACTTCACTCGACAGGTCAAGAAATCTCTTAACAGGAGGCAATTGCCTCGCTGGTAGATCACTGTCCAGAAACCAATCGAAGCCTACTCAGCCACCACTATGGACTTCTGGTGACATTGCTGAGCTGCGAAAACACAGGCTGGTGATTGCCTGCTGACCTTGCATACTTTGTTTCTGAATAACAGTCACTCAGCCGAGAAGAGCTCCCTACGAATGTCGGGTAGCATCATCTCAAAAGCGAGAGCCACACGTGAGTCTAGTGTATTATCGCACACAATCTTTCCATCGCTTGAGGTCAAGTAGAAGCCGCCAATCCTGCATAACCTAAATGACTACATGTTTTTCTTGTTGTCCTCCAGCCTGTGCTCACTGACGTCCAGGAACGACTCCATCTTCTTACCACTCACCTCCAGCAATTTCGAGAACAGGGTTTAACTATCAGCGAGGACTGACTTGATCACTGGAAGCTGGTCGTTGCGTGCTCGTACGTACAGGTTGCGTTCCATAAGCCTGAGCATGGACTACCATAGCTATCGGTGGATACCTGAACCATCAGCTTCTGCAGCAGCTACTTATACACCTTCTCGTCTTTGATGTGCCGGGCAAGCTCTTCAGCCACCTCCTTCTTGAGGTGCTCGACAAGCTCGAACCTTTCCTTCATCTTGCGTAGTCGCTCCTTATTCACCAACGATGATCGTTCGCTACGTAGCATTCACGGTACATCTTAGCACGGACACCCTCTGATTTCATCTTAAGCATATAGTCGTGGTCAATTTTCTCCTTTTCGTGATTGGTGAGCTTCATGCGCTCGATAGCAGCTTCTTCCTTCGATTGAGTCTACATGTTCTGGGCTCGTTGCTGCGCTTCCATGCGAATTGCATCCTTCATCTTACGGATGCGGTCGTCGATGTTGCCCAGGCTCATCGGAGTTGAAGGGAGGATTATATATGAGCTAACCCAAGACGTGCCATAGCGCTACCGAAGTATCGGAATTCGCTCAGACTCAAGTAACAATACCTCAATTCAAATGATTCGCTGCGTAGATTTGGATATGCTGCTGCTGAGCTCTGAATAATTAAATGTCAGAGGAGTTGCTTGAATATTTGGAGAGGGTATGCACTTACAAGCTTGGGAAGTGGCTGTACCGTTCGCATCGGCTATCGCCCTACCTGCTTGCTACTAGGGGCTTCCAAGCAGTATCGGCTACTGTTGCTGAGTGCCACATTTGTCAGGTTCAAGTTAACTTCGAGGGATTGTCGCTGGAGAATGAGGATGAGCAACAATAGCAGGAGTTGGAGTAGCAGCTGGCCCACCATAAGTAGGACTGCCCTTACGGACAGCCATAGTAACTCCTGTTCAAGCTCACCCGCGAGCAGCTGTATAGCGATATGGATGACCTCCTCACGCAAGCCAACGATAGCTATAAGTTCTACAAAGGACGACTTCCCTTCCTCACTGAAGAGGTTTGGAACAAATACTTTGGATCGTACTAGCAACTATTCACGAAGCTGAACGATCGCTTTAACGAGGGCAAGTAGGTAAGCATTCCGCAGGTGCTGGCTATCTGTGGCTGGAAGCTCAGTCAAGCCGCAGCAAAGCCTAGCTTGCAATGCTCATTCTGTGGACGAGTGGTTGCAATTGAGAAGTTCGCCAATATCGAGCAACATCAGCAGAAGATCATCAACGATAGGATGCTTCAACCGAACGAAAAGGGGTTTGATCTGATAGAGTAACATCGCTACTTCTGCTTCTGGGGGAACCTCTAGAGTAAGGAATTAGTGCAAAACCCAAGGCTGTACGGTTGGCAGCTATGTATACGCCATCTGCAGGATAAGTCACTCGAGGTTGATCGTGGCTGGGCGCGGAACAACAAATTCGAGGAAGTTGCGAAAGCCAAGCAGCAGTTCAATAAACTTTTGGACAACTTCACCAACAAGACGAGAGAAAACATGAAGAAATTCGAAGAGCTGTTGACCCAGTCGAGGGAGCTATACCTTGACGAAGCTGGCAAAAAAGCATATGATGAACAGGCAGATACCACCCGAAGATCATTGGAGGGAATTATGAAGGAGCTTGGAGAAGTGCGTGCGGATGCTAAGAAGGTCAAACATACCTGATATCGTTGTGTGTGAAGTCTTAACCGATTTGATGAACAGCTGTCTGATCTTGCGACTCCCAATCAGAATCGATGGTCGTTTGTTTGGCAGTATACAGCCCGGCCGCTAATTCAGTCGCTTATCAGAAATGAACAAACTAACAGATTGTAGTATCTGTTCGGAGGGGTACGACACGAAAGAACGAGTGCCGCGTGGCTGCTCCAGCTGTGGTAACAATGTATGTGAGATGTGTCTCATCAGCATTCAGAAGAAGAGTGGTTCCTTTGACTGTCCGTTTTGCAAGGCCAAGTCTCCATCGCTATGGGCGAAGAATCTACCATTTATGCATATGCTGGAAGATACCCAAGGGAGCTGCTTAGTGTGTACACCGCATAAGAGGAAGATTATGACTCTCTGCTGTAGCCCCTAGTGCAAGTTGCCAGCAGGAATATGTGATAAGGCAGACTGCTCCAGATTGCACAAAGAGTATGGAACCAACAATCTGCCGATGTCCTTTATTAATGACCAGCAAGAAGATAACGAGGCCTTAGGAATTGAGCAGTGCATTGCTCATATGCACCGATAAGTTGAAAAAACCATTGTCGTATGGCTGCAGCAACGCAAGAACCAGGCTTCTAAGTCTGTAAACTCGATGATCAGGAAGAGTCGAGAGGATCCTGACGCTATCGCAAAGATGCCTTCATCGTAACTCGCTACAATCAGATCCAAAATTATGAATCAAGAGCACGAACTCAAAGAAGACCGAGAGAAGACTCTCACCAAGGCACAAGCTTCTCTCACCAACGAACTTATTGAAGTCCTTAAAGGCTTACGAATCAGCTATGATGACATTATGCAAGAATAACCCAGTCCAAAGCCTGCATCATCGCCTCCATCTTCTTCATCTATGAGCCCCGTCGTCCCGAAGCATGACGATCATAACTACCTCTTCGAACTCATCGAGAAGATCATTGGAGGGAAGTTCCGAAACTAGCTGCTCTTTGATTCCATGGCCCACGCCACCTCTACCTTTAAGAGCCGAATTGGAGGTCAAGCAAACTTGCTTTCACGAATCGAACTTGTGGACGGTACAGTCTTCGGTAGCTATACCAAGGTAGCCTATCCAGCACACATCACAGGCGACAGAATGTATGCTGACCCCAATGCCTTTGTCTACTGGCAGAACGAACGCACCTTCTTCGAAGCAACCCCTAATTCGAAGTCACAATTCGACGTCGCAAAGAACTTCCTGTTTTCAGTGGGTAACACCTACCATTGGGATGGATTCTGGTTCGAAAAGGATTTGCAAGTGGTGAATCCTGGGCGCAACACCCTAACGATAAGCTCCGACCAATACACTGGACTGTTTATCAATTTCACCAGTAATGCCGTACGATCAGTCAAGATGTTCAGGCTCATATTCTGATGATAAATGAATGCCTCTAAACAATGTTTCTATGAGATAGCCAAATGGATGGAGTCATACTATATGACGCCTCGTGCTCTTTGTTGAGCCAATGCATGACAGAATGGTCACAAAGGACGTTGGTTGGCTATGCAGCTCACAAGCTTCCTATGTTCTGTGGGCAGAAAGTGCTGCCTCCTTGATTATAAAAATGATGTAAAAGCGTAAATCATCGCCTGTTCGGGCATTGATTGACCTCAAAAACCATTCCCCACAACCAACGAAGAAAACCTTCAAGAAATTAGAGACACCAGCATCAGTCTCTATCAACCCACCGATGCTTGTCAAGTTAGAGTTTGAGAGCAATCAGCAAAAGCTAGTGGTTGAGGTAGACCCACGTCGCGACATGCAATCCATTCTCAAGGAGCTGTCAGCGTATCCATAGCTCAACAGGCTGGACAAGGAAATTCTTCGCAAGCAATTGTTAAGTCAACTGCAAAAGACCTCAAGCAAGCCGAGAGTAGAGTCTGCAAAAGTTTAGTCAGAAGACCTCAACCCTCCTTAAGAGATAGATATCATTGAACTCACTGGCACCGATATTCGATTTCTACGAACTGTCTTCGACGCGATCGGCACAACCAAGCACGGGTACATTTACTACGAAGATCGTGGATGCTAACAGCTCATGCGGTGCCTTCCAACAGAAAGCCAGCCTACTATAAAACAGCTCGTCCTCACCCTAATGCATCGTCGACAACCAGCACGCTTCGAGGATTTTGTGTTCCTAGTTTGTGAGGAGGGTTGGCTAGACCGTCTTCAACGTATTTTTGCAGAGCTGCTGAATTGACTTCAATGCTAGATAGTATATATTGAAAACCCAGCTTGGCGATGAACTAAAATACACCTTGGAGCAGAGCTTGCGAGACTCTTACTGCCCTCTCCCATCACTCCCAACAGTTTAGTTCGAAACAAGTCATCGACGCTCTTTACTTATTATGCAAGGATGGCGCACAGCTTTATGTGACTATTGAAGTACCGGAAATTCCAGTGTGTGTAATCTGCAACGAGGACATTTAGCATGTGGCTCATCTTGTTAGCAAGACTTTAGATTGCGGCCATGAAATACATCGTGCATGTCTACGAAGGAAGATGTAATCGCTCTGTGAACGTCAACGAAACAGAAATTCTATGCCGGCTGTTTCCTGTACTGTCTGCCAAATTCCATTATCGCAGGCCCTCATCATGTAGGTGATTGGTGAAGCAGATTTTCATCAGTCCTTTATGGTCATGCCAAGGGTGAGATAACCT
>ERZ724508.1705-NODE-1705-length-12540-cov-4.743132_pt1 | contig 12540 bp, 15 predicted proteins | sample MGYA00376041_ERZ724508 | MGnify/ENA primary metagenome ERZ724508 (study PRJEB28724, sample SAMN07190887) | wastewater metagenome | isolation source: effluent of sewage treatment plant in Hong Hong | place: USA: Christiansburg, Virginia | collected 2016-03-01 ...
CACATCATTCAAATACGGAGCAATGGACATTCACGCAGTCAATGAAATTCTGTCAAAAATATAGAAAACCCTAAGCGTTTGAAGTCTAATAAGCTTGTCTGATCAAAACGATCACTTCCGATATCTCTGAAGTGCTCTCTGTCTTTGATCTCAATGGTATCGTTCAACTTCTCAACCAGCCACAAGCATCAACACTTCTGAACAGTGGGCTATTTGACGAGGGTACTTGCCTCCACGGGTTATTACGAGACTTGAGACACCACTATGTCTTCATGAATCAATCGGTTGCGTTCATAATACCATTCACTCATTAGCTTGCCGATGGAAGATAAGGCAGCAAAATTCGCCGCAGTGCAGCAACTACTCCAGCTTCAAGTGATGAAGATAGCATCGTACCTACGATGAAGGGAATAGCACCATCACTTACCTCTGGGTTGCGTAGTTCCCGCTGTACTTGTTCAATGAAAGCTTTCGGCATAAAGTTTGAGTGATGCTAATTGATGCCGACGAAGAAATGCATAAGTCTCCGAAGCTGTTTTCAGAGTTACGGAATCCTAGTTCCCTATCATATTGTGCTTCGATTTTAGTAATCGATTCTATCTACCGAAGTTGAATGATGTCGGTCGAGTGGTAGGGATGTGGGAATCAGACTGTAAGCGTCACTGGTAGCCAGCAACCAGAGGAGTGTATGCAGCAACCAGTCACTACAACTGAGATTTTATCGCTGATTGAGCAGCAGATTGACAATGCTCAAGCAACCAAGCACTAACAACTCGATATCGATGGTGACTCGTTTGGATCAGAGACGGAACCCCAATCCCCATTATCGAACAGCCGACAAAAATGTCCAGCAGACCTCCCTCTGGAAGGAAGAAATTCACTATGTAATCAATAGAACATCTCACCGGAAGGTTCGCCCATCTCACACTACAACAAGAACTCAGTCTTAGTGACAAGCTCATTCAAACGCAGAATTCTACAGGATAGCAGATTTAATCGGCAGGGCTCGCATATCTCAATGTGCATTGAGCAGGACCCACCAACATCGTTGATGGTGGATCGCCCGCAACAGCAGCAACAGCACATCAAATCTTGGATTTATCGGTCGACTGGATCCGAAGCCCTCACGGAATTCCTGTTCGTCATTAGTAATTTTTCGCATGTTCGGTACTGTTTGGTAGTAACCCAGAAAGTTCTAAGTAGTTCGTTGTAGCCAGGAATAGCTAATAGTCAGGAAACATCACGACAAGAATATAATTGAGCAGTTACTGCTGACTTGGCGAGAGCCTGTTGTGCTACGGTTCCAGTGCTACAGAGAGCTTAACGAGCTGCATATGGTAGGTCTAGCAGGAGTACGAATTAACCTATTGCAGACATCTAGCCAATTCTACCAATGGAAAGACGAGTTCGAGCTACTGCTGTGGCAAACCAATCACTTACTGCTCGACGAAGAGTCAATGCTCAGAGTGTTTATGATGCGCCATCGATTGCAACTTCAGCTTATTCAAACAGAACTCTTGGGCTACTGCATTAAACCCGTGAGGTTAATGGCCGAAAGAAAGAGGAATAACCTATACAAATGTTTCTCAAGGGTTATGGAGTGTCGGGAAATGCTGCTCACTGAACTGCACCTTGAGTCCTTGGATACTGTGGCTTGCGTGAGACAGTTGGATCGACAGCTACTTGATGCCACACAACTCATGAGGATCCACATACAGGCGTATTCCATTCTCGAAGACTAGCTGAGGAAAAAGAAAAGATAGGCCAAATGCATACCTCCAACGGCTTGCCTGGAACTGTTGGAGGTAGATTTGGATTACAGGCTCCCTTCTGATGGCAAACAACTCCCCTACCAGCGTTCGATAGATGAACTGAATAGCCTTCCCCAGAAACCTTCGATCGAATAGAAACTAACTTGCGCAATCCGTTACTACCAGCTGGTTCGAGAGTGTGTGGCCATCTACCATGGCGGGAACCGCAACATTGTGAATATGGACAACATGCTTCCACTCGTTATCTATACGTTGCTATATGCTGAGACCAACAACCTATCAGCTGAAATGGCTTTGCTGGAAAACCACATCGCGTACCGAGTGGAATGTGGTAGCGACTGCGAAATGTAACGACGAATCATCCTCAATGTTCAAGTTGCGCTGGAGTACATTCTCACTTCCTGGGAGGCCAAAGCCAAGAAGGGTAAGTGCTGGTGATTATTCATGTATCTTGTTCTAGTTGATGTTCATTGGGGGTTAGCGAAGTTGTCTTGAATTCTTGCGTCGACATTTCTAATGTGGCAACTCATCACTATTCATGACTTCCAAAATTCAGGACATACGAGACTAAGACTCAACGACACAAACCAACACGTCTACTGACTCCACCACAGTAGGATTCAGCAGATTCCGAGACAATCCAGCCCACCCTGAATTCATATGTTTGACCTGCCCTTATGTGAAGAGTTGGGCCGAGCGAACAGCAATTAATTAGCACACCAAGATGTCAAGCAATCATCACGACGACTTCCTCTAGTCTTCCGCCAAGCAGATCTATGATGAGGGTACTTGCATCACCTACTCAGAGATGCTCAAGGATCTGCGTGAGAGGTTGGAAATTCGCTACGGCTCCAAACTCTCGAAGACCAAGCCACCCGGTGAAGTAGACACACTACTTAACTCAGTATCAACTAGTCTGTAAGACCAAGGAATGTGGCTTTCTGATTCGATTCCGAGAGACCAGCGTGGGTAATTACCAACAATTCGAATCTTATCCACAACATGATTGTGGGAACCAATTCGCTGTTGACGAACTCGCTTTCTTCGAGGTAGTTGAAGGTCGACCATAGAATCGCAAGAAGGTGATCGACCTTAAGAGCAGCATCTACACCATCATGAAGGAACGTTACCAATCTCATGGCTTTGAAAAGCCCAAGAAGTATATGGCTTTGCTCACCTTCCATGGCGAGCTCGGAGAGGTGGGGTCGATCTACGAACAAATTGAAAATGCGGAAGACCGTAGAAAGCTGAAAAAGAAGTTTGATAATGTGGTGGCTGATGTCAAGAACCAAGTTCTAATGGAGGACCCTGAGCTAAAGGCCAAGGTCAACGATGAACTGAGGAACAAGCGCAAGCGTAAGAAGACCCTCAAGGGAAGGCTAACCTGCAGTGTGAAGAAGAGCAACAACAATGAGGATTAGTCCTATATCAAAAAATCTTCTGTTCGAGTAAAGCGTGAAGCTAATGAGGAATCCTAACAGGATGAGAGCACCGGGATCATGAGGAAAGCGAACAACAATAGGCTCAGTTCGAAAAATCTAATGGTAAAAGTTGAAGCTCCATCTCGTTTTGAGAACGAAGGTCACAACAATCAAGGTGTTATTATGCACACCTCTTCCAATAGCAACTACAAATAATCCTGCAAGACCAGAGACTCCCCAGTCTCTGGGTTGAGCAGTAACTCGACCAAGAACATTACAGCCGTGAGCCTGTCAGTACTACCAGCCCCACCAGTCCCCGAGCCAATAGACTTCGACAACTACCTCGTAGAATACGATGTGGAATAGACTAAGAGTAACGTGCTACTTCTAACCAAAGACTTCTTCCGTAAGGACAATGGAACCCGAGTCATCGACGAAGATGAATGGCGCAAGATCAACGCCGTGATCGAGGAACATGAGCTCAATGAGTATAATGACGAAGACCAGGCACCTAACATCAACACCTGATCGTTTATTCGAGCTATAACTGATCGTAATTGTTATGGACATACTCGAACAGAAGAAACGGGAGATATAGAGGCAATACGAGAGCATAAGGGCATCCATAATGAGTGAACGGAAGCTGCTGAACAGTGGAATAATCAGTTTGAATCTACTAAAGGAGGACAAAGGAACTAGCGAGAATCATATCCTTACTGAAAGCCGAAAGGTGTTTGAAGAGCACTCAAGCAACAGCGCTCGAGGTAAATACCTTGGTAGGCTCAAAATCTACACTCCAGATGGTGCAAAAATCTTTCCGTGTAGCTGCTCAGTGCTCGCTGGAAGCGAATGCGACAATCCATCGCATGAAGAGAAAACAATCAGCAGGAAAGGGGATGATGTGAACAAATACGAAAGGAGCCTGGCTTCGGTGAGAAGCGAGAGATGTCTAAACCGGTTAATTCAAGACGAAGTGGGCTCAGTGAGAAGCGGCGGCAAGCCAACACGACGACCTGCCGACCCAATAACAGGACCATCGAACACTGGTAGTTCAAGGTTTCCTCGCGAATCCGACCAATAACCCGACCCGTACGGTTTCCTTTCGAATCTTACCAAGCATAGAGCACCACTTCCCACTGAATAGCAGATCAACCTTAAAGGTCGCGTAACTGAAAATTGTTGCAGTTTCTGTCTCAAAAAGTGCAATAGTCTCACTTGTGATAGCTGCCAGCGCCTGAAACTGCGTCGTTGATCATACTCCGGGTTTTCCTGTTGGATAATAATTTAATGCAGGAGATATCGATTCTCCCGCTCGGAGCGGGCTGCGAGGTAGGCCGTTCTTGCATCATTCTGACCATCAACAAGAAGAAGATCATGTTGGATTGTGGCCTGATGATTGGGAGAACAGGTAGGGAAGCACTGCCGCTGTTTGAGAAAATCAATTCAGAGGAGCTGTCGATGATCTTGATCACACACGCTCACCTCGACCATTGTGGAGCACTCCCGTACTACCTCGCATCCACCAAATATGCAGGACGTGTGTACATGACCCAACCCACCAAGGACATCTACAAATACCTGCTCAAGGATTCCCTAAAGGTTCGAATCGAGGAGGAGCAGCTGTTCACATCTCAAGACATCGAAAATTCGCTGCGGAAGATCACCAAAGTTGACTTCGGAGTGTAAGTGCAGGAGGAAGGAATAAAGATAGTGCCATACTGCGCCGGACATATTGTTGGCGCAGCAATGTTTTTGATTGAAGTGGATGGGTTGAGGGTGCTCTACACGGGAGACTACTCCTGCGAGGAGGATCGGTACATTATGAAGGCTTAAATTCCTGATGTTCACGTGGATGTGCTTGTTGTCGAATCAACATATGGGATCCGAAAGCATGAACCTCGAGCAACTCGCGAGGCACGCTTCACAAAAGAGGTAGAGAAAGTCGTTACCCGCCGCGGAAAGTGCCTGCTACCAGTATTCTCTGCAGGCCGTGCAGAATAGTTATTGCACATTCTTGATGAGCATTGGGAGCAGAATAGTCAGCAGTTGGGTCGCATCAAGATCTACTACACCTGTGCCTTGATTGAGAAGTGTAAGAAGGTCTACGAATCTTACATCAACATGCTCAGTAAGCGTGTTCAAGAGAGATTCTACCGCGAGAAAGGCAACAACCCTTTCGACTTCAAGTACATTAGCTATCTGAAGAGCAAGAACAAGTTGTAAAACGAGTAGAAGAACGACCAAGGGTTGGTGGTGATGTGTACGCCTGGCATGCTGCAGTCAGGACAATCACGCACACTGTTCGACGCTTGGTGTCATGATCCAGCCAACGGACTCATCCTCACGGGTTATTGTGTTGAGGGCAGTCTCGCTAGCGGGCTGAAGAAGGGCGATAAAGTAAAAAAGCTCAACGGAGAAGAAGTATAAGTGAGGATGGACGTCTCTGAGATTAGTTTTTCAGCTCATGCAGACTGCAAGTAAACCACGGAGTTCATAAAGAAAGTCGAGCCGCTGTATGTAGTCCTCGTACACGGTAGCTCAAAAAATGCTTCAGACTTGCAGAAGCATCTCGAAAAGGAATTTCCTACAATCCAAAAGATCTGCTGCCCCAAGAACCTCAGCGAAGAAAGGTTTTTAATTGAGAAGAAGAAGAAGATACAGATTGCTGGCTAGCTCAAAGACCGTATTTAGAAGTATACTGAAGAAGCGAAGACCAGAATCATTGAGGAAGGCTACACCGAAGACAAAGTTCTCGAGCAGTTCAAAGCTGTGTTAGTTAACACCGGCGACCACATTGTATTGGTTGAGGAGAAGGAGAAGTAAACTTTCTTCCCTGAGCACCAATCTCTGAAAATCAACCAGAGGATGATTGTTGAGTATGGTGGAACCGAAACCCTCGCTGAACTGCTCGCTAGGAAGGTATTTGGTGATTGCCGAACCCAAATAGTCGATGGCTGTTATGTCCTCGTCATCAAGGATGCCATCCGCATGATGATCATGGACCCCAGGAAGACAGCCTGCTTGGAATTCGTATCCTCTCCACGCAACGATATCATGGCAGATGAGTTCGGTTTCCTGCTGAGCCAGATCCCCAACGACCCAGAATGGGATCCATTCAGCGGTGACGTCGAGAACGACCGTATCCAATCGGTGCTGCAGATAGTAATGAGCGAGTACCCCGAGAGCACTCATAACAACAACATTATCTCAGTCCGGCAGGGAGGCAACCACATCGTAAGCATTGACCTTTGGACCAACGAAGTCAAAAGCGAGGATTTAAGTTTACAACTGCGCTTCGAAGCTGTTCTTGATGCTGTGACCCTTTGAGACTTAGAATTCCAATAGTTTAGCTTTGCTGCTTGATTGTTGCCAATAACATTTATGAGCAGGTTCAGCAAGTTCGACCAGTTCTTCAGTGTCCAGTCTACGGAAACACCAAGGCTACGGATCACCCAGCGTATTGCTGGGAACTCCGAGGATCGATTAGGCGGAACCAATCCATTCCTATCGAGGGAGCGGCGTAGTTACTCTATCGAAAATACACTTAAGCTAATCAAGCAGAAGGAAGACATACAGACCCGGGTGAGTGACTTCCTGGCCAGCAAGAAGCTGGGACTGCTGACATAGGAGCAAACCAAGGAACTGAAACAGCTGAAGAACTATAACGAGGGAAACAGAACCAAGGAGGAGACCATGGTGTTCCTCAAGCAGCTGAAGAAGGAGCAGGATGAATTCGTTGTGAAGAATCGATAGCTGCAGGAACAGTGTACCAAGTTGGAGCAGGCTACGAAAAAAATTAGGGAGAAGCTGCAGCAGGCTGCCGATGCTGCGAGATTCACATAAGAGGTACTTGTTGCGGTCAGCTTAGACGGCAGTGCGGAAGCAGAAGGAATTCGACCAGCTATAGTTTGCCACTGAGACAGCCCTCTACCAGAGCCAAGTGCTCCAACAAATGATAGCTAGAAGCAAGGAACACAATATCTGGTTGAAGGGGAGGCTAGTAGAGGCGCGTCAAATCAACAAAACGAAGCAACTGAAGCTGTAGTCCCTTTGGAAGAGCTCCCGCGACGAACAGAAAAAGGCCGGAGACGAAAGCATTTTGGCGGAGTAGTTCCAGTAGAGTCTGCGACAGAGTAGTGTGGAGCTGATGAGCAGCTTCCATGTGGCACAATAGACGATTGACAGCAAAAGCCAGCTGCTGAAACAAATGTTCAGCAACGAGCAGTTAAAGTAGCAAGCCGCAAGATAATACGAGATGAAGTACCTCAGCGACGTACAGCCTTCGAAATATTCAGAAAAAACTATGGAAGCAGTTGCGAGTGCATCGCTTCTATTCCTTGCTCCTCAACTACAAACATTTCAGGCTGGAGGAAACCAATGCACCTATGGAAACTGCCTTCGCAGTCGTGAAGATGCGCACCGCCATCAAGGATCCCATACTCTTCTGGAACTCCTACTTCCAAAGTTCGAGGACCTATGAATAACTCAAAGAACGCGCAAAACTGCTAGAGGAGAAACAGCAAAAGCTGGAAGCAACCAACCGTAAACTCACTGACGAGTATATTTCGTTGGTGTTGGAAACAGCCTCTAGGTAAAATCCTGTGGGTCTGTCCTTCAATAACGAAAGGCAGCCCGTCCCACTATCCACCTACGAGCACATCGATAACGCTACAGATACGCTTTCGAAGGTGACCCTGTGGGCCAGCCGAGTGCAATATAAACTACGACCACTACTCAAAAAGCGGTCAGAAGTGGAAGCACCTACCAGCAAAAACTAGCTGCTGATTCGCATGTTCCTGGAAGTGGTGCAGGAACATCTGCTGGCCCGCTCGTGATACTTCGCAGTGTTTATTTGTATCGGTTTGGTATCAGCTGCGACCCTCTTCGCGAATCTGTTGATACTGCCTTAGTATGAACCCTCCTGCAGTCAGGGTTTGTATTAGGCCAGTAGCCACCTCAAAGCGTAGCACCTTGAAGACTAGAAGCAGATTCTGTAACAACACGAGCACAGACAGGAAGATGAGGGTGTTCTTGACAAACAGTCGGCGCGTTCGTGAACTTGGTTTCTTGCCCTTGACATCCTCAATTTGTAATAACTTTTCATGCCACAGGTTGAGAGTGAAGTCGGCATCGAACAGTAATATCCGACCAACTTCTGATAGCGCCATAAGATTCATCGTTGATGTGCACAGGAACAACAAAGAGACCTCTGAAAACTCACTGGGGATGATTTTGCAGAGTACGAATAACAGTAAGGGTTGTAGTCTCCCATAAGTGAGAGTAGAGGTAGGCGTTAGCGGTTGAGGTTTGCTTGGTCCTTTATCCTGTCGAAGGAAGTGAGCGAGCGTATAGAAGTAGTGTCCAATAACCAGCATTGACTGAGAAATGGGGATATGATGCACCACCCTCACTAGGAGGTACAGCATGTCGACGATTAGCAGTTGCTGACCGAGTCGTAAAACCTTTGTTCGGATGTGTAGCGCCAATGGGTCAATGATGTGTTGCTGGCGGCTGGCCTTCCTTGCGACGTCCAGCGCCAAGCTCATCATGGAGTACAAAATGATGCGCATGTTCTCTAGGCTAAGCTACCATGGTACTTGCCTCAGACAGCTCGAAGTTGTTTAGTGAAGCGAACACTGTGAGCAGCGATACGAAGCAGTAGCATAGCTCGAATTCCTGAAGTCGTCGACCATCCTGTTCGAGATGTGCGATCACCCCATCCATATCGTCCAGGCGAAGGGTAATTTTCTACTTGGCGGGTCGTGGGCTGGTTGTCTTTCGCATTATATATATATTCGAGGGATGCAAATCATCACGGGTCAGAACAGCGTAGCCGGGCATTCGAAACTTTCAGCTAGTCGCACTAACACTGCAGTTTCACCTTGAGTGCGTTCTACATCATTAGCTGTTGGGAGAGGGAGCTCGCCTTGGCTGTTAGTTCACGCTCGCGTTCCAGTTTTTGTTGGCGCACTCGAGTTAGCTGGTCTAACCTTTACTTTGCCCTGCGGTAGTCGTTGAGGTTGGTTTGTAGCTCTCGTTGTTGGTAGGAGGCGGCAAGTCTAAGATTTTATAAATGGGAACCACGACTAACGGAATGCAACATCGATTTCTGAGCAAATTCGAATGTGAGTTGTTTCGAAGGTGCTAACAGCTCCTTTACGGCTGTTTACTGGTTCTATCTCATTGATTACAGTTGACGGTGCAGCAGTTCCTCCCGAATCTCTTCGTTTCTGAGCAGTCTCTCCAATGACTAGCTCTCAATAGACAGCTTTCTTAGAAAGCCATCTTGAACCTTTCTCCGCATTAGTAAGTAGAATCGCCAAAAACGTTGGATTACGACTGCACTTTTGTACTGCAGCTTGCCCAACTGCACGCGTTGATATGAGGGATCCTCTGCAAGATGTTTGAGCTCCTTGGAGTGCAACCTTCTGTAGGACTGTTTGCTGCTGAGGGGTGGTTGCTACTCGTCTCGAGTGCTATCCAGTCTGATAGATTTATTGGTGGACTACTTGCTGAGCCGAAGGTGGTTGCTCCTACGACTGCTCGGTTGGTTGCTAAACGAGAAATTGTTCTCCTGCTGTTGTGTGTTCATGCCAACGGCATATTATTAAACTCGCAGTGCGACAATAACAATTCTGATGGAGGCAGCTGGAAGTAGGAAGTGGAAGGTGTGCTGTGTGAGTGATACTCACGGTAAAATGGCGTTGATGTCCATCTTCCAGACGGAAGGAGACCTGTTTATTCATGCTGGGGATTTCACACAATATTCCAAGCAGGGCGATTTGGAGGAGTTCTGCAAGCTGCTGGATCAGCTAAAGTATCGGCATAAAGTTGTGGTTAGCGGCAACCACGAATTATGTCTTGACCACAAGGTGGAGGCTAAGAAATTTGTAGAACAGTGTGGGTACTAACCTTCGGTACAAATGAACGCTAATGAAGAGGAGCTCACATGACGCAAAGTAGCTGTTAAAGAAACACTGCACTTACCTGGAACACGAGTCGGTCACCATCGAGGGTGTTCGCATCTTCGGATCTCCGTATACGATCAAATACAGCGATTCGGCGTTCCAATACGAACCTGAATAAGCACAAATATTGTGGAGCTCAATACCAGCTGATACTGACATCCTGATCACCCACTCACCGCCCTACGGTACGATGGACATCGTTAAGCGACTGCAGGTATTCCACCAGAGCATCGGCTGTAAGGAGCTTGCAAGACGTGTGAAGACCCTCCAACCGAAGCTGCACGTATTCGGTCATGTGCACGACTCAACAGGAATCATCGAATTGGATGCCAAATTCAGTGTCAATGGTGCACAAGAACTCGGCAAGGAGAAAGGCTTGAAGAATCGTCCGTTCCTGTTTGAGATAGACCTTTGAAAAATTCACAGTTCGGCCACAATCTTTTCCATTTCGATGCGTTCATCCAGCACCATCTTCTCGAGGAGCTTGTTGGTCAACTGTACTGTCAGCTTCTTGCGTTCGAAGTCTTCATACTTCTTCTTGGTTGCTTCTTGTTTACGGTCCAGCTAAACCGCCTCTTCTTTCGCCTTCCGAAGACGGGTCTGCTAGGCAGTCGGTGATTGCGACCGATTCAGATTCCCCCCACCTGACTGGCCCAGGCTATTCTGGGCTGGTACAGCAACCTGCAATGAGCGTGCTTGTTCTTTCGTCTCCAATGTTGGAGGCTTGAGCAGGTTAACTACTATTAAGACACTGCCTACCATCATCGGACTTCCACCGTTTGTGTTCCTCGTCGAAAGTTAGATTGATCTTATCGCTGAGGCTCAAGTTGATCGGATTGGTGAATCGCAGCTGGTCCAGCAACGACATCTTCGACGGTTTCTTCCTGGTGCAACAGTCAAACATCACAAAGTATATAAATATCAGCCGTCAAAGTGGGTAGAGTAGACTTCGTATTCCTCCAGAGTGAAGCTACTCCCACCGGTCAGGGTGATATGATCGTTTGTGCGGTGTTCGGGCTCATCAAGTTTGTATGCCATAGGAAACATGCAGATGTTGCTGATGTTGCAGTCGCCCAGCACAAGGTCGGCGGTTCCGAATATCGGTCCCATGGAGGGCTGGCAACCCACTGCATGGTCCTTGATCTTCAACCTATGAACAGTTCTGTTGCTGAAACTAAACAACACAGAGTTAGAAGGTTTGTAACATCCAAATAGACCATTCTTGCCCTCCCAGCTTTCGGAGGAAAAGCCACCAAAGATCTTTCCATTAGTAGCTTTACACACTAGTAACAAGTTATTGAGTTTGTCGCAACAATGGTGGAAAGCATCAGCCCGAAACTGGTACTCTGATGCTTGAAAGACAAGCCGGAAGTGTACTTTGCGACCCTTGAGAGTATGCTCAATGATAGGCTCAGCAAACTTAATAATGTCCTTGCTAAGCAGTGTTGGCTCAGATTGGTGATGATGCGTCAAGGAACTGTGCTTGATAGTTTGAACGTCATGCAGCAACTCATCAAAGGTTTGGTAGGGAGCGTGAGGGGTTTGTGTAGCATCGTCTAGGCATTGTTGTATGGCTTCCAAGTTTGGTCTCCGTTTTGGGTTGAAAGCTAAACACTTCTCCAACAGTTGAATAAGTTGTGTACTGTTTGGAATCTTCAGTTCTGGAAGGCGAATATCTGCAGTAATTTGTAATGCCTACTCGTTTGAAATGAAGTACTTGTGAGTCGAATCTGTTGTTGAGTAAGCCAGTCTTGCCGAAGGGTCCCATAGGATTCCAATAAGAAGGTTGGCGAGGCTCCAAACATCAGCTGATGAGTAGTCGTGGCTCGCATGATCACCCACTATCAGCTTATCGTTGATGAGTTCTGGTGCACGAATACGAGTCCAATCAGGCGAGTCCTCTTTCATAGAGTGCTTGTAGAAGCAGTCAATTTGGACTTCAAGCAGGTTGTCCTGAACTGATAGATAGCCTTCATGAAGATCTAAGAAGAGGAGTTTGAGATCTCGGAGGTGAATCAACGCATCCACTAGCTGACTGCATATTCGCAACCTCTGTGCAAGTGGGTTACCAACGAGAACAGACACACCTTGCTTCAGTGCCTCGCCGAGGTATACGGTATGGCTTTTTGTGGTAGTTTGCTTTGCAATAGATCGCACTCTCCTCACAAACCGGTGTGGATGCTTCAAGATCGCTCGAGCCTTTTCCAATTGATGCTCCTCCGAAGCTGGCACGATAACCGGCTGCATTGCTTTGACGAGAATCTCCACTGCAGCGGTTGCTTCAGTTTCTGGTTTCCCACCTTGGAATGATGGCTGGAAGGATGGTGCCTTGAGTATGAACTAGATGTGCTCTGCTAGTGTTGATTGGTGTTCCTTCTT
>ERZ724508.1707-NODE-1707-length-12535-cov-5.715545_pt1 | contig 12535 bp, 13 predicted proteins | sample MGYA00376041_ERZ724508 | MGnify/ENA primary metagenome ERZ724508 (study PRJEB28724, sample SAMN07190887) | wastewater metagenome | isolation source: effluent of sewage treatment plant in Hong Hong | place: USA: Christiansburg, Virginia | collected 2016-03-01 ...
CCGAAGCCGAGAGTTGTGAGGAAATCCAGCGAGGTTGCGTCATCCAAGAGCGTCTTGACGAACGTCGAAACCCCGAGCGTTGTCAGCACAGCGCTTGCGTCAGCATCATCAATTAAGGTTTTGGCGTAAGTCGAAAAGCCCAAAGTGGTGAGCATGGCGCTTGTGTCCGCATCATCGACCAATGCCCTGCCTGCCGCCGTGAAGTCTGCCAGCGCCCACGCCGCCGAACCTGTGGCATAGAGAACCTTATTTGCTGCGGATGACAGCGCTGCAATCGCCGTAAGATCGGCGTCATAGGCTTGGACATCCGTTCCGATGGCAAGCCCTAGAGCCGTACGGGCAGCGGATGCGGACGTTGCACCGGTCCCCCCGGCCACGATGGGGCGCGCAATGTTCAGATCGGCGGCAATATCGGCCAGAGGCGTGTTGATGTCGGTGGCGTCTGATACGTCACCATTGGCGACTGTCGAGCCAGCCGGAAGGGAATAAACCCCGGAACCGTTTCGCGACAAGGGCATTCTCCCAATAAAAAAGGCCCCCGTGAGGGAGCCTTATGTGGTTAGTCTTGCCTGAGCGTCAGATCAGGCGCATATTGGCGGGATGGACATTAATATTATGCAAGTCGCCGTTGGCGTTTTCATTGGCAACGTCTGCACGTTGATTGTGTTTTTCTGCTTCAAGGAATTTAACCGTCCAGATCAGCAGAATATCTCGTGGCGCTCTTTGTTCGCCTTCGTCTTCATCATGGGGATGACGGCGCTAGCATTGATCGCGCAAAAGATGGATATGCAGGCAAAAGCCCACGCCGAACAAGTTGTTCAGCAATAGTGGCAATCTGAGGATTTGCCTTCACAGCCTTCTGAAGCCCGCCCGAAGCGATAAGGGCGCGGACAACCTCGGCATTCTTCATTGTCAGAGCGTCTGAGGCTTTACGAAGCCCTCCGGCAACCGCAGTTCCGGCTGCACCTCCGAGAATTGCGCCAGGAATGCCGCCAAGACTTGCGCCAAGACCGACACCCCCACCCATGGTCGCGATATTGCCAATTCCACCCGCCGCCATTTGCAGCATTTTCGCCGGGATTGAACCATTCGCAACCTTGCGGATTGCCTCCAGTTCCGGCTCCGAAAAGCCGCGCCGAAGCTTGGGGTTGCGCAAGATGGAAGCGAATTTGTTTCTGATGCCAGAACCAGACCCGGAGACATAAGTCTCCCCCGCCCCGATTGCGTCGTCAATCAACTGGCTGCGAGACATTTTCGCCCAAATATCACGGGCCAGACCGATGTTCTTGACCAGTTCCTCAGGGTTGCCGCTGGCGACTTGCTCCGGCGTCAGGCCTTTCACCATATCATCCAGCCCGGTGATTGCTTTCATGCCGAGCGCCTGATCGGTCTTGTTCATCACATCGCCAGCCGCCACGCCAGCCTTGCGGCGAAGCTGATCAACTGCACTGAACGGGATCGGCTGATTGGTTTGTGCCGCCTCGTCAACCAACTGCGCAACGCGGGCCGACTTCGGGGTGAGGCTGAGAGCGCCGCCCGTTTCATCAAGTCCGCTGTTGCGCATTGAGCCGAGAATGTCGTCCGCCGTGCTGCGCATGACGGACGGGTTTATTGTAACCCCTGCATCATCGACGGCCTTGTAAGCCGCGCTGCCCGCTGCCTTCAGTTCGTCGGTTGACGGTGCATTGGCAACGAGACGGGCAATTTCCTTGCGGGTTGCCAGCTTGTCGCCAATCTTCTGAATTCCGGCCCCAAGAGCAGGAAGTGCGGCCCCTACAGCCCCGCCTATGCCTCCAGAAACGAGCGCAGAGCGCGCCCTTTCATCGAAGCCGCCTTCGCCCGCCCCAAAGCCATACAAGGCCCCCTGCCCCGCTCCTGTGGCCGCAGAGCCTACGACACGGGCACCAAGACCGCCGCCTTGCCCGAGCGTCCCCATCGGGACCGCCATAGCCCCCGCGATTTCCCCGCCATAGGCATAGCCGGGGCGGTCCTGTCTGGCCTGTGCGAGCGCGTCACGCTGATCTTTCAGCGCGCTGTCGTAGGTTTCGCCTTCATGCAGATATGGGCGAATTGCCGCGACAGCCTCATCTCCGAAGCCGAATGTCAGCCCTTGCAGCGCACCACGGCCAAGCGCATCGAGTCGCCCGGTTTTCAGTGTGTCTTGCAGATCGCCAATATGGGCTTGATCGAATGCAGCTTGCTTGCGGGTGGCATTGTCAGAGACCTCAAGCGTTCCTTCCTTGGCGCGCTTGGCCGCAAGCATATTCGGCGCAAGAGCCTTGTCTGGCGAAAATTTCTTCGCCAGCGCCTGCTTGATAACATTCGGATCAGTGCCGTCAGGAAATTGCGCCACGCCACCGTCAGGGGTCTTGACCGTAATCATTCAAGTTCACCTGTTTCCGGGTTGAACGTGTACGTGCTGCCAGAGGAAGCGTCTTGGGGCTTGGAAGTCATTGCGGCTTGCGCTTCCAATTTCTTAAGGCCCTGCTGGACAAAGTAATTGAATTCATCCAACGCGGCCTTGTAATCCTCTGGATTCTGCGCAGCAGCAAGGCGCGCGAAAGCGGCTTCGGCTTTCTGGCCTTCGTAATCGGTGATAGCGCCGCCGCCCTTGAGAAGCTGACGAGCCTGCAGGAACGCGCCGCCCTGAATTTGGTTCATCTTGCCTTGAACGCGCGCCGCGTCCTCCGACACGTTCGGCAGAAGTGAATCAACCGGGCCAAGCATTTTCGGCAGGTATTCGTCGTTTTTCAGAGATTCGACCTGCGCCGCAACGTCAGCAGCAGCCTGCGCTGCGCCGGGGAGCGCAACTTGCGCCGCGCCTGCGGCCTCTCCCACTGCCGTTTCTGCGGCCTTCCCGGCAACGTCCTTCGTGACAACAGGCGCCAGATTTGCCGCTGTGCCTTGCTTCGGAGCAGCAACAAACCCTGTGCCAGTATCTAGATATTGCTGTTGAGGCGTCCAGCCATAGGGCAGTTCGACCTCTTTGGGTTTTCCGCCGTCCTTGGGGATTTGGAACAAGTGATATTTGCCCTGCTCGTCTTGAGTGACAATCGGGTTCAGACCGTACTCAGGGGAGCCTGCCGCTGCCGGGTTTTTCAGCTTGTCGATTTCAAGCTGCGCCTTTTCCAGAGCCAGTTTCTTCGCCGGATCAGCCGCGTCCATCTGCTGTTGAAGCAATGCCGCCGCAACTGCCTTCTGGCCGGGCGTGGCGTAGGGCGAACCTGCAACCTCGGCCAGCGCCTGAATGCTCATCCCGCTGCCGGATTGGGGCTGTTCGCCGCCGAATTTTGCAAGCCATTTTTGGGCGAAATCGCCCCCGGTCATGCCGCCAGAACCGCCATTCAGCGCAACAGCGTCATTGCCGACGAGGCTTGCAGCGGGAGCACCTTGATTGAGGATCAGCTTTGCAGCGCCAGCGGGGCCTTGCTGGTGAGCAAGATACAATTCTCCCGCCGATGGTTCGCGGCCAAGGGCCTTCGTGAGATATGCCTTATTGTCAGCCGCCAGCCGCGCCGCAGCGTCAGCGGATGCAATCGGGTCCGTTTTGTCGGTCAGCCCGTATTGTTTCGCCGTGCTGTCGATGAATTGGAACATGCCGCCTGCGCTGGAATTGGGGTTCTGCGCGTTGGGGTTGCCGCCGCTTTCCAGTTGGGCTGTGCGGCTTAGATAGCCGGACGGCAGGCCATAGGTCGATTCCAGTTTGGCGAAGTCAGGGGCCTTGCCAAGCGCAACCATCGTCGCATCGCCAATGCCTTCGGGGCTATTGGGATCAACCGGGGCGAAGGACGGGGCCGAGCCACCAGAAGAACCCGCGAAAAGACCGCTGTATTGCTGATCAAACGCGGCTTTGTTCGTCGCATCGGCGGCGTCGGCCTTCTTCGTGATGTTGCGATAGGCCAATGCCCGTCCAATAGCCGACAGGCCCTCGCCAACGTTTCGAGGCGTCGATGCATTCTGCTGAAGCAATTGCTCGGCAATCTTGCGTTTCGCCTGAATGTCCTCATAGGACTGCCCGGTGTTGCCGCCAAAAATGAAGCCCATCAGAAATAGCCTCCCGTCAGCGCGCTCGCCCCAAGACCGAACAACCCGCCGAGCAAGCCCTGCTGCTGTGCCTGCTGCTGCTGATAGTTCGCATACTTCTGGTTATAATTCTGATTGATCAGCCCGGCCACGTCAGTTGTCGCCGCGCCTTGCGGTTGGGCCATTGCAACAGACGGGTTGCTGACCTGCGAACCGCTCAAGAGCGCCGTGATTTCATTGATCGGCTGATTTCTCGCAGCAATGGCTTGTGAAAATGCCTGCTGATCGCCGTTCAGATAAAGCTGGTTATAGGCGTCGTTCTTGCCCTGATCGAATAGCGCAACCTCACGGTTATACGCCTCAGAGCCGGGCGTGATGCCCTGATTTGCCAGCTTTGCGTCAAGCGCTCCACGTTCCTGATCAAAGCGCGGATCGAGGCGCTTCCGCCCCAATTCCGTGAGCCTGTCCGCCGCTGCCGTACTGTCAATGCCCGGCTGAGCAAGGTAATCCTTGAGGAAGGCGGATTGGTTCGCCCCGGTCTGCGACAGGTTAAGCTGAGTGGTGTTGTTTTGGTCCTTGATCGCCTGCTGCGCTTCGGAAAGCGTGGTCGTCGCAGAATATTTGGGGATCTGATACGTCTTGCCCGTGTACGGGTCTGTGTAGCTCTGCATCCCCGTCGTGGCATAGGTCAGCGAGCCATCTGGGGTATACTGGTCAACCATGCCCATCGTGTTGTTGGCAATCGCGGTTCCGATATTGGTCCCGGTTTGCGCCGAGGCCGTATCTTTGGGGTCTGGCGGCTTGGGGGCCGAGGATTTACCCATGGTTCACCTGTGAAACTTGGATTTGCGCCAGTCGTCGTCCGTGAGCGTCCAGAGGATTTCGTCCTCGTTACGCCCGCGAAGCCTCGGAATTCGCGTGTCGCGGTAGCCATAGGCTGGCGCTATTCGCTGCATCACTTTGTTGCGTTCTGACGTTTGCAGGACGGCCAACTGGCAGCCTGCGGTGTTGAAAACATAGTCGTGCATGGCAAAGAGAACGGAACGGCTCAGCCACCCGTCGTTTCCCGCCGAAGAAATGCACATGGTTCCGGCTTCCGGGTTCCAGTCGTGAAACACGGCTCCGCCGATTTGCTCATCTCGATAGACAGCCATCGAAACGAAGGCCGTCCACCCCCTCGCGCACCCCGGTATTCTGTCCGCTACCCATCGCCCGTTTTCGAAGTTCCGAGGCTCATCTGCCCCGAAAAACTCAAATCGCAGTGGCGTTTTCAAACCGAAGCCGCGTTGCGAGAATTTCGAAGAATGGTCGAATGGTCTGGTTGCTCGTCACATACACACCGAGGGACAGCGAATAGCCCTCAGCCGATACGGTTCTGGCGATGGCTGACACATCAAGGGAGTTGCTACCGCCCCAGATGAACGTCCCCCACACGCCCGTACCCCAAACACTTGAATCCGTGCTGACAAGCGCCGAAGATGGCGTGACAGCCCCAACCTGATAGTCAGAATGCGCCGACAGGACGAAGTTGTTCCCGCTGTTGCTGCGGATCGTCACAATCCCGTGGTTTGCAACCTTGATTCCGGCATATCCACACTGCGAAAACTTGGGAACATACGCCCCCGTATAGGCCACGCCATTGTCATTCCCGCCGCTTTCGGCCTTCATCACCAAGCCGTCATTCGTGCCGAAATAAAGCTGGTCGTCGGCTACCGCAGAACACCGCACATCCCATCCGGTATAGCGGCACCAAGCGCCTGTCCTGGCGTTTGCGACATAGGCGATGTTTTTCCCCGGAACCCCGACGAGAAGCATGGTTTGCGACTGCCACAACGTCGCGGTGATCGGATACTCCGTGGTCCTCTGAGCAATGACATTGGCCCATGCGTCCTCAATCGGGAAGGTGATTGCGTCAGCCTGTAGGGCCGCGCGGTCCTTCCTGAGAGCCGCAGAGACAGGCACAATTCCGTCACTCGTCATTATCGCCAGATCGCCGCCCGCCTTGAAGAAAGCGTGTTTGTCGATTGGCTTGCCGATGTCATAAACGCCCGAAAGCGCCCAGGTTGAAGAAGATGAAGGGTCGTTACCCTGATAGACCGCAATTTCGCCGTTTGTGGTCACAAAAATGCAAGCGTCTGCGATATTCGAGCCAGTATCGAGAGACCATGTAGCCCCGAAAAGCAGAGAACCGCCGCGCCGAAACACCGACCCAAGCGGGATTTCAACCGCTGTCCCGCCGATGCTTTTCACAGGCAGATACCATGCGGACATGGTGCCTTTTTCGATGAAGAACAGCCGCTCCTTGTAGAGCCAGATCTGCGAAACGTCCTCTTCTGCGATGCCCGTCAGGCTGAGCGCCGAGAAGGTCGAGCCATTGAACGTCCAGCCCGTGTCAACCCCATTCACGCCAACCAGAAACGACCCGCCAGCAGTCACGATCTGCGTTACAGACCAATCCCCGCTTGTCTGGCTTGCCAGAGCCGCCGCACCTAGACTGGACGTATCCCAAATGTCGGTCGCTGTTGCAGCAAACAGCACCTCTGACGGCCCGCTCGAGTAGGCAAAGAGCCTGACAATCGGATCACCAATGTCGGCGTGTACAGTACACCCGCCGCGAAGCCTGCCGCTCTGCGCGGTCGGAAATATGTTGTCCAGCACTTCCGCCTGATCGGTCGGGGCCGAAACGATGTTCCCCGACTGCACCCAACCCCGCGTAGGCGCTTTGAACACCTGGTCCGAATGGGGCCGGGTCTTGATGGCGGCGCGGCTGAACATGCTCAGCTTTCCGGGATGTAGTTCGGAACGGGGATATTCCACGGCTTCAGAGGCTCATGGCCGTTCAAGCTGATAATCCGGCGCACCTTCGTGTCGTTGCTGAGGCGAGCAAGCTGAGCCTCGTATTCCAGATACTTGTCCTGATACGGCAGGCCCTTGCGATCACGCCAACGATAGACAATCCCCGCCTCGACAAGCCTGCGCGGGAACAGGATCACGTCAGCAGGATCGGTGAAGGCCGAACCGGGAGTGCCTGCGTTTGCCATCCAGTTGACGGTGTTGTGCGCCACTGTGACGGTATTATTCAGGCCGGGGTGGGCATAGAACGAAATCGTCCAGTTGCCTTCGTATCCGCCAATCTTGAAGTACCTGTCGGCCCCGGTAGAGCCAACGGCCTGCAAGTGACGCCATGTTCCCTCATCCGTGATCGGGATAAGAACCCGGCGATAGGATGGTTCATAAACGGCGGCTTTGGCACGGTGCAGGCGCAGGAAGTTGGCAGGCAGGGCATATTCCTCGCTGCCGTCTCCGGTGATTGTGGTAATCGCCCCCATCGGTGCGGGGAGGTCTACCCTGTCGAGAATGTCGCTCACTGCCTCCAACAGGAAATCGTCGCGGATTTCCATGTATTCTTTCGCTGTTGCCGTCAGCCACGAGGACGGAGGCTCCACGGAGACTTGCCGCGCAACCCTCTCAAGAACGTCCGTCACAAGTGTCATTATGCAGCCTCAGCTTCTTTGCGCGGACGGCCCGGCTTGCGCTTTTCGGCCATTTGTTCCGCCAACATTTCTTCCATCGCGAGCATTTTCTCGCGCATGTCGGCCAGTTCCGCCTCGGTGTCGGCCTTCGACTTGCCGGAGAGGAATTCAGCCGCCAGCCCCGAAAGCTTCCGTGCATTCGGAAAGGGCAATTTCGTGGCCGTGCTTTCGGACATGTTCGCCACGTCCTCGACGGTCTTGATGCCGAGGCGACGAAGCACCGCAGCCTGCTCAACGCTCACGCCGGACCATGCCGCCAACGGCAGGCCAACGTCAGGAACGTCCATGCCGGACTTGTATGCGGCATAGGCCGGACCGATGGTTTTCCACCGCTCCAGAATGTCCACCATCGTCGGCGTTGCCGCGTGATCGGGGTCAAGATTCTCGGGCGGGGTGATGTCCTTCACCCGGTGCCACGTCTTTGTCCGCTCAAGGGCCTCGCCCTTTGGGCCTACGAGGACGTAATCAACGGCCTTGTCGCCTTTGTATTCCGTCCGAAAATCGAGAATGATGAAGTCAGCCATGTTCCGCCTTTGGGTTCCAGGGGGAAGCGGGGCCATGACAGCCCCGCCCTAGTTTTAGAACGGGAAGTCGCACTTGATGATTTTTGCCGAAGCATCAACCGCATAGGCAACAATCGCGTCAGTGACCGCCGCCGACACGTCAAGCGCACCGTCAGTCGAGCCAACCGCCGTCAGGGCGTTTCCGTCAGCACCAGCCGTCAGGGACAGCGCAAGCGTTGCGTTACCCTTGATCTGGATCCAGCAATATTCGTCGTTTGCCGGGGCCGATTGCAGAACGCCAGCACCAAGACCCGCACTGTCCGAAAGGTCGGAGGTCACGGCGGTCGTGGAACCAGCGGAAGCGCCGCTCGGGGCGTAGTAGTAGGCGACTTGGCCCGCTACTGCCGCGACCGAACCGGCTGCAACCTTGTACTGAACGAACTTGTAGATCTTCCCGCCAGTGCTTTCGAAAACCGAACCAAGGGCGGGAGTGTTGCCCTCGGTCAGCGCCGAATAGGTAGCGGTCAGGTTTGCACCAGAGTTAATCATGATTTGCGCTCCTTACGCTGCGTCGAACAGGACGCCCTGAAGCGAGCGGTTGGTGCAGACCATGTTGCCCATCCAGTACATCGGGATAACAACGGCATCCTGATTGACGGGCTTTTTCTGGTCGTCCATCGTCCACTGCGCTTCACGGTGCTGCACGAGGTAGAGATAGTCGGTGTTGACGAAGTACGCCTTTTCAGCGGTCGTGCCGAAGTTGGTGTTGTCGTCAAAGATCACATCGGCGGTCTTGTATTTCAGGCCGCCGAAGCCGGATTGGGCGCGATCTGCGTCCATGTAGCGTTGCAGTTGCTGCTCGCCCAATTCGTAAAGCGCATAGAAGTCATGCGTCATCACGATGATATCGGGCTTGTCGGTGCCACGGTTCAGGCTGAGCCACAGGGCGTTCATGTCCGCCTTCATGGATGCAGCGTTTGCCGCCGACGGCGAAGCCGCCGTGTTGGTGCCGGTCATTTCCTTGAACTTGTTCTTCCAGAAGGTCCAAGTCGAGGAGTCAATGCCACCCACGGTGCCGGTGCCTGCGGTCTGGATGATGTTCGCAAGGCCGTTGATCTGGTTGGTAAGAGCACCATCCGAATAAACGTCAATGCTGAACTGGTTCGCGGCGGTGCGCAGGGCGTTGGCCTTGCGTTCCTTGACCAGCGAAATCATCTGCTGTTCGCCCGAGTTCATCCGCAGTTCGCGGCCCGAGGCGGTGACGTGCAGGGCGACTTGCTGGAACGGGTATTTCACCGAGGTCAGCACGTCGGAAGCCGAAGTGTTCAGGCCCTCATAGCCGGAATAACGCTGATAGGTGGCGTTTTCGGCATATGCGAGTTGCTCGGCGATTTCATAACCGCCAGAGACGGTCTTGATATTGCCCTTGTCCTTCATGCGGCGCAGAAGGGCGTTGTGCTTGCTCACGTTGTCGGTGACTTTCTGACCCCATTTACGGTCAGTCGTCGTCACCAGTTCCGTGAAGACGGTTGATGGAGTTGCCATCTAGAAGTCCTCTACCTTGCGACAGCCCGGCGATAGGCGGATGACAGGATTTCGTCCTCGGTCATTTCCCGCTGTTTCCCCACTGTGGTGCTGCTCACGTTTACGGATTTGGCTTTGATCGCTGCCTCGGTTTTCTTAGGGTCATTCACCGCTTTGGCCTCATCGACGGGTGGTGTTTTTGCCTTCGTCTCCGGCATACGTCTCTGCACAGCTAGTTCGTAGGCGGCTTTCAACACGTCCTCAGCGGAGGCGTTTTGGCCGAGTTCATCGCGCACAATCGGGATGTACGTTGGGATGTGAGCCTCAAGCTCCGCCCAATGATCGACTGTGCTGGCGAATTTCGTCACGAGGCTTTCAGCCTGCGTTTCCGCCGTGATCTGCGAGACCTGCGAGCGGAAGTAATTCGGGTCTGATACCTGCTCCAACCTGCGCTGAAGCGTCCTGACTTCGTTCTGAAGCTCGGAAACATACTTCGTGTCCGGCGTGACAGCCTGCCCCGAAAGAGCCGCCGCCATCTGAGCGCCAAGGCCGCGCTTCTGAACAATCCCCATCAAGGTCTCGAGCGGGCGTTCCTCGAGTTCCTTGGAAATCTTCGCCAGAACCATGATTTCGGAAGCCACTTGCTCTGGCTTCATGTTCATCAGGTTGGGGATTTCCTGCGCGGCCTTGGTCAGAACATCCTTGATCGGGTTCAGCGCCTGAACGAACCGGCCCTGATTTGCCAGCTTGTCGCTCAGTTCGCGCTGGCTTTCGATGATTGCGTCACGCGCGGCTTGCGGAATATCGCCCCACACGGATTTTACTCCGCTTGGGAGTTCCGTAGGCGGCGGGGAGGCGACAACAGGCTCCTTGGTGGCCTCTGGCGCTTCCTCAGCGGCCTCTACAGCCTCGCCTTCTGTTTCCGTGGCATCTTCCTCGACAGGCTCGCCTCCTGTGGCCTTGGCGAACGCGGCGGAATATTCGGCGTCCATGTCATCAGAGGAATCGGTAATCCCTTCGACGGGTGCTATCGCAGCCGTTTCTTCGGTCATGTGGTGATCCTATTTTTGCAGGAGGTGTTCCAGGCCGTGCTTCTTTGCGAAGGCTTCGTTCTTCAGTTTCCCGCCGGTCGGGCTTGGGAAGTCATTCGCATCGACACAGTTGTTCTTTTCCAAGTCGTACTTGCGCGCTCTGCGTCCCTCGACCCATGACCCATCAATCGGGCTGGCGTATCCCGGCAAGTCGCTCCAGACCATCGGAACGGCCAATGGCGCGTCAGGCGGGTTCATCGGCTCGCGGGTGATCTTGTCGACCATTATCCCACGTTCCTTGTCGTAAACGTAGGTCGCCATCAGTATGCGACGAGGATCAGCGTTGCCGTGGTTGCCGCCATGACGCGGGTGAAGTTACCGGGGATGATTGCGCCTTGCAGGGCGGCGAAGGTGACAGACGTTCCCGATGCGTCGATGCACTGAACCACCACGTTACCTGCCCCGCCGATATAGAGACCGCAGCTTCCTGTCAGGTCCGTTGAATCGCTCGGGGTGCATGACACCCACCGCGTGGGCATGTTGTTGTTGAACTGCATTATTCGTTCCCCAATTTGACCGCGCGTTGCTGGTCTTTTTCCATCTGCATTTCCTCAAGGCGCATGAGGCTATCCACCTCGGCTGTCCGTTCTGCCAATATCTGGTCGCCTTCCTTCAGGCCCAATTCACGTTGCTTCAGCATCAGGTCAGCACCTGCGATCTGGACCTCGATTTGCGCCCGCTGCGTGTCTGCTTGCAGTTTTTGCGCCTCAAGCATCAGCTTGCCTTGATCGCCTTGGGCAGCGGCCTGTGCCTGCATGACCTTGAGTTTCAACTCCTGGCCTTTGAGTTCCATTTCCGCCTTTTTGGCCTCGGCCTCTGGATTTGGCGGCGGGTTTTCTGCGGCCTGTTGCGCAAGCTGCGTGAGTTGGTCGATTGCGTCCTCGGCCTGCTTGCCAAGAGCGAATTGACGGGCGAAGGACGAGTAAATCTGCGCCACAGGACCGGCAGCGGCGGGCGTTTGCTGCACGAGCGGCCCCATCGTGCCGAAGAATTGCGCCGTTCCCTGAAGGAAATTGCCCATTTCGCCACGCATACGGGTCAGATCGGCTCTGACTGTGCTGTCGCTCTCAACGTCAATCCGGTAGCTGTCCAGCGGCCTTTGCAGCAGTTGCGCGGCTTCCGGTGGGATTTGTAGTCCTGTCATTTTCGAGAGCGTCGGGAGCGAGAAGTGCTGCGAAATGATTTCCGCCGAAATCACGAACAGGTCCCGCACCTGACGCTCAATCGACCGCTGCATCTTCTTGATGCGCAGCGACCCCCATTGCGTCTTGATGTTCTGTGCCGTTGCCGTCTCGCTGGCGTCTCCTTCGCCGCGAATAATGTCCGAAATGCCTGTGACTTCGTAAATCGCCTGCTTTGTGCTTTCGCGAGCCACATACAGTTCGCGAAGAACCTCAATGGCCTTTTCGACAGGCCACCAGACAATTGCCTTGTCCATGCCGCCAGCCGCAGCAAGCCCCTCAAGGTTGGCAATCGGCACCAGCGTGTTGTCGTCAGCCGTTGCCAGATTCTCGATGTCAGCAGCGTCAGCCGCAATCGCACCACGGACCTTCAGGCCCTTGATAATGGCGTTGATACGAACCGTCAGGCGGTCCAGTTCCTCGGCCAGAACCTTGTAAACGCGATACGGACAGACCGGAGTGCGCTTGCCCGTCCCCGTGATTGGCTGCACCGGCTCGGCCATCGGAAAGAACCCCGTCAGCTTGAGAGGGTCCGGTGCAATGTTCAGCACCTTGCAGGTGTCATTCGCCACGAAATAGACGCTGTGGCTTTCCTTACACCAGATTTCCCAAACGTCCTGATCCAATTCCTCATCGTCGGAGTTGGTGACCTTGGTTTTGTCCTCGGCGTAGGCTTTCCG
>ERZ724508.1710-NODE-1710-length-12514-cov-7.404527_pt1 | contig 12514 bp, 8 predicted proteins | sample MGYA00376041_ERZ724508 | MGnify/ENA primary metagenome ERZ724508 (study PRJEB28724, sample SAMN07190887) | wastewater metagenome | isolation source: effluent of sewage treatment plant in Hong Hong | place: USA: Christiansburg, Virginia | collected 2016-03-01 ...
CTACTACTACTACTACTACTACTACTACTACTACTACTATTACTACTACTATTAATCACTAATGTGTTGTTTATATCCCCGAGCAAAAACCAATGTTGATAATATGTAAAATAAGAATAATCATTATAATAAAAAGGTGGAGTATAAGGGAAAGCACCAATAGACGAATTTGGATTTACTTTATACAAAATAAAATCGTTATTCTTCCCATAATCCAAGGGTGACACTTGAAAGACTGCATTGTAAGAAGGCATATCTACAGAGGTTCGCGTATTTATGTCAAATTGAGTAAAAAAACTGGATTTTTTTTGTGAATAATAATATATTTTCCCTGAATCATGGGAGAACAACGCAGGTCCAACTGTATAAGTGTTGAGATAGCGGCTAGTAGGTCCTGTGGTATTAAGGCTACTAATGTCAACCACACCTGTAGCATCGTCAAATTTAGCATAGTGTAAATAAGAATACCTTATAGTATCGCCTTTTGGCAATTGGTCGGATAATTTATATCCGTTAAAAGTAACGTAATCGCCTTTTGTTGAATAAACTATTTGAAAGCCAAAAGTAAACCGAAATACATTTGAATAATTTATTGGTTCAACTTCATACTCAAAATCAGGAATGGTACTTATTACAGGTGGACCAATTGCGCAGGAGTTGACTTTGAAATTATAGATCTTATTGGACTTAAATTTCATTACAGTAACCCAAGTGTCAATATTATTTTGGTGTTTAACTCCGCTCAAAGTACTAGCAATAGAGTCAGCCACAAGATTATTTTTACTTATAATCACACCTTGTGTGCCACTAATTCCCATATCAATTATATGGTACTGAAGCTTACACAATTCAAGAAATTCAGGACAAGCGACACTTGATCCACAGGCATTTTGTGCTGTAGCCCAGTTTTCTTCATAGGGAATTGTTTCAAACAAATAATAATATCTTCTATTCCCCTCTTCAATTGGAACTATCAGTGTTGAATAATAATACGAACTAAAATTACGTGAATGAATTCTCCCATTAGCAAGTATATTTTTATTCTTTCCATAAACATTAATTCCATCATAATAAAAAAGTAACCGACCTGAGGTGTCACAAATGGAGTTGGCATAATGTGTAGCGTCATCGCCATTTGCATGCCAAACATTTGGATCAAAAAAGTTAGGTGACTCTATTGTTAGATTTGGATTTTTTTGGTTAAACTTTAGAAAGAGTTTAAAACCAATTACACGCTCGTCTGTTTCATGTTGTGCATGAACAACTGATATTAAACTAAGCGTAAAAAGTACTGCGAAGAAATGGTTCATAAAATAATAAAAAGCTTGACTATTGGTATACAAGATACACATAGCCAAGCTTTTTTATTTATTTTTCACACTTAATTATAAACTATTTTTATTTACCTAACAGTTGAGTCTTTTCTACCCAATAAACCAGTACTATTAACAGATGTCTTTTTAGTGTTTATATTAGGCTCCATATTATTTATAGTGGGAAATCTACATTCAGTCATTTGGGTTTATGTGAATAAATAACTATGAGGTTTGACTCTGGTAGGAGTTCTCTATTTATAGAAAAAAATAAAAAAAGGCCGTACTGGCCATCGCTGCGGGATGGCGCGTAATAAATTTGGCATGGATGTGTTTTCTATAAACATGCGCCCCTTACCAAGGTCAGTGCTTAACGAATGATAATACAAATTAATTTTGAAACACCAAATGAATAAAAATTGGATTGATGTTATTTTTAGCTACATATTGCAAATCATATAGAGCCTAATTACAATTATTGCTGCAATATAGCTTGGGTTCGCGGTACTAGACTTCAACGCAAAGACTATTAATTAAACTCTAGCCAAACAAAATGAATAAGTTACACCCAGTCTTTTTACTGTAATTATTGTTTTTTTTAACTACAAGCAATAAAAAACGATTGGTTGTAGACGTAGGTCCAAATATATTAGTTGGTTGCTATTTTGGAAAAACAAAAAGTATTTCAACAAAATATGAATGGACCACTTTAGGTGAAACACCTATTTAGATACCTTTGTTTTTAAATAGGTGTAACGCATTTTATTTAAACAAAAGAGGAAAGAGATTTAAGCCTCTTTCCTCTTTTTATCTTTGTACTCTGTACTCCGTACTTTCTTCCTTAGAAATTAATTTCCACCAACTGATCCGCAACTTCATCTAAAATTGCTACCGTTTCTTCATACGTTGGTGCCAGTACCAAGCGCTGACGGTAAGGTTTAAAGTTCACAATCCCTCTGAAATAATTTGTGTAATGCATGCGCATTTCAAAAATACCTTCCTTCGGTCCTTTCCATTCCACCGAAAAGGCTAAATGTCTTTTACATAAATCTACACGTTCGCGTATATCGGGCGGCGACAGCTTTTCGCCTGTTGCAAAGAAATGTTTCACTTCTTTAAAAATCCATGGATAACCAATAGCGGCACGACCAATCATAATTCCATCTACTCCGTATCTATTTTTATATTCTAATGCTTTTTCAGGAGAGTCAATGTCTCCGTTTCCAAAAATTGGAATATGAATATCTTGATGATCTTTTACTTTTGCAATCCAAGACCAATCAGCTTCACCTTTATACATTTGTTGACGCGTACGTCCGTGTATTGTCAATGCTTTGATGCCTACATCTTGTAAGCGTCTTGCAATATCTACAATATGTATGGAATCGTGATCCCAACCCAATCGTGTTTTAACCGTAACGGGTAAAGAACAACGTTTAACAATCTCCTCGGTCATTTTGACCATTTTGGGAATATCCAATAAGGCTCCCGAACCAGCGCCCTTACAAGCGACTTTTTTGACCGGACAGCCAAAGTTAATATCTACCAATTCTGGTCCGGCTGCTTCAGCAATGGCAGCGGCATCGCACATGACGTCAATTTTATCTCCAAAAATCTGAATGCCCATAGGACGTTCATAGTCAAATATATCAAGCTTGTGAACACTCTTTGCAGCATCCCGAATCAAGCCTTCCGCAGCAATAAATTCCGTATACATCATATCAGCTCCTTGCTGTTTGCAAAGTGCACGAAAAGGCGGATCACTCACATCCTCCATCGGTGCTAACAGCAACGGAAATTCACCTAATTCTATATCTCCTATCTTTACCACTTGGTATCTGATTATTTTCCATAAATTTACATCTTTATACCATACAATACTATTTGACCTTATAAAATGCGCGGAATTCAATCCATTGGAAGTGGTTTACGACTATTTGCTTACTTAGTAATTGCTCAAGCCATCACATTAATGCTGTTACCCATTATTGGCAACTATCCAATAGAAGCTTATACAAAAATTGAAAAATTACAAACATTACCAGGTTTGTTCCAATCTTTTGTTTTAAGCGATATGATCGGCAAAATTGTAGGTTTTATACTCATACCACTGGTGTATTTGAAGCTTTCCAAACAAGAGAATGCAAATCCATTTTTTCAAGATACACGCATTCCATTTAAACCCTTAAGTGTTTTATTGGGTATTACAGCACTTCTTTTCAGCCTACCTACTATTACAATTTTAGCTGAAATGAATCAAAACATACACCTTCCAGAAGCATTTAGCGCACTCGAAGCATCCTTAAGATCCACAGAAAAATTAGCGGCAGAGCTTACTATGCTTTTTGTACGTGTAGATACGCCAGCTGATATTGCATTAAGTTTTTTTGCCATAGCCGTGGTACCTGCAATAGGTGAAGAAATTATCTTTAGAGGCTTTTTCCAACGTGAACTTATTCAGCAAACAGGCAAGGTACACCTATCCATTTGGATTGCGGCAGTTGTATTTAGCTTTATCCATTTTCAATTCTTAGGCTTTTTCCCAAGAGTATTATTAGGAGCATTATTAGGTTACATGTATGTATGGTCAGGTTCCCTTTTAGTCCCTATTTGTATGCATTTTACAAATAATGCACTTACTCTTGTATTATTAATAACATATAAAAAAGGCTTAAGTAATTTTAATCCAGAATCAAGCGAACAAATCCCATATGTATTCGTATTTTTAACACTTGTTATTTGTATTGCAATACTATACAACAGAAAAAAGACATACGACAAGAACGTATTATCATCTACAAACAATTCGCATGAGTAATTTACTTCAACGCACAATTACAGGAATTTTGGGCGCAGCATTTATGCTGTTTGCTATTTGGTTTAATTATATTTCTTTTATTGCTATTTTCTTTTTAGTTAATATTTTCAGTTTGTATGAATATTATCAACTTTTAAAAAAATCCAACATAGGTGCGAATGCAAGTGTAGGTACGATTGGTGGCATTGCGATCTTTATATTATTTGTTTTACACGAACAATATCTCCCAATATCTACGGGTATATTATTGGCAGCAACGTGTTTACTATTTATGGTACTTTTGCTGGTTGAGCTCTTTTCTATAAATGAGCAACCCCTATCACGCGTTGCATATACCATTTTCGGCATACTTTACATTTCCTTACCTCTAAGCCTGTTTACCAAAATCCCTTTAGATTATCATGGTTTTAACATACAAGATAATTTCCCCATTTATAGGTTTGAGATCATATATGCGATTTTATTTTTAATTTGGGCAAATGATATAGGTGCCTATTTTGCTGGAAAGTATTTTGGGAAACATAAATTATTTGAACGCATTTCTCCTAAAAAAACGTGGGAAGGATCTGCAGGAGGATTGTTAACTGCAATTCTTTTTACGTATTTACTGTATACGTATATCGGTATTTTTAGTATTCCCGTATGGATTGGCTTATGCATCGTTACTGTAATTGCAGGTAGTCTTGGCGATTTAGTGGAATCTATGATTAAGAGAACCTTAAATGTGAAAGATTCTGGCACATTACTTCCTGGGCATGGCGGCTTTCTAGATCGTTTCGATGCCCTTATTTTCGCCATTCCTTTCATTTATTTGTATTTAAATCTTGCAAACTAAGCCAATAAAAAATATTTTCATATAGATCGTAAAACCATTCGTTCCGTATGTTTTGTTTTTATTATATTTGTAACTGGTATAAACCTAAAAACAGAGCATGACCATTCATAAAGAAGGATATAGATCATTATTATACGTATCGATTTTTTTAGCAGCACTAAATATTCTTATTTCATATACGTTACCAGAATCTTTTATTTTACAGAAAGTTATATTATCGATTTCAGTATTAATATTCATTGTCGTATTGCAATTCTTCCGGAATCCTTCTAGAACAATCGAAATTAATGACAATCAAATAATCGCTCCTGCAGATGGTAAAGTTGTCGTAATTGAAGAAGTTATTGAAACAGAATATTTCAATGAAAAAAGAAGACAGATTTCCATTTTCATGTCTCCGTTCAACGTGCATAGTAATAGAAACCCTGTTTCTGGAATTGTTACATTTTTTAAATATCACCCAGGAAAATTCCTAGTGGCTTGGCATCCAAAATCAAGTACAGAGAATGAACGTACCACAACAGTGGTTCAAACAAAAAATAACCAGAAGATATTAATGCGCCAAATCGCTGGTGCTTTAGCACGCAGAATTGTTTGGTATCTTGGAGATAAATCCACACTTACACAAGGTGAAGAGTTTGGATTTATTAAATTTGGATCTCGAGTTGATTTATTTATTCCATTGGATGCAAAAGTTCTTGTGAACTTAAATCAAACCACCGTTGGAGGTAAAACTGTTATAGCTGAATTTAATTCATAAACAAGAATTTTAAACTTTATTCGAAAAAAGAAAAAATAATTCGAAAGACATTATATAAATTCTTTTTCGATTTTATAGATTTGATAAAAATTAAGAATCGTTGCACATATGAAAACAACCTTAGATGCTCTACAAAATGAAACGTTAGTTGTAGATACTATTTCTTTAGAGGATTTATTATCGGGAATTAACGGTATTGCATTAAATGATGTCTTAGCCAAAGCTAAAGGCTCAATCAAAGACGAAGACCTCGATGAGGAAGAAGAAGACGAAGATGATGATCTCGACAACGATACTGACGAAGACGACTTCGATGACGAAGAAGTAGAAGATTGGGATGAAATCGAAGAAATCGATCCAGAAGATTTAGACGAAGCGGAAGACGAAGACGACTTCGAAGACGACTTTAGTGATGATGATGCAGAAGAAGAGGGTGCTTGGGATGATACTAATTTCTAATTCCTATTATTAACATAAGTTAAAACTTTAAAATGTCAGGTGGTAACCTGACATTTTTTTTTTATACTTGTAGCATTATTAATTCTTCAACCAGCAGAAAAAGAAAAGATAATGATTGAACAAACGATACTTACAGAGCTTGAAGAATCTTCAGCTGTGTTACGTAATTTTATTGAACAAGAAACGAAGGAGTCTTCCATTTCAAAAGCAGCAGAATTTATCACTAAAAGCTTAAAAAATGGAGGTAAGGTAATTTCTTGTGGTAATGGGGGCTCTTCTTGCGATGCCATGCATTTTGCAGAAGAACTTACAGGCCGTTACAGAGAAAATAGAAAAGCGTTGCCAGCAATCGCAATTAGTGACTCCAGTCACATAAGTTGCGTAGCGAATGATTATGGGTACAAATTTATTTTCTCGCGCTATGTAGAAGCTTTAGGAAATAAAGGCGATGTACTTTTAGCAATCAGCACTTCTGGTAATTCTGAAAATGTATTAGAAGCTGTTAAAGAAGCGAAGAACAAAGGCATGTATGTAATTGCATTGACAGGTAAGGATGGTGGTAAATTATTACCCTTAGCCGATGTGTGTATTAATGTACCGCATGTTGGTTATGCCGATCGTGTACAAGAAGTTCATATCAAAATCATTCACATTCTAATTCTGCTGATTGAGCAATCTATGCTCTAAAAATCAGCTATGCTCGCAAAAACTTTTGGTAGCGCCGTTCACGGTGTGAATGCTTTTACGGTTACGATAGAAACGGTCGTTAATCAAGGGAATAAATTTTACATGGTTGGCCTACCCGATAACGCCATCAAAGAAAGTGAACAGCGTGTAGATGCTGCCCTTAAAAACTTCGGTTATTTTATGCCCCGCCAAAAGGTGGTGGTGAATCTTGCACCCGCCGATATTAAGAAAGAAGGATCCGCTTATGACCTACCAATTGCATTAGGCATTTTGGCTGCATCTGAGCAAATGTCTGGCGACAGACTGGATCAATACATGATCATGGGTGAACTCTCCTTAGATGGAGACATAAAGCCTATAAAGGGGGTTCTTCCTATAGCTATCGAAGCACGCAAACAAGGGTTCAAGGGTTTTATTCTTCCAAAGGAAAATGAACAAGAAGCAGCCATCGTAAATAACCTAGATGTTATTGGTGTTTCAAACATTATGGAAGCCATTGATTTTTTTGAAAACCGCTTGCACATAGAACCGCTCACAATCGACACACGCAGCCAGTTTTTTCAGCAAGTAGCTATCTACGAAGCAGATTTTGCCGATGTGCAAGGACAAGAAAACATCAAACGAGCATTGGAAATTGCCGCTGCAGGTGGACACAACGTAATCATGATCGGGCCGCCAGGAGCAGGAAAAACCATGCTCGCAAAACGTTTGTCATCCATCCTTCCTCCCCTTTCTTTACAGGAAGCTTTAGAAACGACTAAAATACATTCCGTTGCCGGAAAGTTGGGTTCAAAAACATGCTTAATTACTCGTAGGCCTTTTAGAGCGCCACATCACACCATTAGCGATGTTGCTCTTGTTGGTGGTGGTAGCTATCCACAACCGGGCGAAATATCTCTGGCGCATAATGGTGTGTTGTTTTTAGATGAATTGCCGGAATTTAAACGGGCGGTTTTGGAAGTTATGCGCCAGCCTCTTGAAGAGCGCACTGTAACGATTAGCCGTGCCAAAATAGCGATCGACTACCCAGCTAATTTTATGTTAATAGCAAGCATGAACCCCTGCCCTTGCGGATATTACAATCACCCAGAAAAAGAGTGTGTATGTGGACCTGGTATTGTTCAACGTTATTTAAATAAAATCAGCGGACCACTTTTGGATCGCATTGATTTACACGTTGAGGTAACGCCAGTAAAGTTTGATGAAATGGTTTCGAATACCCGCACTGAAACTAGCGAACATATACGCACACGTGTGATTGAAGCACGCATGATTCAAACAGTACGCTTTGAAAAATACGAGGAAGTACATTGCAATGCCATGATGCCCTCGCAAATGGTGAAAGATATTTGCAATGTAGGTTCTGCAGGAAATGCCTTATTGAAAACAGCAATGGAGCGTTTGGGTTTATCTGCACGTGCATACGACCGCATTTTAAAAGTTTCCAGAACCATTGCCGATTTAGCAGGCTCAGAAACCATCTTAACCGAACATTTAGCGGAAGCGATTCAATATAGAAGTTTGGATCGAGAGAATTGGGCAGGATGACTTTTAGTTTCCAGTTACTAGTTTCTAGGTACTAGAAAATAGTTGCTAGGTTTTAGGTACTAGAAAATGAAAAGGCAACTAAGCGCGATATAAACAAATTGAATAGTTAATAAAAAGATTTTATAAAAAATGCAGTAGAGAATCTCCACTGCATTTTTATTTATTTTATCGTATTGAAACTGAAGTCTAGTAAGTAAAGCAGACTCTAGTCTAGAAACTAGAGCCTAGTAACTAGTATCATTGCTTAATCAACTTTCTCAACTCCACACTACCATCTTGTTCAATGCGTATAAGATACATGCCTTGAGAAAGATCATTCCCAATTATAGCATTACCGTTAAATTGTTTTTGTGAAAGTTCAACACCTGAAGCGGAGTATATAGTTACCGTAAATTCTGAGCCTATTAATTCAATAGTAGAAATATCAGAAGTTGGATTGGGATATATTTTTAAATTTGTTGCCAATGCAGATTTCGTAGCTGTTGCCGTACATTGCGCAAGAGACGTTTTCGGAGTTATTCCAGTTGTACCACCTGAACACACATTACAAATATCTAGAGAAGCTGTGCCATTTGGAACACCTATACAATCCAAACAACTATTTTCTGTTACGCCACAGCCACAATTTCCTGGACTTATTTTATTTGCATCTAAGGGACAGGCATCACCTGCTTCTGAAACATATCCTACCGGTTGTGTACATGATTGTATGCTTGTATTGGGATCTCCTTTCCCATCTTTATCAGTATCTGCATACCACGTAACGGTATTCGTAACTACAACAGCTACTGATATTGCTGTAAGTTTGCAATTCGCAGCACTTCTTACTTCAACAGTATATGAACCAGTAGAATTTGCTGTATAGGTGGAATTTATTTCCCCACTTATTGCAGTACCATTGCGCATCCATTGGTAAGGGCCGGGTGTACTAGCTGACATTGCAACACTTAACCCTGGACAAATTGTGGTTGGTCCGGTTGTAGTAATTATAGGCATTAAAGATGGCTCCAATCTTACAGTTGTTGGCGTAGAAATTGATTTGCAATTATTGGTCCCGCTCGTTACTTCAACCGTATATACACCAACTGCCGATGCAGTGTAGGTTGCATTCGTTGCATTCTTAATGGCAGCACCATCAAGCATCCATTTATAAGCAGAACCAGCGCTTGCTGTTAACAGTACATTTCCCCCATTACAAATAGCTATCGTACCACTTGGTGTGATTGAAGTTTGAACCAGACTTTCAATTGGGAAGTTTACTGGGCTTGAAGTTGCTTTACAATTCGAAGCATTTGTTATTTCAACAGTGTAAGGTCCCGTTGAACCTGCGTTAAAGGTTGCATTGGTTTCTCCGTTAATTGAAGTTCCGTTAAGCATCCATTTATACGATTTACCAGCACTTGCTGTCAACAATACATTAATACCTTGACAAGCAGTATTTGGCCCCTTTGTAATTGTTGCAGTAGGTTTAGCATTTACGAGTATTGTTGCGATAGCTGTGCAGCCAGCATTATTAGTATACTTAACAATGGAAGTGCCTTCAGATTGCCCCGTAACAACGCCTGTATTTGATACTGTTGCAATAGCTGTATTTGAAGATGACCATGGTGAGCTAGCATTTGCTGTTCCTGAACCAGTTAATTGAGTAACCATACCTGTACAAACGTTTAATGTGCCAATGATTGTTGGCAAAGCATTTGCCGTAACAGTTGTAGAAGCCGATAATGCATCACATCCATTCGGGTTGAACACTTTTACATTGTAATTACCTGTTGCGTTCGCCGTATATTTCGCAGTTGTTTCTCCTGTTAAAAGTGTTGCTCCATTATACCACTGATACGATGTTCCAGTACTTGCAGTCAACACAACACTTCCACCTTGGCAGAAACTAGTTGCGCTACCTGCTGTGATGGTAGGTATGGGCAATGGAGTTACAGTAATCACGGTTGGTGCTGAAGTAGCGCTACATCCCAATTTCGTAGATGTAACCGAATAACTACCGCCTGTTGTTACAACTTGTGATTGATTGGCAGCCGTTGTGCCATTTAATAACCATACAAGTGTCGAACCCAGATCGTAGGTAACATTTAATTGTGTTTTCCATCCGGAACAAAAGGTGGATACTCCAGACACCGTAATGACAGGAATTGTTGGTATGGCATTCACCGCAACTGTTGTACCTAAAGATGTATTCGTGCACGAACCTGAAGTTACTTTAACGGAATATACACCCGTAGTTTTGGCCACATACGAAGCGCTTGTTTCTCCAGAAATATTCGTCCCCCCATTTAACCATTGGTAGGCATATCCTGTCCCTGTGCTTGCATTTAGCGTAACGTTTCCACCCGAACAAAATGATAAAGGTCCGCCAGCTGTAATGGTTGCTGAAGGTCCGCTAGTATTTACAACGATTGCTGAAGAAGTAGTTGTACATGCACCCGTAGCAGTAACATCTACTTTATATGATCCCGAAAGTGAAGCAGAATAAGTTGATGCGGTAGCGCCTGAAATAACAGCATTATCTTTATACCACTTATAGGTATACCCTTTTGCAACATTTGCTTTTAATAAAACATTTCCGCCAGCACAAAATGATGTAGGTCCTGCTGCAGTTAATTGTGCTGTATTGGTACCAGTAGCAACTTCATCCAACGTAATAACTTTTGAATGATTGTACACAAGACTCAATTGCGCTGGAGAATTTTGTTTTGCTGCCAAATCATCCCAAGACATGAAATAGGACCACTTCGCATCACTCGTAAAAAGTGCATCGGGATCTGGAATGGGACCATTTTCAGTAAGTGCCAACATTTTTTTCCCGCCAACGATGTCATACAATTGATCAAAAATTAATTTTTGTGTCCCATAATTATATGCTCCTGGATACGAGTCGTAACCCAACATATCTACTTTCGCATTTCCTGGATACCAGCTAGCTTCAGGTGTAGACCATTGCCAGATTAAATTATGTATGCCATGATAATTAACGAGTCTATTATACATAATATCATACAAGGCCAGCGCTGCTGCTGAGCCTTTTGTTCCCCACCAAAACCAAGCGCCGCCTGCCTCGTGTAATGGTCTCCACATTACCGGAACGCCTGCTGTTTGTAATTTTTTCAATTGTGTTGCAATCGAATCAATATCTCGAATAACTGCTGTATACTCTGCAGTACCTGTAATTACTGCTTTAGAAACATCAAATGTAGTATTTGCAGGAGCAAAGGTATTGGTACCTGCTATCCCTCCAAATGGTGAACACCAATGCCATTGAAAAGCAACAATTCCTTTTTGACACGTACTATCATACCACTTAATCGCAGCTTCTGTTGCACCATTATCTGTCCAACCAAAGGTATGACTTGCCGTTGCGTTATTCCATGCGTAGGGATAGCCTACGGTATAATGCTGAAAATCATAATCTCTAATAACAGGTTTCTTTGCAACATTAGGCGAAATAGTCATATAGTAATCGGCTGTTTGCCCTGAAATAATAGACTTTCCGTAATTCGATTTTAAATAATTGTAAAGCGCAATAGCTTCTGGCGTAGCTGCCGGATCAATAGGTGCCGCTACAACGGTTGTATAATCATGTAAGGGAACAGTATATAAGGTAATTTTATCAAAATCAGTATAGCCCCAGCTCTTATAGATAGATATGGTATTTGCACCCGCTTTTAAAAGTAAGCTCCCGGCTGTTAAATCAGTATATCCTGTAGTAGCTGGAAAAGATAAATTTGAAACAAAGGTTCCATTTACATAGACATCTTGAAACTTATCTCCATATGGGCCATTGTAACGAATTACCAATTTATAAATACCTGCAGAGGATACAGTAACTGGAAAACTCAAATTGTCACCTGAATTTATCATACTAGTCACATAACCTGTACCCGAATACCCTGGTTTAGATGTGCCAATAGTTAAGCCGCCTGCAAGGGTACCTATTTCAGCTTCCACACTTGTTACAAATGTTTGAGCAATCAAGCTCTCCATGTGCAAAAAATACATTGCGAACATACATACTCCCAAAATAATATTTTTGAAGTGCTTCTTTTGTATACATTTATTCATAAATATGCTTTGAAATTTTA
>ERZ724508.1712-NODE-1712-length-12512-cov-5.032993_pt1 | contig 12512 bp, 7 predicted proteins | sample MGYA00376041_ERZ724508 | MGnify/ENA primary metagenome ERZ724508 (study PRJEB28724, sample SAMN07190887) | wastewater metagenome | isolation source: effluent of sewage treatment plant in Hong Hong | place: USA: Christiansburg, Virginia | collected 2016-03-01 ...
GGCAAGAACAAAATCACATGGACTGAGGGAGAGGGTGGCCACATGCTTTTCAACAAGGACAGGAGGTTTCCCTACTGGCTGGTTTGAAGCCTAAACTCCTACTGGATGTAGTTTGGAGTATATGCTATTCAAATCATTATCATTAGCTATTTTTTTAAAAAATTATTAGTGGAGCTTGATGGGGAATTCTCTATTCATATTTTATACAATAGAGGTAGAAATGTCAATTTCTGTCAGGTGTATAAAATATTGAATGGCTTTTAAAAATTGGATATAAATGATGGTATTGGATTAACTATTTCAAATGCGCTCAATTAATAAAATAATAGCTGCAGATGCACCAGCTCCTGAAAAGAAAATTTTCCAATTGTTTTGTTCAATAGTCTTCCAATTATTAAGTAGCGCATAGCTCATAAAAAACACCAACACGATGCAAATTTGTCCAATCTCTAAACCTATGTTGAAGCTTGCTAATTCTATTAAAATAGTGTCATTCATAGAAATTGCAGAAAAGAAATTGGAAAATCCCATGCCATGTATGCAACCAAAAAATAGTGCCAATAAATAATGAAGTAGTTGCTGATTTTTTGTAGGTGTATAAATTAAGTTGGAAATACTTGTGATAAGAATAGTTACAGGTATTAATATTTCAATGAGGTAAGGACTAAATACAATTATTTTTAAAGCAGACAGCAAGAGCGTAATGGAGTGACCAATTGTGAAAGCAGTTATTAAAACGAGAACTCTTTTCCATTCTGATATTGAATAGATACAACAAAGAGTCAAAATAAAAAGAATGTGATCGAATCCTTTTATGTCCGAAATATGTTCAAAGCCTAAGAGTAAATATGTTGTAAATTCCTGCATCTGATTTTAATTGCTGTTTTATATTTTATACAATATCGGAAATAGAATGGTATTTTATTTTTTTATGATTTTAGTTACCACTATTCCATTTTCTGTTTGAATGATAACGGAATACAATCCAGAAGCTAAGTTTTCACCTAAGGTTATTTCCTGTGTATCCAGGTTGTTGAATGTTTGAACCAATGCAACCGAAGCATTGAATATTGTTATGGATTGAATGTTTCCTAGGTTTTCTAAACGTATACTTGTATTTACATCAAATGGTTGTGGTATTACTTTAATATCTGCACTTGTACCATTCACCGTTGCTGTTGATACACATGCTGTATTGCCAGTTGTTCCACCTACACAGATACTGCAATTATCAAAGAAGGCCGTTCCATTTGGAATGTTTGCGCAATCTAAACAAGAAGCTTCGGTGTTTCCACAACCGCAATTTCCAGGTTCACCTTTGTTAGCATCAGTTGGGCAGGTATCTCCAGCTGTTGAAACATATCCTTGAGGTTGCGTGCAAGAAAGTAGCATTGCATTTGTATCTCCTTTGCCATCGTTATCCATATCTGCATACCATGCAATGGTATTGGTAACACTGATTTGCGTTGCAGTTGATACAGCTTTGCACCCATTGTTATTTGTTACTTCAACGGTATATGTACCTGCATCTGTAACACTTAATGTGGAGGCTGTTCCTACAGGTGTTGTACCTTTAAACCATTTGTAAGTAGAGCTTGAACTTGAGGTTAATACAACTGTATTTCCAACACAGATAGAAGTAGTAGGTGTGGTGATGGTTGGAGTAGCAGCCGCCGTTACATTTATTTGTGTTGTCGCAGATACAGCTTTGCATCCATTGTTATTTGTTGCTTCAACGGTATATGCACCTGCATCTGTAACAGTTAAAGTTGAGGCCGTTCCTACAGGTGTTGTACCTTTAAACCATTTGTAAGTAGAGCCTAAACTTGAATTTAATACAACTGAACCACCAGTACAGATAGAAGTAGAAGTTGTGGTGATGGTCGGAGTAGTAGCCGTCGTTACATTTATTTGTGTTGTCGCAGATACAGCTTTGCACCCATTGTTATTTGTTACTTCAACGGTATATGTACCTGCATCTGTAACACTTAATGTGGAGGCTGTTCCTACAGGTGTTGTACCTTTAAACCATTTGTAAGTAGAGCCTAAACTTGAAGTTAATACAGCTGAACCACCAGTACAGAAGGAAGTAGTCGGAGCAGTAATCGTAATAGTAGGCGCAGCAGTAAGTATTGTAATTACAGGAGCAGATGTTACTTTACATCCAATAACTGATGTTGCATCTACGATGTAGCTTCCTGTAGTGGAAGTTGTATATATTGCAGAAGTACCAACTTGTGTCGCATTGTTTTTCCAAATATAACTAGCACCGGAACTAGAAGTTAATGTTAAATTATTACCCGGACAAAAAGTTGTAGCCCCGCTTAAGCTTACTAAACTATTTGAAACATTAAGAGTGCCTGTACTACCTATTTAGGTTGGGTAGTTTGCATTTTTGAAAGCACCACTAAGAATGTTTTCCGTGCCGAATACAGCAACGTTTACATTTAAATTTTGATCCAGATCAACGCCAGCAGTATTCGCAAGCATCAACGAATAAATACTTGCACCAGCTACTTCAATATCGAGTCTTGCTTCATTCAGAATCTGTACTCCGCATACCCCCAATCCTGTAGCAGATCGTACTTGTAGTTTGCCTTCTGTTACAATCCAATTTCCTTTGAAACTGGTTGCTGTACTGTTGATGCGTAAAATACCAACACTTGTTTTTGTAAGAGTTGCATTTCCTGTGATGGTACCATTGAGCGTAAATACGGTAGCAGGAACAGATCCCGCCATAATGGTTGATGGTTGTTCTACAGTAATGTCGGAAGTGAGTGCAAGTTCAGGCGAACTCGTGAAAACTTTCAGTGTTCCTCCCTGCATGTTTATTTTATTGACTGTTGAATTTGCAGTTACCAATCTCAGTATGCCATTTGTTTCTACATATACAGGAGCCGCATGCGTAAGCGCATTTATTTGAACTTCACCTGTACGAATGATTACCGTATCAATAGCCGTTGGTACAGCTTTGGGAGTCCAGCTGTTTGTGTTTGTCCATGCAATATTACCACTGTTGTCGTATGTGTAAATATATTTTTTTGGAGCCGCCGCAGCTGTGAGTATAATTGCTGGTGATGTTAGAGAACACATTGCAGAAATCGTTACCGTATACGAACCAGCGGAGTTGGCAGTATAGGAAGATGCTGTAGCTCCACTGATAGCAATATCATCCTTTTTCCATTGATAGGTATATCCGGTTCCGGTGGAAGCATTTAGAAGAATAGAACCTGTATACGGAATAAGGGTTCCAGAAGCAGAGGTGATCGCAGCTGTTGGTTTGGGTACTTGTAAAACAAAGCTACTTGTTGCTTTACATCCGTTTGCATCGGTATAGGTTGATGTATAGGTTCCCGCGTTGGCTGTTGTAATAGTTGTTAGTACAGGATTACGTAGGGTAGATGTGAAATTATTCGGACCTGTCCAGCTCCATCCTGCAGCAATGTTGGGCTGCGGACCTAAATTAACGGTGCTTGCTTCACAAACGGAAGCAGTTGCAGTTGTTAACCATGTACCCGCATCAATTTTTGCATATTGAGTAATAAGGGGTAGGGGATTTACGGTAAGTGCTTTAGCAAGAGAAGTTGCTTTGCAACCTGCCGAATTTATTACTTCAACAGTGTATGAACCTGCCGTTGTTGCCTTGTAAGTTGAAGCTGTTCCAACTTGCGTTGTGCCGCTAAACCATTTATAAGAAGAGCCTGGATTTGCTGTTAATTCAATCGAACCTCCTGCACAGAATGTAGTCGGAGTGGTTGTCGTAATCGATGCAACACAAGCGGTTGCTCCTTTGTACATGGCAGTATAAGATGTGGCAGAAGTTCCCGATGTTACTGTTGTAAGAACCGCTGTGGATAGTTGTCCACCAGCAGCATTGTTCCAATTTTGAAAAGTGTTTGCTGTCTTTGGTATTGTTTTAAGGGTGATAGTTAAGCCTTGTGGATAGCTTGTGGTGTGGGTGGTAACAATATCTGCACCCACAGGATTTACTGCAACCGCTATTTGGTATTCTGGTTTTAAAAAAGGAATAAGCTTTTTAACATTGGGGTCTGCACTCAAATCTCTAATTCCTTGCGCAACCAATTTAGCCATTTCTATTGCACCCATTTCTTGAAAATGAACATTATCGGCATTCCCATTTTTATAATTTGGATATTCTCCTATTTCATAATTATTATATAAAAGTCTGGTTGCATAGGTTTCTCCAACAGATTCTAATAATACTTTTGCTTTCGCATCTAAATCAATTAATGGTACACCTAAATTTTTTGCTGTTGTTCTTGTCGCCACGGGATGGTCGTGATACGCATCGTAAACCGTTCCATCGGTATTCCATGCATTTCTTCTGAGTGTTGCAACCAATACAGGGAAGGCACCTTTAGCTTTTGTTTCATTCACATATTTGGTAAGATAACCTTCAAATTCGCCACCTATTGGCGTGTATCGTGCAGGGTCTGCATTGTTTCGATCATTGATACCAAATTGTATAAATACAAAATCTCCTGCTTGTAATTCATCTCGTACAGCGGGCCAAAATGAATTGTAAAAACTTTTTGAACTTGTTCCTCCAACAGCCCTGTTTAATACGGTTACACTTGCAGCATTAAAAAATATGGGAAGTACTTGTCCCCATCCTTTTCTAGGATAATAACCCGATGCATAATCCTGTACGGTTGAATCTCCAATTGTAAATACACGTATAATTGCTCCGGAATTTGTTAATCCAATGATGGTTTGTTTTTCAATTACATCGCCATCAAAATTCGTCATTTCAAGTTTGTAAATTCCAGGACTTGTTATTTCCAGTTCTTGAGATGTTGCGTCATTAATTTTTATATTATTCAGATACCATTGATATTTAGTTCCTTCTGAAGCAAATAAGCTATGTGATTTAATTTTAATTTCATGTGTTGGATCCTTTTCTCTATGAGACCAATTGTTTGCTTTTGCATTAAAAAGGAATAAGCAAAAAATACCTATGAAAATATATTTCAACTTAGACATAAGATTTAATCGTAGTGCAGAACTTAAATGAATGATTGAAATAAGCAAATTGAAAATAATGCTTTTACAGTGCGAGAGAATGGAAAATTCTTTCATAATTGCTATTTAGGTAATGAAATTAGTTTCGTCTAGTTTAAAGACTAAAAAGTCCGCCAAAAGTAACCAGTATTGGGATATAATTATCTAAAAAATATTTTTAATGATTGAATTCGTGCGTTTTGACGCTGCCAGTTAATAATTAATCTATCGTCGATAAAATGGCTTGAACATTTTATCGACGATAGATTTTAGAGAGATTTTTATTTTTTTACAATCTTGGTTGTGTATATGTCATTTTCGGTAGTGATAATAACAGTGTAAAGTCCTGAAGCAAGTTCTTCCCCAAGTGTGATTTTTTCTGTGTTTAATCCTTGTCTAGTTTCAACAAGTGCACCTGATGCACTGATAATAGTGAATGATTGTATCAATCCTAAATTATCAATTGAAATGGTTGTGTTTGCATCAAACGGTTGTGGTATTACGCTGATTTTTGCATTTGTACCGTTAACCGTAGCAGTAGAAATGCAGGCTGTATTGCCTGTTGTTCCTTCTACACAGATGTTACAGTTATCGTATACAGCTGTTCCATTTGGAATTCCTGCACAATCCAAGCAAGATGCTTCGGTGTTTCCGCAACCACAATTTCCATTTGTTGTTTTATTTGCATCAACTGGACAAGCATCGCCTGCTATAGAAACATATCCTTGAGGTTGCGTACAAGAAAGGAGCATTGCATTTGCATCTCCTTTACCATCATTGTCTGTATCTGCATACCATGTTATGGTATTGGAAACACTGATTTGCGTTGGAGTTGATACTGCTTCACAGCCATTGGTATTTGTCACTTCAACGGTATAAGTACCTGCATCCGTAACGTTTAATGTTGACATTGTTCCTACAGGAATAGTGCCTTTAAACCATTTGTATGTATTAGCTGTGCTTGATGTTAATACTAGGGTATTGCCTGCACATATAGAAGTAGAAGCAGCGGATATGGTTGGAGTAGCAGTAGTCGTTCTATTTATTTGCGTTGGAGTTGATACTGCTTTACAGCCAGTGATATTTGTTACTTCAACGGTATACGCACCAGCATCCGTAACATTTAATGTTGACGCTGTTCCTACAGGACTTGTACTTTTAAACCATTTGTACGTATTTGCTGTGCTTGCAGTTAATATTACTGAACCACCCGCACAGAACGCAGTATTAGGTGAAGTGATAGTTGCCGTTGGTAATGCCGAAACTTGAATGGTAAAAGTGCTCGTTGCTTTACATCCATTTGCATCAGTATAGGTAGTTGTATAGTTTCCCGAATTGTCAACAAGTATATTTGTAAGTACAGGGTTACGCAGTACGGAAGTGAAATTGTTCGGTCCTGTCCAAACCCATCCTTTAGCACTGCTTGGTTGCGGGCCTAAATTTATTGTACTTCCTTGACAAGTAGCAACAGTTGTAATACTGTTCCATGTGTCTGCATTAACTTGAATATAGGGCGTTATAATAGGTAGTGCATTTGCAGATATTTGTGTTGTAGTTGAAGTAGCTTTACAGCCTGTTGCATTTGTAACTTCTACCGTATATTCACCTGCCGTTTTAGCGGTATAGGTTGCAGAGGTTCCAACTTGAGTTGTTCCATTAAACCATTTATATGCAGAACCAGTACTTGCTGTAAGTATAACTGATTCACCTGCACAGAAAGAAGTAGCAGGTGCTATTATGCTTGCCGTCGGATCAACACTCATTGTTGTTTCAACCGGAGCTGATGTTACTTTACATCCTACAGCATTTATTGCGTTTACAGTGTAGTTGCCTGTTGTTGATGTTGTGTAGGTTGCAACTATACCTACTTGTGTCGTATTGTTTTTCCAAATATAACTTGCACCTGAAGAGGAGGTTAATGTTAAACTGTTACCAGTACACAATGCTGTTGAACCGCTCAAACTTATTAAGCTGTTAGATACATTTAAAGATCCAGTACTTGCTATATATGCAGGCATGTTTGCATTGGTATACGTTCCTGTAAGTTTATTGTCAGGACCGAATACGGCAACGTTTACATTTAAGTTTTGATCTAAATCAACACCGGCTGTATTTGCAACCACTAATGAATAAACGCTTGCACCTGCTACTTCAATATCAAGCCTTGCTGTGCCTTCTACTTTCACACCACAGATACCCAAACCGCTAGCTGAACGTAATTGTAATTTGCCATCTGTAACAATCCAGTTTCCTTTAAAACCACTTGCAGTACTGTTGATGCGCAGATTACCTACACTTGTTTTAGTAAGGTTTGCATTTCCAGTGATGGTTCCATTTAATGTAAATACAGTAGCTGCAATAGATCCTGCCATAATTGTAGATGGTTGTTCAACGGTAATGTTTGATGTGAGCATCATTCCTGCTGCACTAGTATAGGCTTTTAATGTTCCACCTTGCAGATGCATATTATCAACCAATGATGTGTCAATAAGTCGTATGATTCCATTTGATTCTACATACAAGGGGGCAGTATGATTTAAATTTCCAATCTGTACTTCACCCGTACGAATGATTACGGTATCAATTGTTGTTGGTATGGCTTTGGGAGTCCAGCTGTTGGTATTGCTCCATGCATAATTTCCACTGTTGTCGTAATTGTAAATGTATTTTTTTGCAATAATGGGTAGGGGGGCAATTGTAGTAGATTTTTCAACAATAAAAAAATCTTGCATACTCTGCTCTCCCGTAAAACCAATAGATAGATTTGTCGTTGGTGCATTTGTTTGTACAACTTTGTAATTATATGTTTTTCCATCTCTTGCAAATATGACTATCTTATAGGTTATGGTAGAGCCTATTCGGGTGATTTGGCAATCAATATTAGCACCAGAAATTATTGAAAGAAAAGTATTTGTGGTGTAATCATTACTAAATGTTAAATTTCCTAATGGTGTCAAGGCAACTCCGTCGGAACGTATGAGCATGGTGTTGTTTCCAGAAAGTACACGAAGAATATAATTATCCCAATCATTTACACTTTTGGGGTTATGATAATTATTGAAATTATATCTTAAATCAAAATTGCCGCTTACAGTAGTTGTTTTACCTAGGTTAGAATTGAACGGAACGGTATATGTACCATCTTCATTTGTTGTACCAACAACTTCACGTGCACCAATTGTTGCTACGGAAATTTTCTTTACATCCAGATAACAGCTTTCACCTCCTAAATATACATCTACTTGACTTGTTGGAGAGTTTTTTGACGTGCAGGTATAAACGAGTACATCATTTGCATAAGCAAAAATGTTTATACTCGTGCCTATTCTGGATACCTTTAGTGTTACCTTTTTATTTTTGTATACCTCTTTGAATTGTGCCCAGTCCCAGGTATATGCATGATCTACCGTAGTGCCTGTGAATGTTCCAACAGAAAATGCATCTGCTCTCAAATACCAGGTCTCTGCAGGTGTTCTGATAGCAAGCGCCCAGTTGTGCCAGTTTTCTGCAGCTAAGGTATTGTTGTTAAATGTATATTCTATTTCAAAATCACCACTTACTGTTTGCTTATTGAAATTTGCATAGTCGCCATACGACAATGAATATTGTTGATTGCCAATTAAAAGTGCTTGGTTGCCATAATTGGTTGTGTTGATTGTAGCAGTGTTTGTTCTTTTATATCCCCAAAGACATTTTTCATTTGCGGAATTCATTCCTGTGAATGCAATTGTCTTTGTAGAAATACCGTCCATGAGTTGTTCGCATACTGCTGCTTCAAATGTACCCGCATTGGTGGTGAGTGTAAGATATTGTTTGCCGGCAGAAAAACTATAAGCCCATGTTCCTGTATACGCACCGGTTAATGTACCGTCTGCATTTACGTACATTTCTGCTTCTACATTCGATTTTAAATTTGCATAGTCAACTGTATTGTGGGTGATTATATTATAGCGTCCGGCAATTTCTACTTTGCTATGTTCCAACTTTGATAAGCCAAAGTTTTTTCGATACTCAAATGGCGCAGCCAATGGCCATCCGTTTTTATTGAAAAATAATTGGTGCACTTCTACATTGTGCCAAGCAGTACCATTGTCAAATTTTGTGTGATATACTAAATATGCTGAACCGTCTTCATCTGTCAATACAGAGTTATGGCCTTGAGCCACATCTGCCATACTCCACCAGTTGTACTTATAATTTTGCATAATGGGCATTCCGTACTGCGTATTGTTTCCATAGTTCAATACATATTTTGAAAAAACAGCATTATCACCAGTTACGTCTGTATATTCCCCGCCGATAGTACTTGCGCGAAATACGCGCATGGTGTAACCACCATCTGGTGAATAGAAGCCCATGGATATAAACATATAATAATAACCAGTGCCATTCGCATCTTTTATGTAGCGAATATATGATCCTTCGCCAGATACATAATAACCGCCCGCTATATGAATGCCCATGTATGGGTCATAACGCAAACGGGCACCATTCCAAACGGGCGCAGTGCCAAATCCATAATCGTATGAATAATCTCGAAGCCCTGTTTGTTCGCTTAATTTTAACAAGAAAATCCCTCCCGACCATGAGCCATAGCTCATCCAAAGTTTTCCTGATTGATCATAAGAAACTGCTGGATCAATAGAGCTTACTGCATACGTGTTATCCCATGCTCCAGCATTATCTAAATACCTAGTGTCAACGTTGGATGTGCCTGTTACTTTTGCATAATCTGCACGACCAACACTTGTAGTACTATTGGTGAAGCCACCATAGGCAACAACCCCAACGCGTTCATAATTTCCTTCAATTTTACTTGAAGTAAACATAATGATGGATGATTTAAATGCATTTCCAGATAAAGAAAAATAAAGGGTCCATTTACCTAATGCTTTGTTGTAGATAATATCGGGAGCCCAAAGATTTCCAAGCACATCCTTTGAAGTTGTAAGTCCTGCATAATCAGCTTCACTTTTAATCAAATTGTAATAGTTGGTTGTTGCTACACCATTGATAGAAAACGTAGGAGTGAAGGCCGTCCAGTTGATCATATCCGTTGAATAGGCTGCACCGAGTTGTGTTCCAAAAACATAATAATATTTCGTGCGTGTAGCGCCGGCGTCGTTTGTTGGATAAGTGTTTCCGCTTGCATCTTTATATGCAATTGTTATCGATGGATCATGTACAGGAACTGTAGCCCCTTCAACGGACTGTGTTATATATAGACAAATACCTAATAGTATATATATGACTTTTTTTGTCATTTGTGAGTTGTTTATAAAGTGTCTCATAAGAAGAATAAAAAACAATACGGTCTTTTTTGATTTTGAATCTATTGTGTTAATTTTTAATACAATAGATTTTTTAAAATGTAATTCTATTTTATTTTTTATTCTTCTTAATGCATTTGTTGTTTCAGATTCGAATTGTTATGTATAAATAAAGTCCTTTCTATAAAATTCACCGTTGTTTATTTTATAGAAAGGACTTTAAAAATGGTATTATTTTTTAAGTCCTTAGTTGTGTACGTACCTTTTGTGTGTTCATTTTCTGCTGTAGAAACATTGACAATATTCTTTTGGTCTGGAAGTGTACGCAGGATTAATGCATTTTTAATTGTTATATACTGAATAGGATTATTATCTATTAACTTATATTTTATTGTGCGTACAATCATCGCATTATGTGAAAAAATCGTATTTTTTAACCATTCCATGGCGAACAAATAAGGTATTAATTGATCTTTATTAATAGCGATCGAAAAACTGTTGTTAGCATATTTTTTTACGGGTACGATTATATTTGAATCAAAAGGTTTTTTTACATAATCATTGAACCCCAATTCCGGATTCATTGCTAGTGTAGTATGTGTTAGATATTCAGTTGATATTTTCATTTTAACATGTATCTCATTATTTTCTTTTACGATTTCTGTTAATGAAATATTGTCGATCTCATGTGCAGAAATACTTCCTACACAGAAAATGAATATAAATGAGTATACAATATGACGGATCATCTTAAACTGCTTATGAATTATTGGAAGAGAAATTCTTTAATAATTGTAACATACGTTGAATGTTTGTTTTGTCTAATTTAAAGACAAAAAAATACTAAAAAAGTAACGGTTCTTTTGTTTTTTTTTAGTTGTATGATACTTATTTGTTTGTGTTTTTTGTATTTTAGTTGAAAGGTTACGTGTAGTGTGGCCCTAAATAATTAAAGGCTTTGTCTGTAAAACGTATGGTATGTTTTATAGACAAAGCCTTTTAAAAAATGCTTTATTCAATTTATTTTTTTACAATCTTGGTTGTATATACACCTGTTTCAGTTTGAATAATGACGGAGTACAATCCAGCCGCCAGCGATTCACCGATTGCTACTTCATTTGTATTTAATCCGTTGACTGTTTCAGCGAATGCACCGTTTGCACTGATGATTGTTATGGATTGTATGTTACCATAATTTTCCAATGAAATAGTAGTGTTCACATCAAAAGGCTGCGGCGTAACTTTTATATTATATAAAGAACCATTAATGGTTGCTGTAGATACACAAGCTGTTTTTTTAGTTGTGCCACCCGTACAGATGTTACAGTTGTCGATTTCTGCAGTTCCGTTTGGTATGCCAGCACAATCCAGACATTCAGTTTCATTTTTGTTACAACCACAATTACCCGCGTTGATTTTGTTTGGATCGGTCGGACAAGCATCGTTCGCAGTTGCAACATACCCCGAAGGTTTAGTGCAAGCAGTTTGAGAAGCAGAAGCATCACCTGCGCCATCACCATCTGAATCTAAATACCAAATGGTTGTTGCACCTGGATTTGGATCTAGTGGAGCACAATCGATTGTATCAGGAATGCCATCGTTATCATCGTCACTATCTGTACAGTCAGGTGTACCATCGTTGTCTGTATCTGTTTCTAGATTGCCACATCCACATGCGCCAGCAACAGTTTTGTTTGGATCAGTCGGGCAAGCATCACCAGCTACAGAAACATATCCTGTTGGTTGCGTACATGCAGATTTAGAAACAGCAGGATCACCTTTGCCGTCCTTGTCAGTATCGGCATACCAAACAGTTCCGTTAGATGTCGTTATTTGAGTAGTCGCTGAAGTACCTTTACATCCATTGGCGTTTGTTACTTCTACTGTATATGCACCAGCCGTGTTCGCTGTATAGCTGGCTGTTGTAGCAACTTGATTTATACCGTTAAACCATTTGTGCGACGAGCCAGCACTTGCTGTTAATAGTACCGAACCGCCTGCACAGAATTCCGTGTTAGGCGAAGTGATCGTTGCCGTTGGCGTAGCTGCTAATGTTATTTGAGTGCTAGCTGAAGTAGCTTTGCAACCCGCTGCGTTTGTTACTTCTACTGTATATGACCCAGCCGTGTTCGCTATATAGCTAGCCGTAGTCGCAACCTGATTTGTACCGTTAAACCATTTGTGCGACGAGCCAGCACTTGCTGTTAATAGTACCGAACC
>ERZ724508.1713-NODE-1713-length-12502-cov-5.909858_pt1 | contig 12502 bp, 12 predicted proteins | sample MGYA00376041_ERZ724508 | MGnify/ENA primary metagenome ERZ724508 (study PRJEB28724, sample SAMN07190887) | wastewater metagenome | isolation source: effluent of sewage treatment plant in Hong Hong | place: USA: Christiansburg, Virginia | collected 2016-03-01 ...
TACTGGGGATTTCGTCGGCATGGCTGATTGCCGTGTATGAATTCCCCGGTCGGCGCTTTTTGAGCTGGGCATTGCTTTTGCCCTTGGCATTGCCTGCTTATATCACCGCATTTGTGTGGCTAGGGGTTTTGGACTTCACCGGAACATGGACGACATGGCTGCGTGAAACATGGGGCATCACTTCCATCCCTGAAATTCGTTCACGCGGCGGGGTGATTGTGGTGATGAGTTTGTCCCTGTATCCCTATGTCTATCTCACCGCCCGAACCGCGTTTGAAGGTGCGGGGCAGCGTTTGGTAGAAGCCGCCCAATTATTTGGTTTGAGCCATACACAGGCTTTTTGGCGTGTCGTGCTGCCGATGGCACGCCCCGCCATTGCAGCGGGTTTGTTGTTGGCGTTGATGGAGACATTGGCAGACTTCGGCACGGTCTCGGTTTTCAACTACAACACGTTTACCACCGCGATCTACAAAGCGTGGTTCTCGATGTTTTCCTTACCCGCTGCGGCGCAGTTGGCGGCTATTTTGGTGCTGTTTGTGTTGGTGGTGGCGCTGCTGGAATTGCAATTACGCTCCCAGTACAGTGATTCGACCAACCGTGCATCGGCTTCGTTGACGCGCTTACCGCTTTCAGGTTGGCGTTCGATGTTGGCAATGGCATGGGCAGGGGGTATTTTCTTGCTGGGATTCGTCATGCCCTTGGTGCAGATCGCGGTATGGGCGAAAGGTGCTTTGGCGATGGATTGGGATTCCCGCTACTGGGGTTTTGCATGGCATTCGGTACTTCTGTCGGGGAGCGGTGCATTGCTGGTGGTACTGTGTGCCGTGGTGCTGGCCTATACCCAAAGATTATTCCCCCATCCATTGATGGCGTTGTTCACCCGCTTGGCAACGATGGGATATGCCCTGCCCGGAGCGGTGTTAGCGGTGGGTTTTTATATTCCCATCGCATGGATAGATAACCGGTTGATTGATGCTTTTCATTTCGATGGTCCCGTTTTAGGTGGCACGTTGTTGGTGATGCTGCTGGCGTATTGCACCCGCTTTTTGGCGGTGGGCTACGGTTCGGTGGAATCGGGGCTGGGTCGTATTTCGCGGGGGATGGACGAAGCCGCCCAATCGCTTGGGGTTGGCAAGCGGGGGCGGTTGTGGCGCATTCATCTGCCTTTGCTGCGCCCTTCTTTGCTGACGGCAGCGGCTTTGACTTTTGTGGACATCATGAAAGAATTACCCATCACCCTGATGACCCGTCCTTTTGGCTGGGATACCTTGGCGGTGCGGGTGTTTGAAATGACCTCCGAAGGCGAGTGGGAGCGTGCCGCTTTGCCCGCCTTAGCCATTGTGCTGGTGGGATTGTTTCCGGTGCTTTATTTAACGCGAAGTTCTCATCATGCTTAAACTTGTTAATGTGGCGCAGCGTTATGCCGATAAAACGGTTCTGCAAAATATCAGTTTTCATCTGAAAAAAGGGGAAATTGGCTGTTTGCTGGGGCCTTCCGGTTGCGGTAAAACCACTGCGTTGCGCTTGATTGCGGGGTTTGAAGTCTTGCAATCCGGTGCTATTTTTTTAGAAGATGAATGCTTGGCGCAGACCGGAATTGCCGTACCCCCACAGCATCGGCGGGTGGGGCTGGTGTTTCAGGATTACGCTTTATTTCCCCATTTGAATGTGGAAGAAAACATCGCGTTTGGCTTGCATCCCCAACAATGGAATCGTGCGCAACGCCAAGAACGGGTCGCAGAAATGTTGGAATTGGTGGGACTCAAAGCAGAAGCCCGCTACCGTGTTCAGCAACTCTCAGGGGGGCAGCAGCAACGAGTCGCATTGGCGCGTGCGCTCGCACCCAAGCCGCGTTTATTGTTGTTGGATGAACCTTTCTCCAACTTGGATGCCACATTGCGCGAAAAATTATCGGTTGAAGTGCGTGATATTTTGAAGCACGAAGGCATTACCGCGCTGTTGGTGACGCACGATCAAAACGAAGCCTTTGCCGTAGCCGACACCATCGGCGTGATGTGCGATGGCAAGATGCAGCAATGGGGTACGCCCTATGCGCTGTACCACGAACCGCGCAACCGTTTCATTGCCAACTTCATCGGGCAAGGGGTGCTTTTATCCGGTGTGGTGCAGGGAAGTCACCAGATTGCAATGGAATTGGGCATCATTGAACGCAACCCTGCTACCGAACCCGCGCTGGATTTTGCCGTGGGTTCGACCGTTGAAGTGTTGATTCGCCCCGATGATATTCAGCATGATGATGCCAGTCCCTTGCAGGCAGTGGTGGAGCGGCGGGCGTTTCGGGGAGCCGAGTTTTTATACACCCTGCGCTTGCCCAGCGGAGCGCGGATATTGGCGCAAGTTCCATCCCACCACGACCATGCGATTGGCGAGGCTATCGGCATTCGCTTGGAAGTGGATCATGTGGTGGCGTTTCCGTATTTTTTATAACACGGAAATAATCGGCAATTATTCAAAGAATAGTTCTGTTGCACCTGGTTTACGCAGCATCTTGTTAACCTCATCAAGATGCAGCTCTTCCTGAACAATCATTTCACGGGCATATTCTTCTAGCAAAACAGAGTGACCTTCTGTAATTTGGAGCAAATCGTAATACGAGGCCAATGCCAAGGTTTCATGCTCCAAGCTTTCACGCAGAATATCGCCGATATCGTGCTTTTCGGTTTCCAGCAGCGCCGCAATTTTTAACGAAGGGTGACCCCCTAACAACGTCACCAATTCCCCCGCTTTATGCGCATGGGTAAGGCTTTCTGTTGCATTACCTTTCAGCCATGAAACAATGGGAATACGGTTGTACCCATAAACCATCAAGGAATAATGGGTGTATTTTACGACACCAGCTAATTCCAATTCCATAATGCGATTCAGCGCATCAATTGCAATCTGTTTTTTCGATTCTTCCATACTATACTCCTTTATGCCCATTATGGGCGTTATGGGCGTTACCCGTTGTACTACCAATAAAATGAAAAAAATTCTCTAACCAGCGTATAGGCGAAGGGGTTTCTCGTGCCATTATTTGAATAGGATTGCCTTGGCACACTTCGGCTAATTGTTGGCGCAATAATTCAATTTCTTTTGATTTCTCTGCAAGTAAACGGTTGCTGCGCTCTTGCAATTTACCTAATTCTTTCGAGAGAACCGCATTCTCTTGCAACAATATATCCATGTTGTGCATATTCATCATGATGGTCATTGTGAATAATAGGGAATTGCTCAAGGGCTGAGATGTTTTTCAATCAGAACACGCCATTTGCAGGATGTGTATTTATCGGGCTTGCGACTGCTTAAAAATAGTGCAATCACGTTTTCTTGTGCATCCCATAACGCAATAGAGGTTACTAACCCATAAGCCGTTGGCTTTTGCACCAGTTGGATATTGGAAATCGTACCTTGTTGCAGATGAAATTCTGAACACGAATTGATGATGCTGACCGATGATGCCGTTACATGGATTCTCTGGGCAACACCCGCATAAACCGGAATGGTTCTCGTCTCATCGGTGTACACCACCATCGGCAGGGCATCGTTTGCCGCAGCTTGTAAGAAGCTGATGAAGTCGTCCCAGTCAACGGGTTGAACGTATGAGCCAATCGCTCTTTGAACCGGAGTGGTGATGGCGGGGGTGTTCATAGATTCCTCCTGTGTTGAATGCTGTTGCGTTGGCAATTGTAGCATCTTAATTGAGAATGATTCTCAATTGCGTAGTGAAAAATTTCTCATTCTCTATTGGTAATGAGAATCGCTATCATTTACAATAACGCTACACACATTCATTGTCTAACTGGTTTTTGTATGAATCTTGCTCACATCACCCGCTTTTCGGTCATTCCTTTGGTTGCTCTTCTGGGGGGGGTGCTGACGGTACTGAGTGCCTGCGGTGGTAGTTCTGCGGAAAATGCCAATCCGCTCTCCGCTAAAGCCCAACTGGGTGAGAAAATTTTTCACGACGTGAGCCTTTCCGCATCGGGGCAGCAATCGTGTGCGAGTTGCCACGAATCCGCCAATGGCCATGCCCAAGCCAATGCCTTGCCCGCGCAGTTGGGTGGTGTGCATTTAACGCTGCAAGGCAATCGTACCTCCCCTTCTTTGCGCTATTTGGCGACCAATACTGCTTTTCATTTTGATGCAGAGGGTACGCCGACTGGAGGGTTTTTCTTCGATGGACGCGCTACTTCCCTGCAAGATCAAGCACGCGGCCCGTTTTTGAATCCGCTGGAAATGGCGAATACCAGCATTGCCGAGGTGGTTCAGCGTTTAGAAAAAAGTGCGTATGCCGATGCGTTTCGTGCCGTCTACGGTCAGCAGGTATTCAATCAACCGGAAGTAGCCTTTACCTTCATGACCGAAGCCTTGGCGCTGTACCAAAAAGAAGATGCCGATTTCAACGCCTATACCAGCAAGTACGATGAATACTTGCGGGGCAAAGTCACCCTCAACACACAAGAAGCGCGGGGGCTGGCGTTATTCCGAGATCAAACCAAGGGCAACTGCGCGGCCTGCCATCCAGCCGATAAAGCGGCGGATGGTAGCCACCCGCTGTTTACCGATTTCACTTACGACAATTTGGGTCTGCCGCGCAATATGGCACTGCAACAGAATGCAAACCCCGCATTTTTTGATCTGGGTTTGTGCGACCGCAGTACGGGGGATTTGAAAGAGCGTACCGAATTGTGCGGCGCATTCAAAGTGCCTTCGCTGCGCAATGTGGGCTTGCGTAAGACGTTTTTCCATAACGGATCATTCCAATCGTTAGAAGAAGCCGTGCGCTTTTACGTGCAGCGTGATACCCATCCCGAAAAATGGTATCCCCGTAAAGCCGATGGTTCGGTGGATAGTTACAACGACGTTCCGGCTCTATACAAAGCCAATGTCAATACAACCGAAGCACCCTATGACCGCAAATGGGGGGATATGCCTGCGTTGTCGGATAGCGAGATTCAAGATGTCGTCGCTTTTCTACTGACGTTGAATGACGGCTACGTCAGCACCCCAAGCCGTAAATGATGATGAAACTATCATTTCAATTTCCGGTGTTGCTGGCGGTAATCCTGCTACATGGTGGGGTCGTTGCCGCATTATTGGGTGGTCAAACACCCGCGACCAGCGAACCACCCAAGCCTTTAATGGTAGAAATGGTTGCGCCCCAAGTGGAACGTTTATCTCCACCCCAACCATCCAAAAGAACGATTCAGCACCCTACGCCAACCCCATCTGCACGCCCTGCACCACCCGTTCCGGTTGCCGCCCCGCTTTTGGCAACCCAAGGGGAAAGTGTTTCCAGCATTGCTCCGGTAACGGATATTCCAAAACCCATATCTGCACCACCAGCCGCCGCACCTGCTGTAGTTGCGGCTGCGCCCAGCGTTCCCCGTTTTGATGCCGATTATTTGAATAACCCCACGCCCGCCTATCCACCGCTTTCTCGCCGCCTGCGCGAAGAAGGCAAAGTGGTTTTGCGGGTATTTGTCGAGCCGTCCGGTGCAGCGGGAACGGTCGAAATGCGCACCAGTTCCGGCTTTGAACGGTTGGATAAATCCGCCATCACCGCCGTTTCGCGCTGGAAATTTGTTCCAGCCAAGCAAGGGGCGGAGGCGGTGGGGGCGTGGGTTTTGGTTCCGATTATTTTTAGTTTGAAGGATTAACGTGTGATGAATGAAGCCAATGAAGCCTTGGGTGTCGGTTTGGGTTTTGCCCATTTTTTAGCGCATACCGATGGGGTTGCCCGTGTTGTATTGGGATTTTTGCTGCTGGGTTCGGTGGTGAGTTGGTATCTCATCATCACCAAAATTATCCACACCCTGCGTGCGAATCGCCAAAGCGAGCGTTTTTTGCGAATTTTTTGGGATGCCCCCAATTTAGAAGCCGTCGCCAACGAAATTCGCGCCACTGGCACGCCCGAACCCTTTTCGCACCTGCTGCACCACGGTTTTACCGCCGTTCACCATTTCAGCCGCCGTGCCGAAGCGCCCAGTTTGGTGAACGCCGGAACGCCCGATGAAATTCTCACCCGCGCCCTGCGCCGCGCCATTGAGGAAGATAAAACCCGCCTCGAATTGGGTCAAACCTTTTTAGCGACGGTGGCATCGAGTGCGCCGTTTGTCGGGCTATTGGGAACGGTGTGGGGCATTTACCATGCGCTGATGGCGATTGGTTTATCGGGGCAAGGTACGCTCGATAAAGTGGCTGGCCCCGTAGGAGAGGCGCTCATCATGACCGGAATCGGCTTGGCGGTGGCGATTCCGGCGGCGATTGCCTACAACGGCTTTGCCCGAGTTACGCGCAATACGCTGTCGCAGTTGAATTCCTTTGCCTACGATGTCCATAACTTTTTGGTAACGGGTATCAAAGTTCCACCCCTCACACGCAACGCTGTAGGCACGGTCAATGCCGCTGGCACGGGGGCAGTATGAGCTTTGGCAGTCTTGAAAGCGGGGACGATAACGCGCCGCTCGCTGAAATCAACATGGTTCCGCTGATTGATGTGATGTTGGTGCTGCTGGTGATTTTTCTGGTGACCACGCCCTTGCTTACCCATGCGGTGAAGGTCGATTTGCCCCAAGCATCCTCTGCGCCAAACAATGCCAAGCCGGAACATATTCAGGTGTCGATTGATGCCCACAGTACGGTTTATTGGAATCAAGAAGCGGTCGATGCCGCCACCCTCAGCGCCCGATTGGAACGCGCAGCGCAGCAAACCACGCAGCCCGAATTGCATATCCACGCCGATGGCAAAACGCCTTACGAAGCCGTAGCGCAGTTGATGGCGCAGGCGGCGCGTCATGGCGTGAAAAAAATCGGTTTTATTACGAAGAAGGATTAAATCATGAAAACTATGAATACCCTTAAAACTTTACCACTCGGTGCTTTGATGCTCGCGGGCTTATCATCTGCATCATCATTTGCTACAGAAAACATAGCTATCCGTGCAGACAGGGCGGGCGCTAAGGAGCTTTCGGCTATTAAAGTGCAAGCCAATGCAGAATCCGATAAACCCGATGGAATGCGTGCCACTGCCACGCGCGTAGGCAAGGTCTTGCAAGACCCGCACGATATTCCGCAAGCGATTACGTCCGTCACCCAAACCATGTTGCAAGAACAGCAAGTGGGTTCGTTGAAAGAGGCGTTGCGCAATGTGTCGGGCTTGTCGTTTAACGCGGCGGAAGGCGGGCGTTCTGGCGATAACATGAATCTGCGCGGCTTTTATACCTTCGGCGATATGTACTTGGACGGCATCCGCGATACGGCTCAGTACAACCGCGAAACTTTCAATTTAGAGCAAGTCGATGTGCTGCGCGGTGCGGGTGCGATGCTCTTCGGGCGTGGGCAGGCGGGTGGTGTTATCAACCAAGTCAGCAAAACGCCCAAGCTCTACGCGCAACACAGCGTCAGTGCCACGATGGGCAATAACAATTACAAGGAATTTACTGCGGATTTGAATCAACCCTTGGCACAAGATGCCGCCATTCGGGTGAACCTGATGCAGCGCGATGAAGGCAGTTGGCGCAGTAATCCGACTACCGGAACCGAACCCGACATCCATCGCAAAGGCTTGGCGGTGAGTTTGGCGTTGAACCAGCAAACCGATCACCAGTTTTGGATTAACTACCTCAATCTACGCACCAACGATAACCCCGATTACGGCGTATCGTTCGATGCCGCCACCCGTGCGCCCGGGGAGAAATTGCCAGTGCATTATTTCTGGGGCAATGATCGTACTTTCGATAAAAGCGATACCAGCATGACCACGCTGGTATATGAATACAAAATTTCGTCCACCAGCCAGCTCCGCACGCAGTTGCGCATGGCGGATTACGACCGCAGCTACTGGGCGAAAACGCCGAATTTGACCACGCCCCCCAACGCCTTGGGCGGCATCGGCGGCAACCAAACCCGCATATCCAACTATAAAACCACCACGCTGCAATCCGACTACAGCACCAAGCTCTATGCGGGGGGGATGAAGCACGACATCATCGCCGGATTCGAGTATTTGAAAGAAGAAGGTTACCGCAAAGGTTTGCAAAATTTTGGCACGACCGATGCCCCCGATTTCCGACCCTATCAAGAAGCGACTACTGGCACTGCCAACGCATTCAACGGCAAATCGTATGCGGTGTATGCGCAAGATACGGTGGAATTTATGCCGAAATGGAAAGCGACTGCGGGCGTGCGCCGTGACCAAATGGATGCCACCTACAGCAGCGCCACATCACCCAGCCTGAACTTTGGTGAAAACAGTTACCGCACGGCGCTGTCTTTCCATCCAGACGATACAACGCATTATTACGTTGGCTGGAGCGATTCGTTCAGCCCTACCGCCGATTTGTACCAGCTCACCGTGAAAGCCCAGCCGCCGGAGCGGAGCGATGTACTCGAAATCGGCGCGAAATGGATGTTACTGGATGGCAATCTAGCCCTGCGTGCAGCGGTGTATCAGGCTACTAAGAATTGGGAACGTAATGCCGATTTGGAATCCACCGCCGCGATTCTTACCAAAAAGCGCCGCACCAACGGCCTAGAACTTGAAGCCGCAGGGCGTGTGACCGATAACTGGGAAGTTTTTGCGGGGCTGGCGTTCATGGATGCCCGTATCTTGGAAGTGGCGGAAAACATCAACGCCACGACCGGAGTCGTTACGCTCGCCAATGCGGGTTACGAAGGCAAACGCGCCCGCAATACGCCGCGCTACACCTTCAACCTGTGGACGACTTACCAACTGGGCGGCGGTTGGAAATTAGGCGGTGGCTTGGAAGCCAAGGGCGACCGCGAAGCCACCAACCCCAGCGGTTCCGGCGCAGTGCCAATGCTGGACGGCGTTTATACCCCCAACACCGCTCCGGCTTATGTGCGCTGGGATGCGATGGCGATGTACGAAGCCAAATCGTGGACGCTGCGCGTGAATCTGAAAAACCTGTTCGATACCGTGTATTACGACTCGATTTACGACAACGGTGGATTTACCGTTCCGGGGACACGCCGCGCGGTTACGGCAACGGTGGAATACAAGTTTTAAGGTTGAAAGTCGCGCCATGCTCGTCACCATTGATAACGTCTTAAACGCGGAAGAACTGGCAACCCTGCGCCAACTGCTACGGCAAACCGACTGGGACAACGGTCGGGTGACGGCGGGTGCGCAAGCGGCGGTGGTTAAAAATAATCAGCAAGTCGCGGACAATGCGCCCGCATTGCCCATGCTGCGCGAAATTGTGTTGAACGCCTTGCAACGCACGCCGCTGTTTTTCACCGCCGCGCTGCCGCTGCAAATTTTGCCGCCGTTTTTCAACCGCTACGCCGAATCCACCAACGCCTACGGCTTTCATACCGATGCAGCGATGCGCCTCGTTCCGAACCGTGCGCCGAATCGTGCCGGAACGTATCTGCGAGCGGATGTATCAGCAACCCTGTTTATATCCGAGCCGGAAGAATACGAGGGCGGCGTTTTAACCATTGCCGATACCTTTGGCGATCACGGCATCAAACGGAAGGCGGGTAGTTTGGTGGTGTATCCATCGACTTCGATTCATGCCGTGAGTCCGGTTACGCGCGGTGAACGGCTGGCGTGCTTTATGTTCATTCAAAGCATGGTGCGGGATGCAGGCAAGCGCCGTTTGCTGTACGACATGGATATGGCGCTGCTCCAACTGCGTGAAACTTTGGGCGAAACCGAACCCATCGTGCAACTCACCGGAACGTACCACAACCTTTTACGGCAATGGGCAGAAAATTGAATCCCCGCAGCGTACCCGATTACCAGCGTTTGGCGCAACAGCGTTTAGAACCCGCTATTTGGGATTATTTAGCCGATGGCGACAACAGCGATAGCAATTCCAACGAAACCAACGAAAACGCTTTTACCGCCGTCCGTTTAACACCCCGCCCGCTGCGCGATGTACGGCACGGGCATACGCGGCTGAACTTGTTCGGACAAAGTTTGGAGCATCCCATCATCTTGGCTCCGATTGCCTACCAGCGCTTATTTCATCCGCACGGTGAATCCGCCTGTGCGATGGCAGCCAGTGCGCAAGGTGGATTGAGCATTATCAGCAGTTTAGCCAGCCAATCTTTCGACACGATTGTGCAGGCTGCGCGGGAAGGGGGCAGCAACATTGCGCCGTGGTTTCAGTTGTATTGGCAAAGTGACCGAATCCGCACGCTGCGCCTACTTCGGCGTGCTATGGCGGCGGGTTGTAGCGCGGTGGTACTGACGGTGGATGCACCCATCAAACGGGCAACACTGCAATTACCAAGCCATGTCAGTGCTATCAATTTAGAAGTGTTGGAAGATGCTGAAAGCTTGGCACGCAAAACCGTATTCAGCGGCTGGATGGCAGAAGCCCCGACATGGGACGATTTGGCATGGTTACGCCAGCAAACCACCTTGCCGCTGTTGGTAAAAGGTATTCTGCACCCCGATGATGCCGCGCAAGCCGTGGATGCTGGCTGTGATGGCATCATCGTATCCAATCACGGTGGGCGGGTGTTGCGCGGAACGCCTTCTAGTTTGGAAGCGTTAAAGGCGATAACGCAGCGCCTTCAAAACCATGAAAACCGCATTCCCATTTTGCTGGATAGCGGCATTCGCAGTGGGCGGGATGTTTTTGTTGCTTTGGCGCACGGTGCAACGGCGGTGCTGCTGGGTCGCCCCGCGATGTGGGGGCTGGCGGGTAACGGTGCGATGGGGGTTGCACACGTTATCCGCCTGCTGCGCGATGAGCTTGAAATGACGATGGCGCTTATGGGGTGCGCCGAGTTACCCACTTATTGAAAAGGTAGCCAGAAAAGGGAAATTGGTCACAGTAAACCCTCGTTAGTCATTGAGTTAAAGCAGTATGAAGCGTAAACTGACAAAACCACAACCCAACGCTAGCAAGCCCGATACGCATGACCATTCCCAAGTCCTATTACCATGATATTTTGAAGAATATCCATTGCCCTGAAAATAAGATATATATTGATAGAATATACCTTCTCGTGCAACCGCATCGTGAAGATATTGCAGCGTATTTTCATAGTGCAATGATGTCCAATGAAAATACCGCTGAATTCATCAATATCGTCCTTGTGAACGAGCGTCTGCACGAAACATTATCCAGTTGGCTTCTTTCACCCTTCATATACCAAGCGGATGATGATTCGATTCATAGCTATATTGATACACAAATTGAAATCGGTGTGGTTCATGAGCGTATTGATTTGCCCATGCACTTTATGAATTATGGTATGTCTTTAATCAAAAGACAAATTCTTCAATTATTGCAAGAGGCGAATTTAGAGCGAGAGGAACAAGCCACCAACATGATTGTGGCGATTCAATGCTTGGATTTTGTACAAGACTTGATCAATGAAAGTTATCAAGGCAATATGGTACGCAATAAAAAGCGGGAACAAGCTTTTAAATTACAATTCGCTTCTAAAAATCTAGCATTAGATTGTGAAAAAATGCGTTCCGCACTTTCCGATTGGATGCGAGAATTGCTTTTAGTGATTCAACAAGAAAATTTCAATGTAGTTAATATCGTCAATATCAAAAATTCTAATTTTGGTTTATGGTTTACGCATAAAGCCAATTTTTTATTGGATTCACATAAATATGCTTTATTGGCGAAATCTTTTCGGGTGTTGGAGCATTGTTTTGATGAGTTTATTGCCAAAATCTCGGATGTGTCGTTGCGTAAAGAGCGATTAGCTGCTTTGAATCAAGCCATATCTAAATCCATGTGGTTATTGGATGATATTAGCCAATCCATTGTCAATCAAGATGATGGGAAAGACCCTTTGACGCAGTTATTTAATCGCCGTTATCTTCATACGGTTTTGCATTATGAAACCGATTGTTCTATAAAAAGTGGTTTACTTTTTGGCTTGATTATGGTGGATATTGATTTTTTCAAAAAAATCAATGATACCTATGGACATGGTGTGGGTGATAAAGTATTGTCGCAAGTGGCTGGCGTAGTGTCGCGCGAAATGCGAGCGGGTGATTTTGTTTTTCGCTACGGTGGCGAAGAATTCTTAATTGTTATCACCGATATCAATATGAGCGTTTTAAGAAGGACAGCGGAAAAAATTCGCTCGGCGATAGAAATGACCAGTTTTGCGGTCGAGAAAAATTCCCATTTGAATATCACCATCAGCATTGGTGCAGCGCTTCATGATGGACATCCTGATTTCTTGCGCACCATCAATGCGGCCGATGGTGCTTTATTCAAAGCCAAAAATAATGGTAGAAATTGCGTGGTAGTGGCTGAATAGTGCTGCGCGATAGGGGCGGTAATCCGCCCCACTGTGCGATAGCTTGAATTTAATAACGGGGTGGGTAAAGGCCCCGTACACAAATGATGTAATTCAAATCAATCTAGGGGGCAAAATCGCCTTGCTAGCACTTTCCGTATTAGGACTTTTACGGATGGATGGCAGGTCTTCTGCCGGCTTCCCCTACCGCGCCACCGCCCCCCGCATCGACTTCGCCACATACGCCAAA
>ERZ724508.1714-NODE-1714-length-12497-cov-4.861598_pt1 | contig 12497 bp, 5 predicted proteins | sample MGYA00376041_ERZ724508 | MGnify/ENA primary metagenome ERZ724508 (study PRJEB28724, sample SAMN07190887) | wastewater metagenome | isolation source: effluent of sewage treatment plant in Hong Hong | place: USA: Christiansburg, Virginia | collected 2016-03-01 ...
CTGAGTAAAATAAGTGGTACTTTTTTATTTAATTTCTAAAATTTGAGATCTTTTGGGTAGAACAATTGAGTTAATAGGGTTCCTATATTTTTTAGCTTTGTACATTTAATTCATTTTCTTAATATAATCTGTTTATTCTTGCTCTTCTTTATCTATATTGAAGCTTCTCATCAATAATTTCTTATTCGATGCCACATATTAATCCAAATTTGTCCTCACTCTTCTTCTCGAACTATTTTGCTTATTATATTACAGTTGAGCTTTTGTAAGCTGTCGATAATAGGATTACTTGGATTCGCTTGCTGGACTCGCAACTGGCTAGATAAACTAACTCAGGCTTCCCAACCCTCTCATTATATAAACAATGATATAACTTGCTCCATTATTTAATAAATTTAACTCAGACTTTCCTAATTAATGCACTTATAATTGGTGATATCAAAAATGTAAAAAATTATTAATCAATTCTTTCCAGGAAAGTAATGGCTTTTCTTCTTTTGAGTTATTTCAAAGTTGTATCCACTACCTCTGTACAGTTCTTTATCTTTTGAATTTATTGTTAACTTTGATGTTGTGTTCGTCGTTTCATTTCTTTATTCACGCTCACTTAATTCTCTTTTTTCAGATACCCTTTAGCTATAAAGCTTCCTTCGGTTTGTACTTGCTCCAGACCTGAGATTCGTTTCTGAAGGTTATCTTGAAACTCTCAGACTTCTGATCTGTGTTTCGAGGATTTAAATTTAGGTCTTCAATTTTTCGTTTTTTTTTATTAAGTTAATTTTTTATTTTTGAAAAGTTGCTTCCTTGACATTCAAGATATTAATTTACCTCTTGACATAAGGGGACTGACTTCTCGAGGGTTATTTTTCTAATTTTTGGATTTTAGACTCGAGATATTCCATGTACATTTTCATTTATTGTTAAACTCGGATATGTGCGCGAATGATGGATTAGGCCCTCTGAGTTTGCTCTTAGAGAGACTGGTACACACTTATGTTGATAAAATTTTGCTTCAATTCTTTGATAAAATATTCGGTTAGTCGATAATTCAATAAAATTTGTTGGTCTATTGTGACTTGAATTGAGCCAGTTCCAGGGAACACTTAAATTCCTAAAACTTATTAATAAATTTTGTGAAGGGATTCGACTTCAAATGTTTGGGGGAAAATTTATTCAAAGGTCCGTAAAATCTAAATGATTGAGAAAATACCATGTCTTGAGTCTTGCCTAGAGTATGTGTTATTGAAGGTTTTGGTGTCCGTAAGACTTTATAGAATTCATCAATCATAAGCAATAAATAAATATAATTTAAGCATTTATATTTTATACATCTTTTATTCAAATTTTCCAGGAAATTGGTCTGTACTCCTAAATGAAGAATCCAAATGCTAATATCAAATCAATTTCATCATTTTTATGGTCGATATGGTAAATTAAATGAATAACTGTTTAATTGTTTGTAATTTAAATGCAAGATTTTGAAATTATCAATTATGGAAAAGGGAAGAAGGGGCTTCCGGCTATCCTCCTGTCTGTTTTACATCTTTGTGATTGCTTATTTCTTCGTCTTGTTTTGTTTATGATCCACTTTTTGATGGAGATCCCAATTCATCCTTAGGGGCTTCAGGCTATCCTACTGGATTGCTTGATTCTTCGTCTTGTTTTGTTTATGATCCACTTTTTGATGGAGATCCAAATTCATCGTTATTCTAAGATGATAGCTCATCTTATCCATGAGGATGAGCCTGTGTGGAGTCAGAAGAGTTTTATTCAGCTTCAGGATGTTCATTCTAGTCTATGTTATATTTTCTAAAATAATTTTGATTTTCGAAAATTTTATCCAAATGTTTTTTCCATTACTCTTAGGTTCGAGTGTTTATTTATATCCTTTACATGTAATCTTAAATTTGTGGCTGACTTAATTTTGATTCAGCCAATTCATTCCCATTGTTTCTCGCAGCGTCGACCAGTCTTTGAGGATCAGGATGATTATCGGGATCTGATGTTTGATTTGGCTGTTAGTCATCTACATTTCCAAATTAGTTGTAATTTTATTCTTAAGTGGCTTGAAGATTCCTCTCTAAAGAATTTGGGACTAAAAATGCCAGGCACAGAGCTGAGATAATTTTGAAGTTCATGGAAAAAAATAGAATCACTAATATATAATTAAAAAAATATCCTTATTATCACTATTTAAATAGAAGTCATTTTCTGTAAAATTCCTCAGTTTAAAAAACATAAAAAGAATTTATTTATTGGAGATATCGAAGATGAGAAATTTATGGATATTTTATAAGCGATTATTAAGTTTAAAACTTGATTGTGTTTGTAAAAGCTTTGATACAAAGTTTTTATTAAAGTTTATATGCTGAGATTAGCATCAATAATTTATCATCACTCTCGAGTCTATGACTTGATAACAATCGGTCCCTATGCTAAAAAAGTGGCTCGAACTTTAGCGGTTCACTCCAAGATACACATTTCAATGCTGTCGATTTGGACATAAAATAATATAGTTTAGCCCAGTCTTATACCTTTGGGTTCAGCTACTGTTCCAGTCCTTGACTTGAATTCATAATTTTCGAACATGGAAGTTGGAGTAGCTGTTAAATAGATTAACCCTGAAATATCCGAGGTTACTTTATAAAATGGGAATAAATATAGGTATAGGCAGCTCGTCTACTCAGGATAGCCCAATTAATGGAAGCAAAACCCAATCAATTTAAACAAAAACCAAAGTAATGTCTACAATGACTATTAATATGAGAATATAGAGGACTTGTTTAAGCTAAAGAGTGGCTCCATTGTGTTCATTATTCCCAAAGACCCTCATTTTGCATGTAAATTGTGCCCTATATTAGATTAAAATTTATTCATGCTCCTACTCCAAGCAAGAATGGAGAAGAACAAAAAAAGCGAAGCAAATGATATTTTATCCGAACAAATTTAGATAACTGTACTCTGCGAGGGAGAGAAACTTTTCCCTTTCAATTAATAGTTCAACACTTTGCTATAAAACTTATTCAGGTAAAGAAAAATAAAAGTAATGAGAAATGTATCCTACAAAGTTGATGAAAATAAAAAGATCATTATGCCAAACTCTCATGATCATATTAAGTACGATTATTTGTTCCAATACGTGCGTGTTAAATGTCCTAAAGTTTTATAGAACTCAAAAATAAACCCATATGAAAGCGATATACGAACGCTGAGTCATTAGAAATACCCAAATATATACATCATAGGGAATGCGTATAAAAATGCATATAGCCTCCACTCTGCAAATGAGATGTGCAACGTAATATCGAAGAATGTGATATACAATATGAAAGGAGTGAGAAAAAGAGCAATTTATGATCCCCAGTCCATGTTTACAATCTGGTAAAATGATCAAGAATGCACAAAGGTGCTGATTGGCAAAGATGATAAAAAAATAAAGAAAAACCATTCGAACCATAAACTATTTAAATATTGGCTATCATTGAAGGGTAAATTATATGGGAAATCATAAATTTAGACTTTGGTGAACTATGAATACCTGGGAAACTCTAAGCCTCAGATAGAAAATCAGCCTTTATCCTTGAAATGAAATTAGCGACGTCAATTTATTGATATTTTACATCAAATTATTTACAAATTAATCAATTAAAGTTTGTAAATTATTTTCAATTTTATAATATCAGATTCTAGTAAGTTAGGAAAATATCTATGATATCATTGAGATAAGCTGTTGCCAGATTTCTACGGATTCATGAAATTTAATAGGGCTAAATTTTTTGTTTTTCTCAGTTAAATTTAGCCTGGAGATGATTTAATGGGAGCAAAATAATTAATATTCCCTGAAGAGGATTATTCCAAAGTTAGGTCTCCAATTATATTTAGGCCTTGGTCATAAGATCTATGAATGTTGCTGTTCCATTCATTTACTTCTTTTACTCTTTCATTATAAATTTTCTATCTGTACTTTAACAGTTTTTAATCTGTGGGAATAAATTTTTACCCTCGAACCCTTTTTATGTAATCAATATAACTTTCAGTGATATTAGGAAGAGGAGGCCTGATTTTCTCAATCTCTGGCTCATTGGCAATTTATTCTTTTGTGAGGTTCTCAATATTTTTGCTGTCGGTCTTTTCAATAGTTTAAGGTAACAACGGGGCCATCTCTTATTATTTTTTTAATTGTTGGCAAATATTCGTGGAAATAATGAGAAGAACAATAAGAATAGTCTTTAAGTGTACACTGTTATCTGTGTTGGAGAAAGGCATGGAACTTAATTAAATATTTTTATATTACAAATTAAAAATTAAGATTAAAAGCTGAGCTCACTGATGAGTGAGGATATGAAAATGCGAATATTTAATCAAAAAGTCATCATTAATAATATTTTTCAGTCCAAATTGGTGTCAAAATGTTGGTGTTGCTCAACATAAGGAGTTTTTAAAATTAAAATAACCAAAAGATTGGCGTATGACCGATATCTTTTATTAATTTGATGAAAATTATCCAAGAAAATCTGGTAGAAAGTTCTTAGGAATAGAAAGTTTCGACGAATTGAAATGCCATTTTTAAATGGAAGTAACAGATTAAATTAATATATAATAATTTTTTTTTTCTTACTGAATGTCAGGTTTTCCAATTCTATTACATTCTTCTTAACATAAACTTATAAATAGCTCCAACTTCCTAAATAGAGAATCAAAAACTAATTCTATGAGAATCTTTATGTATCTTTTCACAAAAATAAAATAGAACGAACTGAAAATAAATACGACATAAGGGTTAAGACTTATAAAAGATATCAAAATACTATTTATGAACAATATAGGGAATGAAAAAGTTATTATTTTCTCATAATAATTAATTTATAATTGTTTTTTAATTTCCACTTTTAGATTAATAGAAGATAAGAAAATTCAGGAGTATCTCGCACGGCGAGGTTATATTATTGATATTAATAATAATATTTCAAAAAAACTCTCAAATAGTTTTATTAGTAGATGGTGAGCAAATGGGTCGTGTACTCAGCAACCTTTCTCACTTATTCTCTCCTCCACTCAGTGAGAACTTGCTGGGCTTCTCTGAAAACAGTTTTCAATGACTAGCCATTCTAATTTAGTGAGAAATTCTTGGGGACTCTCGACATGACAGTTCTCTTTATTATAGCCACCTTGATAACAATATTCGGCCGGCAGGTCTAAAAATACTCGAGGAGAAAGCTAATATTCGGTATAATTATCGGATTCATCATCAACCTCTTTATACTGTTTGCGTTCGTTTATAAAGAAATGACCAGCGAGCCTTTATATTTTATCTTCTATTCAAGTACAGCCTTCATTGCATTTCTAGCATGGCCTGTTTGCTTTTACGTAATTTTTGTATTAATCAGACCACTTCTCAGTACTTTGATTCTCATAATGCAACCGCCCTCTCGATGTGGAGTGCAGTTTTGCAATTTGGAGATTTGGTTGCATTTTTGATCACGCTTGCTGTCATATCAGATGGGACGAACCCTGCTTACTCCTTACTCTGCATTATTATTCTGTTAATTTTGTTACTCGTCTATGATTATTTTTTCTTTCGGGACAAGGATAATTATAGTGAGCAGGCAACAGGAAGTAATGCCATCAATCAAGTATAAACTGCCCAACATCAGATTAAAGTCAATTTAGAAAATGAAAGGAAGCCAGGCACAGACAGCGAGCTAAATGAAGTAAACCGAGAAAGAGATGAGAGCAAAAGAAAGTCTGAAAAATAACTCTAATATGAGAAATAAACAGAGTAGAATAACTCATAGAAAAAAACTAATAATAACGAGGTAATATAATAGTAGGGACGTAATCACCAACCAGTCATAGAAGAAAAAGCTGTTAACTTTATATCAGTCTGGCTTCTTCCAGGAGTAGCATTACCTGTGCTCGCTTTTTCGACCGTAAAGTCAATAAATGCAATTATTGTTTCTTGGCTTGTACTTTATTTCAGTAAAATCGGCCTAATCAGCGAATCTAGAGTCATTGCCATCGTATGGCCTATCAGTGTGGTAATAGCAGGGTTCATTGTTTCCAAAGTAAATCAGAAGGTCAACTACATTGTTTTTATTGTTACTTTATTCATTGCTGGCTTTATTTTTTATCTCTTGGAGGAGCTGCACGTGCATCCGAGACAGTTTTAAGTTATTGGGTTGATAGCAGTCTGTGGGCTATTAGTAGGAGGCCCTTTTAATCAACTAGGTACATGTGTACCCATCAAGCTGAGCGAAGACCCTGAAATAAGAAATAAACCATGTGCAAAAGCAGCAATCATATCATTGATGTAAGGATTTTCATTAATTGTCTGCGGGATATCCATCTTAATAGTTCCAGGCATAGGCATCATGAGATTACATGTAATGGCAGGGGTATTGTGCTTTATATCAGCACTTTTGCTTGTGGGAGAATAAATAAGAAGATACATTAAGTTAAGAAATACGGAAGTATTAATAGACAATAGAGAAATAATAAAGAAGAGCTCGCAAGAACAGAAGAATAAAATTGAATAAATTGTGCAAAACAACAAAGATTAATTAAAATAAGAAATCTGATTAAATAGTCCACCATTTAGAGTTCTCTGTATCAATTTATATTTAACTCTTAAATTTCCATTTACATTAACTATATTTTAAATTTGTTAAAACTAGATGAAATGCGCACTAAGCCAAGCCAAAGAGCAGAAAATACTCGCGCTTTAGAAATAAAATCATTTCCTTTAGAAATAATTAGATTAATTATTACGTAATACAGAAGAGCTGACATCAGGATTGAAATCGAGTAATCTACTCACAAAGAGCTTACAAGCCCAAATATAAGTTTAATAAATGCGTCAGTCTCTCATGAAGACAAGTATTCAATCGTTATAGCTATAAAAAAATTAAGCTGATAATTCACTTGCTCAGATCACATCAGAGTTAAAGGAATTGTAACATGAAAATCAAATATTAAATATGAAGTTGCATGAAACTTCTAAAGAGAAAGAAGAAGTTAATTCAATGTTAGATAGGCTAAGAAAATAACTTAAAATGTATCAAACGATTGGCAAGTCATAAAGTAATATTGTAAAAGCAAGTAACAATTTAAAGAAAAATCATGAATGTCTTGAGAGAACACTAAAAATTTTGAAAGACAAACTGGAATCGCATAAGAGATACTTAGCAATTTTACAAAAAAAGTAGTTCAAAGAAGAGCAATAAAAACAGAAGGAAGAAAAAAATAGAAAAAGAATAACAACGGCTCCTAAAAGCTGCACAAATATTCACAATATCATGAAAAACGAAAAAATAAATTGCTAACTCTCCAAGCCTTAATCGAAATAGCTAGAAAGAAAGAAAGTAAAAGAGTTCGATGCCTTGACTAGGAGAAAAAATCAATTGTTAATGAGAGCAAAACAATGATAAGTATTTTTCAATTATTTGATATAAAAATACTATAAAGATATTAAAGAAAATAAAATTTCATTACTTATTATGATCATCGAGTTCAAACATAACTATGCTTGGAAGTAGAAATAGCATGGAAGGCGGGATTTAGAGCTTTATAGTCTGTATTCTAGGCGAATTTCTATTTACTAGAGTTGAAGAATCCTTTTGATCTGGTCTCTATTGCGACTTTAGCTGGGCAAACTGTTGGTCCATCTCCAAGATAGCTGTTTTTGTACGTGGTTTCTAAGATAAACGAATATTTTACCATATTGATGATTATAGTCTGGATTGTCTTCAAGCTTCTCAGTGATCTTATATTTCTTAGCATAGTCTTCAGGGTTTGGTTGCTTGTAGAAGTTTCCATAAGTGGTCTTACCCAACCATAGATCTCCAGGCTTTAGATTATCATTGATCCTCTATTTTTTTGGCTTCGATGTTGATCTAGGGCCAAATGCATTTGAATAGGTAGTCCTAGACATAAAAGGGAAATTCTATCTCAGAGCATTATCTGTTGGCTTGACATATTGATTTGCACCTCGATATCCTGGAAATCCTGAACTATAAGAAGTTAAATTTGGACAAGGTCCCCCAGATTTCAATAAATCTTCAGGTTTTGGTCTTTAATTTGGATCTCCTTTCTTTCCATCATAATTCTTTCTATAGTTAGAGTCTATGTCCAAGTTGGGACCTTGTAACCTGTCGTATTATTTCGAAATATTAATATTGTTGGGGATAGGATTTTTCTTGTCATAGCTTTTTCTATAGACACTACATTTGCTCAAATCAGGCTTAACGTTTTTGAACTTACACAAATGTCGTCCGCAATTACAATACTAGCAAACGCACATATTGGGGTCATGATGGGCGAAGCTTAAATTAAAAAGCTTTCCACTAGTTTTGTTAAAATTAGTCAAGGATTCAGCTGGACAGTAAGGCTATCCCATTCTAGATTTACCAAACATAGATTTATTGGATCGATCTGATTTGGTAAGACCAAAAGTGCGAGACTGGGTACCAGGAGAATGTCCTACATTGCAATCTCTAGCACAAAATTAGTCATGTTCGTTAGCTCTGGCAGAGTTAGTAAAGTTCTTTGTGTCAGTACGGGCAAATTGACTCATTCAATAATTTTATCTAAAATAATTATTACAATTGATCGATAAAATAAACTATTAAAACTATTATAACGAATTATTTTACTATAATTTTACTATAATTTTATATATTTATCAAATTTGACTAAAATAATCAGTCTTTTTGACTCTTGCTAGCCAATTATTTATTCTATTTTAGCTAAACTCCTTCGACTTCAGGAATTATACGAGTTCATTTTATTTAAACTCTCCTTTCTGCAAGTCTTTTTGTGATAGTTTTTTTACTTCTGGCTTTATAAAGATCTTTCTAGCTGCGTAATGATTAAAATCGTCTTCAAATGTGTGTCTCTTGAACATCTTATCATCCTTTACGATCTCCTTCAGAATATTATCAATATTTTAGTATTTTTGAAGATAAGTGTATGCTTTAACTGTCCCGATGTTCTTTATTCTAGAAGTGTAATCACAACCGCAGAGGATACAAAAGTCAATAAATTGACTATATGTTAAGTTTGATTATTTTAGTAGAGTCTAAAGACAAACTTATGATATCTATTCCTGACTAAAATATCGAAGTAATCTAGGACATCCAAATGCGAGAGTATCCATATCCTAGGAAACAGTCCCATATGCTAGACCTTATTTCACGATTTCAGCACATTGTGGTTCTGCTTCAGATGGAGATTAAACCAAAGGAATGCCCATCAGTTGGATCAGCTTTATCGCAGACTCTTTTTATTATTTTGTTATGGTAATCGTTCTTTTCGACATTTTCAAGAGATCAAAAGTTTATCCTTCATCTATTGCTTATTATTTCTTTTATTATGCCTCTTACTTTATTTTTCTTCTTCTTTTTAACTCTGTATATTTCTCTTCAGGGGGCTTGCCATCAAACACCCACACAGTGCTGATGTTATTTTCCAGGCAATGAGCTATCCTTGAAAGCATGCCTATGAGATGACCTGTTTGATTCCCTTGCCAATCTGTGGGGGTATTAACATTTCCTCCTTTTATGGCTTTATTAATGCATGTATACTCTGGGTTTTGATCAGAAACTGATATATCCAATTGGAAGCGTCGATTGTTAATATTTTTCCACTATAATCTTTCACAGTCTTCTTCTGAATCGCCATAGGAAATTTAGTCTTGATGAAATCCATGAGCTTTAGAACTCCCATTATTAGATAAATTAATGTTAGTAAACTAAAACCTCAATTAAATAATTTCAATTCTTTTTGTTAAAAATAAATAACATTCACTATATAACTGGCATTAATTCCCTAAGAAAACTCATAAGTCTTTATAGGAGAACAAAAAAACTTTAAAAAGTCAATTGTCGTGAGATAAACTGATGAGAGATTTGAGAGATAATAGGAGATGTGGGAAGAAATGGAAGTTCTAAAAATTGAAATGATGGTGATATTGTATATTAATAAATTGCAAATTAAAAATGACTTAAGCAAACGAGACCGTGTTCAACAATATCCGCTCATTCGTCCAAAAAGAAGTAAACCGAGTGATTTCAGAACATCTAGATAAGAAAAACTATAACGTGAACGAGGCCCAATTATGGACTAATCAAATATGTGATGATGTAAATATATGATAAGCATAGATTCTCAAAGCCATCACCAATGTCAATAAAAATTTCAAATTCATCACCAACTGTATCATCATGCAGAAAGCCGATTGTGGTCTCAACCTCTCTGGCTCCTGCTATTGGGATAACGAGGTTGATGGTACCGTCACTGTTAAATGGGATTCCACCTCCCTCATCTGCGTTGTCAATGTATTTGGTTGTGCCTTGTGATTGTTTAACAGATTTCGATATTTTGGATATTTATACTTTCTCTTATTTATTTATTCTTTTCTAGATGTTTTTTCAATTCAAATATTTTTACTCTTCTCCGAAGTAGATGCGATCATCTTTTGTGGAAAGAAATAGGCCTAGATTCTGAATTCCTCAATTATCTTCCTGTCCTCTCTGAGGAGGATTTAAAAATAAAAAAAATCTTAAAAATTCTAGTAGCGTGTTTTCGTAGTTATGAAAAAAGTAAAAAGGTGACTAGTAAACGTTTGAGATGAGAAATTAAATCTTGGAGAAAAGAATGAATATCTTTGTATAATATTAATTAAATATTTTAATAATTATTTAACCATGCAAATATTTGTCAAAACATTGACGGGTAAGACAATTACCCTTGATGTTTAACCATCAGACTCAATTGAAACCGTGAAAGGAAAAATTCAAGATAAAGAAGGCATCCCCCCAGATCAGCAACGTCTTATTTTCGCCGGAAAGCAACTTGAAGGTAATAATTATCTTATCTAGATGGAAGATCCCTCTCCGACTATAACATTCAAAAAGAATCTACCCTTCACTTAGTTTTAAGACTCAGAGGAGGTGTTATGGACCCAACCATTGCCGCAGTTGCTAAGAAATTCAACTGTGATAAAAAAGTTTGCAGAAAATGCTATGCAACTCTCCCATTAAAAGCTACTAACTGCAGAAAGAGAAAGTGTGGACATAGTAACCAAATTAGATTAAAAAAGAAACCAAAGGATTGATCAAGAACAAGTTATTTAAATATTATCATTTTTAATATAAATCAATGTTAAAAAATAATGAGGGAGTTGGCTTAAAGGGTGCTGTCACTCGCCCAAAGAGGGCTTCTTCTTCAAGTCAATAGATTTCATCAAGAACTTCTAGAATTTTTAAACATCAGTCCTATTCTACATATTTTGACATTATTTATCATGCCTCACCATTAGGTTTATAAGACTCTTTATCATTGTAATTAAATCATTTCGATTTCTGTATTTGAGATCTGTGTTAGTTTCGATATTATTGAGGGACTCGAGAAGTTTGAGTTCGTTTTACTTCGAAACCTTTATGTCCTCAATTTGTTTTTATTTTAATTTTATAATCTATTTCAGTTTTTAACTATACTATTTTCTCTGCTTGATATAATTGTTCAATTCCTCGATCGTCATGTGAAGCTCTATATTTTCGGATTTTAGCACTTTAATCGATAAAGAGTAATTCTAGTTTTATTTCTAGTTTAATTTTAATTTCTATACTGTACTTTTTATGTATCTCGTCATATTTATTACACTTTATTCTTCAAATTGGCTGGAAAAGTAATTAAAATTTTTTACCTTACTGGCTAAATTATTTTGGATACTTATTATAATGTCTTGGAGAGTTTATTTTATCTCTCCTATTGTCTTTTTGTAAACCAAGTTTTACCTCACAAGTTCGTGGATTATTTTGTTGAACAGGTCGATTTGGCTTTTTTTATTTTTATTCGATGCAGAATTACTCTAGTTATGGGGAAGACACGGACTAGGGTGATTCTAAATGGCTGAAGTTTCCAAAGTCGCCATAAACTGCTATGCGCTGTCGGTCTCTTCCTAGCATTCCATAAAGGATTAATACTGCTAATAGATTTTCTCCAAATCCACCTAGAACTTATCGTCCCACTTCAATGAATTAAAATACCAGAGGACTGAGTTTTCGCTCATTCTCTTTAATCAATTAAATTTATATAAAATATATTCACTGACTATTAAAATATTCAACTCTGTTCGGATTTTTACAACCTAGACGTTCTCGAATTATTATTTTTATGGTCTATATCTTATAGGGACTCATTTGAATCAAATATTCTCAAAAAAAATTTCCTTTTTTTCAGTTTATTTCCTTTTTCTTTTACATTTTTAATTTTTTTTCCTATTATCTACAATTATTCAATCCATCTATCAAATATTTTCTATATAATTCAAAACTATCAACGCTTCATATTTTTTTCTTTTTTTAAAAAAATAATAGATAATTGATAAAAAATTAGTTTAAAAAATAGAGTCGCTTTTATTTTTATTAAAATTATGGGAAATTGTCATACGAGCAAAGGATTACAGATCATTAAAGCAGGCATAATTGGTGCTTCCA
>ERZ724508.1715-NODE-1715-length-12486-cov-4.794385_pt1 | contig 12486 bp, 19 predicted proteins | sample MGYA00376041_ERZ724508 | MGnify/ENA primary metagenome ERZ724508 (study PRJEB28724, sample SAMN07190887) | wastewater metagenome | isolation source: effluent of sewage treatment plant in Hong Hong | place: USA: Christiansburg, Virginia | collected 2016-03-01 ...
AACAACTATGCTATCTTGATCAACGTTAAAATACTGTCGCAACTGAGATGTCTTCCCCGATTGCTGTTGCTTGTTTCCATTGGCGAGTAATTCTTTGGTCTTCCAGCCCGTGATTCCTACCTAATAATCGCTCAATACGACTTGCTTTACGGGATTTTATCAGGGTTGATTATGCCATTGTTTATGGATAACTTTCGTTTCGGGTGTTTAAAGTTGGAGACTCCCGTGAACTCGAGCAGAACGTCGAACTGAATATAAAGTCATCAATCGCCACTGCCCAGAATCCTTTGGGTCAAGAACTTTCATGCCTCGACATAATAGGTTTGCATCTCAAGGTGCTGAGATTCTCTTCCACTTTGTAACGAAATTATGATAGCCATCACCAGTATTTTTAAAGCTCATTAAACATAACAGATAAAGAAACCTCAGCTCTGACTGTGTTCGTCCCCTGAAACAAATTCCTACTGATCGATACTGCAATCCTCCTTTCTGCTGAACTGAGTGCCTCATGATGATTCTCTTTTGTGCTTCTCACTCCGTTAACATTAAACTACCTTAGTAATAGAACTCCACGTCTTCATCAACGAATTGGTTGAAATCAAGAAGAAGATGGAGTTGGCTATGGTGCCTGATGTCTTTCAGGACGATGTAGTATTTGCTCTCAATGCAAAGAACCTCCCCAAAAAGGTTAAGTTTAGACTGGGGAAACTGCTCGAGCAATCCATGCGTATTAAGTGTGGCACACTCTTCACTGTGTCAACAAAGGTGGCATCTGATGGTTGGAAAAAGGCTCGAGACACGCTTGATGCCTACATCAAGTTCGAGATCCTCATGGCTGACTTTTAACTACAGAAGATCAGTGAGAAAGAGTTCGTCAAGAAAGCTATTGAGTTGGTAGAGATACACGTCCCACTTATCTACATGACGAGCTTTCAGGAGAAGATGATCTTCGGGGTGTTGGTGGAGAGGGGGTGCTCTGGAGATTTTGGCGAGTTAGCAGAAGAAAAGCAGCTTAACCTTAATGCGAAGGTCAAAATCAAAGGAGTAGACCAGACCCTGTTGGAATACTTCCTGAGGTTGAAGCCGAGAAAAGAAATCGCGGAAATCCTGAAAATAATGGCTGAAAACCAGAAGATTGCGATTCAAGACTTTACTTCCGACGGCAAGACTACCTACCGGACCCTATTCAAAGAATTCCTCGACAATAATGAGATACCCTTCAGTGCTAAGATCCATCGGAAGTCAGAATTCATGTACTTTCAAGACGGGAATCCGAAAGGCATCAAATAACTGCCCTTTGATAGCGTTGCCGACGAGCTGCTGACAGCCAAAATCTCTGATACTAAGGGCTACTAGAACGAATACATCAAGGGGGAACTGTACGAAATCATCCTTTACTGCTCAAATGAAGTACTCAGGGCAAAGCTTACTCTAAAAAATAGTGACATGCCACTAAATGTTCAGCTTGCGTGGCTTAAAAGACCACCAAAAGGGAAGTAAGTAGTGTTCTATGTTGCCGACGCAGCCAACCAAAGGGAAGAGAGACTACCCCCGGAATGCTGTGAGTCAATTCGGCAAGAACTCGCCAGTGCAAATGCATACTTCACAGTGAAAATTCCACCTAACGAGCTTAATATCGACCCAATCAGCTTCAAGACAACAATACTCAAACAAGATTTAAGGAAAAGCGATGTGCTGGAGACAGAGTTAGGCTATTTGTTTTGGCGGCCTCTCTACAAAGAGAAGTATACTGCGATAGAAGCAGATATCGACGAGGCAGACACCCAAATCACCGACGAAGACCCCCTTGTGCAAGCCGAACCGGAAAGCGAAAGGGTTGCAGGCCAAAGAACATATGCACTGCTCGGTTTGCTCGAGTGTTTTATTGACCCAAGAATCAAGTACAAGAAATCGAACAACGATCTCTATGTAGATGACGCCAACAATCAACTATATTTTGACGGTTTTGATAAAACTGTCAAGGAAGAGGTTTCAAAGATTTTGACTGAAAAAGGTGGAGATACCTTGGACATCACCAAAGAGGCACCAATGATCAAGTCCTTAGTGGCTGCGTTAGACGCATACAACGCAATCCCAAACTACACAGGGAAGTTTAGCCATACTCTCCAAAGCCCTACAGTGCTCCGAATCAGCAATTTGTCACGAAGGTACGACATCAACGCATTCATCGAATACACTTGTGCAGTTAGTGCGAAGGGAAGTACAGATAAGACTGTCGTTGTTGAAACAAACGAACAAGTCGATGCAGTGAGGGAGATTTTCAAAGATGACAAAAACGTTAAGATCACTAGAAACGAGAAGGACAACACTACGACGATAGTTGGTAGCCCTGAGGTGGTCAAGGAAATAGCAAAGGTTATAAGCGATGAGTTTATCGAGGAAGTTTTCAACGAAACACCTTTGCTTTATAATGTGGCAACCAATGGGTCTGGCTTCCAGAGATCAAAGGATATGCTTATTCAAAAGATAGATTCGATCCACTACAGAATTATCTTAAGAATCAGCACTGTTACTGACTAGAGGACTGCGCCAATAATTGAAGTGGAAATTCAAGATAACGAAAGATTTAAAGCTAAAGGACGTCCGAAGGAGATGTTGGCATTTACCAAGTCCATTATGGACTACCGGCAAAGTGAAATTGAGCGTTTACGCGCTGAAGCGGGTCTCTTCCGAGAGGAGAAAACGCTAGTTCGAGATGAAATTCAAAGACTAAGAAAAGAGCTCAACGATATGCCAGACGTGAAGATTATCGAGAGGTTGGATAACCGTATTGTGATTGAGGGACCGAAAATCCAAAAGCAAGAAGTAATGGACCGGCTTGAGAAGCTTCAGGAGCGCATTCGCATTGAAAAGATTGAGATCATAAAGAACTCAACAGAGGAGTGCACAATAAAAAAAATGCCTGATAAGATTCTGATGGCTGTACTAAACAGGGTGCAATTGGAAGTCAAAAGGTACGGAGGCAAGGGGCAGATATAATCTACTGTAGTGCTCAAGAATATGAATGAAGAGACGGTGGTACTTAAGCTGGAGCAGGGGAACAAAACAACAATAGGTGTATTTGTCGATGTGGTAGAAGCTATGCGACTATGCTTTGACCGTTACGTGAAGGTGTTTGCACATCTGGAGAGGTTAAAGACCATATTGGTCGGAAAAGAAGTGAAGAGATTGACTATCCAGGGGAAACTTCGAAAAGCGTAGGAGAGAAAGACTATGGAGAACTTGAGACAGGAGTACACTGAAATACTTTCAAAGTAGTTCGATATCATTCTTAAACGGTTCTAAATGATACTGAGCAACCAACTTCGGGACTACATCGAGAAGTCAGACCTCCGAAAACAATTCGAGACCAACATTCCTCAGGAAATGTCGAACGCCTTCTCAAACTTCGTCGGAGGCATTCCATTTTTCAAGATTGTCAGAAACAATAAACTTCAAGATCTCAGAAAGAACCAACCAAAACGTGGATAAGCAAGCAAAATCGAAAAATGCATCAAAGAGACTATTAAACCTCTCTTCGACACGCTCCAGAGCTAATTTGAGAAGAATGCTCTAACCATTGAGAGTATAATGTCTGCTTTCCAAGCTCTGAAGATTCTGACCAAGACTTATTATGACCTGAATCTTCCTATTGTCGAACATCTGACTGACTTTAATCGCATCTTCAAAGACAACCAGCTGATAGTGGTCAAGACTGGAACTGGATCTGGAAAGTCAACTGTACTGCCTCCCTATTTGGTTGGGTTGGGAATGAGGAAGGTGATGGTGACGCAACCAAGGCGTCTTCCTTGCTCAGAAATCTACAAAAGGGTTGATTCCATCTACGGCGGCGACATGGTCGGTTATATGTTCGCAGGTGAATCCAAAAACCCAGCTGGTAAGCTGATATACATCACTGATGGTCTGCTCAAAGAGAAGATCTACGCTAACGAAGATGATCTGGCAAAGATTGATGTTATCATGCTGGACGAGATTCACGAAAGATCAAAAAGCGTTGATCTAATACTTCTGTTGCTGATTCGAGCCCTCAACAAACACAAGCACCTAAAGGTTATTCTGTGTTCCGCAACTGTCAACGACCAGATCATGAATATGTTCGATAACACTATCAAACGAGCGACATTCGAAGTTGCCATTCCCGGCTTCCAAGTCACCGAACATCCCATTGATGAAGGCAAACCAATTCTGGACGAAGTCAACGAACTTTCGGGGAAACTTATGATGGGCACTCAAATGCTTGTCTTTTTCTCGAGTATCAAGGAGGTTGAGGACTCAACAAAGCTTTTTAAGTAGAAGTACAATAAAAATGCGTTCTCTCTTTTCGGTAACCAATCTGGCAAGGTACAGGAGGAGTCGATTCAAAACGGACAAATATTCTTCTCCACCTCCATTGCGGAAACCTCTCTAACCTTCCCGAAGCTGCAGTATGTAGTAGATTCTCGTTTGTCTCGTATTATGTGCTACGACATCGATTTGGAGACTATGGTGAGCGAGGAGATCCCCTCCTCGCAGAGTTCAATTAAGCAACGTAGAGGAAGATTGGGTCGAAATTGTCCTGGTGATTATTACTATTACACGTATAGCAACCAAACACCTCCACCTCCTTACGAGCTGACTGAACTGGAGCGAGTCGACCTCACTGGTGTCCTATTCGAACTCCTGATGAAGTATGATACTGTGGATGAGGTGTACAAGGAACTGAACAAGCTCAACCCAAGTAACAAGAACTTATTTAAGGCTAAGTTCTAGTACGCTGTCAACGTTCTCGACAACTTCAATTTGCTTGTCTCCAAGAAACAAATCAGCAAGAACTGCCACTCGCAATTTATGGTTTATGGAAACTGCGGAAATCCGCGATTTAATGTGGCACTTCACCAAGGTGTAGCAGATGGATGCTTCGAGAATGTCGCAGCTCTTGTTGCGTTTTCGATGATGGGTTCGAACATCCTTCCAATCATTCTCAAGGATATCCCACAGGCAAAAAAATCTCCTGATGGAGACATCGAGACTGTCGGGAGGTTTATCCTGGATATTGCAGAGGCAATCCAACTCCGCACCCTACCCTTCGAAGACATTAAAAAAGTGATATTCGCCATTCCTGGGTTCCGAGGTAAAAGATGGCTACCAACACTGTGTCGAATAATGAGGCAACTCAAAAAGTTCTTTTCAGTAACTCCCAATGGCGTTGCCTCCTACGATTGGACGTTAGCAACAAAATGCTTTACCTATGCGTTCTCAAACTGTATCTACTTCAACAAAAGTCTGATCGGTGGCAACCGGAACTACTACTAGAAGGTGGTGAGCGATAGGAAATACGGTGAGTCGACTCCGGAGCGCCCAATTCAATACCTCCTCAACAAGGATTCGATCTGCTGGAAGAGAGACAACCAAAGCGAAATTCCTTATGTTATTGCTCTCTTCAGCAGCGTCAACCCATTCCGTGAGTGCACCCTAAGCTTCTGCTCAAGGATTACTCCAGACCTTATTGAGATCCCTATCAACATTGTCATGAAGCGGCACGAATCAATATTTAAGCACACTGACAACATGATGGATGACCTGCCAATCTTTAACCGCCACTACGACGAGATGAATGCAAACAACGAAATGAAGATTGTGAAGAAGAACTTTCCACAGTTCGAAATGTGGGGCCCGGCTAATCGGGTCTTTAAGCGGGTGACCAGCCTTTACAATGACATCACCAACCAATCAGTTGTTATTGACGCCCAGAAGATGTTCGATGAAATTGTGGAGACGAGACTTCAGGCGAGAAAGACGAACCCATCACTCCGGTAAATCAACGAAACCGTTGTGCGTCAGAACTTCGACCAGATGAACTTCTTCGAGGTATTTAAGACCTTGAGGTACGAGATGTAGACGTACTATGGAACGAAGATGAAGGAGCGCAACAAAAAGATAACGTTGGAGAAGGCTCGAGGAGGGACCGTTGAAGTTGTATACAAACGCCTCACCAGCTTCTTCAAGTGGTTCATTGACTGCCAAAAGATATACTTGCAGGAAAACAAAGAAAAGTTTGTCCAGCAGCCAGACGAGAAGATATTGGGTCCTTCTGTATTCACCGGTATTTGCAGTCGACTGGAAGAAATCGTTAATAGCTAGCGGGAATACCACTTAGTTAGGAGCATGGTATATGGCAAAAGCAACAGGTCGCCTCGTATCTGCCGGATGATCGCGGTCTGCTGGATCCTCGTCAAGCGATTCGATTGTGTTGTGAAAGGAGGCTTTGTTCGAGACTGGATCATCAACGGGAAAGATGAAATCGATAATAACCTCGATCTCAGGAATCTGCTACAGATTAACCCTCGAAACGGTTTTTATGAGATTCCTGACGAAGCGAGAGTAACGCCGAGCGACATAGATGTTGACCTATCGAATGAAACGCTCTTTAACCGATAGATTTTCCTCCAGGAGATGAATAAACTCAACATTCGTGCAGAGATCGTTGATGACGGCTGGCGCTTCCATGTAGTCTTTGACAAGGGAGGACCAACGGGAGGCTTCACTGCTGATCTCATTCAACCCTACTGTTGGATTAGCCACGATTCGTTCGACTTCGATGTTAATGTCTTCTTTGTCAAGAAAAACCATCTGAAGCAGATCGGTATGAAGGTTCCGTTGGAGTTGGAACCTCTCATCATGGGAGGTGGTGGCTTGGCAAGACCTGATACTATCAAGGTGACTCTGGAAGATCTCATCATTGAATGCAGAAAAATGAATATGAGGCGGACCCGAGCAGAAATCTATGCACACCGAATCAAAAAGTTTGAAGCGAGAGGGTGGAAAATCAGCCCCGTCGTGTATGAGCCAGTGATCTACAGGTCGTTGGTGACAGTAGCAGAAAAGGCAACCGAAGAATATCTGAATTCCGTCGATCCGAACTGGAAAAAGAATATGGCTAACTTCAAGATAGTCAAGGTGGAGCACCTGAAGAATGCGAGCTGGGATGACGCCTACATGGCTGCTGTGAACTGGATAAGACAGGAGACAAAAGGCTCTAATGTAAATGATAAACTACTATACCACGGCACGGATGAGGCTGGAGCCACAGGCATCAAATACAATGGTTTCGATTCGCGCTATTTCTCCAAATCAGGCATGTATGGGAGAGGAGCCTACTTTGCAGATATTCCAACCAAGTCTCATGACTACGCTCCGCCCAATGCGGTTGGATGCCGGTTTATGTTCGTAGTGAAGGTAGCCCTTGGCAAGCAAGAACATTTAACGGCAGCTAACAATGCAAAGTTAGGGCCTGATCCAGGTTACCACAGTTTACTGGGAACCGCAGGCAAGGTAAGCGAGTACATCATCGAACGTTGGGGCCAAGCCAAGCCGATGTTGCTGATAACCTACAAATGACATCGTTGCAGAGTTGTATTTCTGAATGAAGAGTGAATATGCCATTGCCCTACGAATGCTCGAGGTGCTATAAAAAAGTTAATAACAATGAGTCATCGGCTAGCTAGTTGATCTTACAACAATAATTATCATGATTTAGCCACGCAAGCCTGCGAATGAGAGCGTCTATCCCCGGTCTACCTTCCGTGAGCTTCGGATGCTTGCCGTGTCTACCCACAGCAACTATTATTTTTACGTGTTTACACGTCATATTATGGAGTCATAGGAATACACGAAAGAGGCATCGCAGTTTTCTCAGAACAGTAATTATTGCACATCCATGCTTATTTGATGATGACGAGAAGGATTCAAGCAAGTTACAGGTGGTGTCTTGTTGTCGAGACAAGACATCACAAAGCTTCCACTCATCAATCCCTTGAAGGTACTCCAGTTACGTACGTATGGGAATTCCGATCAGAATAGAGCCTGAAACTGAAATTTGAATTGGTTTTGAGCAACAATTACGCAATTCTGATGTCCAAGGAATGACGTTACTGCTGTGCAAGACCGTTACAATCCTTCTAGACCTCACCTGTGACTCTCCTTCATGGCTACTGCTGGCAACTAGTAGCATACACTTCCTCGTGTCTGATAGCATACATGTCAGAAATATTAAATGCCATCCACGCCACCGGAACTTGTAATTATTAATTGTGAAAGTTATGCTTCCGCAGTCACAAGAATACGAGTTGGGGCAAGAGGAGTCACACGTCGAGAACATCTACACGGAATACGAAGATTAGGAGCATGACCCTCTCCAATCGAAGTAAAAACCCATTCAGTTACTCCCCTTCTTCGCTCCTCACGAACAGCCGGAGATTAAGCTGGAGGAGGACGTCAACCCACAAAAAAACGTCTGTCATCTAAACTCTTCATCAGATGAATGCTCTCCGCCCACACAGTCAAGGCTACATAATTGCCCTAAGCACCTGATCAAAATATTGGCAGAGGCGCTATAGTTGAGAAGACTGCAAACCAAATAATATAAGACGGAACTACCAACAATGAAAGAAGACGAGCTGATGGCGTTTAAGAGTCTGCTCGAGCTGGTCTATCTGTCACACAAGCGCAAACTCAAGTCCGTTTCAAAATAGCTTCTCAAGGTTGTGTTCGAAACAGGGTCTTAAAAAATGAGTAGGCTCAGGCTTCTGCACAATCCCATCGTCAGAAACTGCTTTAGGAACATCGATGAGCAAGCCATAGACCGCGCAAAATAAATTTTAAGATAGTTCACATTCGAGCGGTTGGCAGCACGCAAAAATGAACTGGTTTAGAGAAGCCGGCTGATGCACAAGGGCTTGATCATGAGATACGTCGAGCTCTTCATGAAGGAACTGAAGGAGGGTACAATAAGGGAGCGGATGAGCAAATCTGACACCCTGAAGCTCACCAATGGCAGCTCCAGCGAAGACCTCCGGTGAAAGGTACTGGCGTAAGACACAAGAGCTTACTGATAGTTGTGCGTATGACTGATCTGACCTACTTAAAAGTATCGAACAAAAACAATTGAGTTTGTTCGTCGGTAATTACTTATTTGAGTTTGAGATTAAACAATCGAGTGTTTTGTTGGCTGCAGAACCTTTCGCTATTCGCTCATTGGCAGCTGTATTATATTTTATGAATCAATACGATAAGCTTGTGGGAGTGCTTAGTCGAATGCCGGAGGTCGTGGCTGCCCGGGTGAGTGAGCAACTTTAAAGCGTGTCAATCTCCATTCACAAACAATCAGTAAATGAAAAGCATTTCGTCGAGGAAGTGGAACGTCCTTAGCCTGCTAATGAGTTCATCGATAAAACAGTCTAAGAGCCAACTACCCCAATGGAGTTCAGAGTCGACCTATCCTTGGTTGAGGAGGAGGATGCTGGCTCATCGCTGGAGCATTTGTAACGCAGCAATAAGTCAGAGATAGCCCACAAGCCAATAGCTATGAGGAGGTTTGTGGACGAAGAGAGCGATACTAGCCGAAACATGTCTAATGGCAAGCACGACTACCGGATCGTCAACCATGTGGTATAGTACTCACTTGCCAACCCCGAACATCCGGAGGTGCATGCAGGCACGACAATTCGTAGCAGAAAACAAACAAAGCCAATAAAGCTTCAATAAATCGAAACAAAACGCAAGAATCTGTTGGGACAGCTCACCAAGCTATAGTCGGAGATGCAGGAAATAGCATCGGCAAAGAATAGTCTCAACAATATCGGGGTTAATCCAAATGATCCGTCGATGAAGGCATTAGAGTTGGTGAGGAAGATGAACGAAGAGAGGAAGCGAAGAGAGGAACGGGTGCGAATTGAGACATAAAGAATAAAGCAAGCAAGAGCCTAAAGATAAGAGATAGAGCGGAGGAGACAAGAGGAAATCGATAGGCTGAACCAACTGAAGAAGCTGCAGCAAGAAGCAGAAGAGCGTAGACGCCAAGAGGAACTCGCTCTGAGGAAGCAGCGACGGCAGGCATAAGAAGTAAGACAAATAGCTTAAGGGGTTGTCAAAGAGATCGTCAATATTGCCGTGGGAGAACAGAGTAATTTAACTGACAGCCGCAGCAAGCAATCGAACTCATCATCAGTGTTCGTACTGAACAGAAACCAGCAGAGTCGAGAACGTCTTAGGGAAGGAACTGCAGCTCAAATTCAACTGCAAACTGGTAGAAGTAGAGCTCGAGCAGACCCTACCAACCGCGGCAGTAACAGCCGTAAGAAGTAGTTCGCATAAATTACGCTGAAGCTGGACAAGAAGAAGCACTTTTACCCAACAAACATTTTTCGAGAACAAATACTCCAATAGGAAAGACGGCGCAGATAACTCTAACGGCAGCTCTAAGACCAGCGTCGGAAGGTAGTTGATATGCGGCGATTGCACAATCTGCCACCGATCAGACCGCGAGACTTACAGAGCCTCGACTCGAGCAATATTGTCCTAAATTAATCTCTCAGGCAGTCTGGTCGTTATGGTACAAGTCGAGTTCTGTTAAAGAAGGAAGAGCCACATTATATTGAAGATACTTCTCGCCTCGCGACAGTAACATTACAGACAGAATAAGCTGAAGTTGTCAAAGAGGAGGAACCACAAGAGGAGAGAAAGTTACAGGACGAGGGTGTACAGTATCAACCGCCGGAGTAAGAGGAACCGCAAATACAACCCAAAGTTGAGACCAAGGGCGAGGCAGCACTATAACCCTAGCTAGAACATCAGCAAGAAACTGAGGCCAAGCGGTTAGCCACAAATGAATCCTAAATTTCCCAAGAGCCTGAGATGCAATTCTTTAAAAGTAGTAACCCCGTCCCTGAAGATCCCCCTACTGAAGTACACAATGCTCACCCACAACCTTAAGTTGCTCCACTTCGGGAGGCTATCTAGCAAAGATTACCCAACGACGATGAAATTCGCTTCTACTAAATATTTGACTACAGCCCCTCTGGCTAGAATGAGTTCCAACTCCAACGTGCTATAAATTTCCTTGCCACAAAAGGATAAACCCTTCGACCTTCTCCTATCGAGTAGTACGACTTCGACTTCTGACACAGTTGCCTCCTACGTATCATAGATAGAAATATCCGAGGGTCACTCGAAGAAGATGTATTCAAATGTCTTGTGTTTTCGTTGTCTTTGAAGGAAGTTCCGAAGGTCCTCTACGGGCATTAGCTGGTCAGTCGCCAGTTCCATTTCTTTGAAAAGTTGTTTGCTGAACAACAGTTCATAGCCGTCGTAGAAGCTGTCCTTGAATCTACTGTTAGCATCAACTGTACATGATGAGCTTCTCCAGCCCATAGCAGATGATGTTGACAACTTGTTAGTAGTTTAAATGGGTGCTGGAGGTGCCACCCAGTGTTTCTAGATACTAATCGAGTGATTCGGAGGAATTTTTATGGATGAGAGATTCCATGAGTTTGAGAAAGCCACGCCAATTAACGAACTCCTGTTGTTGGAGTATCTGACGGAGCAGGTTCGGTGAGGTATCGAAACCGAATCCAGCGAGTGCCTCTATGACAGTCTATCTATTGATGCCACGGAAGGTGGCTTGTTGATCGTTCTTCAATGCTACGGCGAGGATAGAGTCGTAGATCGACTTGACTTTGAGTGTTTCCTCGCGGTTAAATTTGGTCTTGAGCATGAAGTCGTGGCTATCCGGCTTCACTGCCATCTTTTTCAGTAGGTCCCGATGGTTGAGTTGGCTATGTTCGCGAAATTTGGTACTAAGGAAGCTTGCCAATAAGTTTCTTATCGGAAGTAGCTTTCTTACGCAACAGTCGCGTCTCATTATGGAGCAGAGAATTGCGTTTGGTCTGAATAATTTCAAGCTCGCGGCTGTTGAAATCTTTCTTCTTTGGAGACACGCGGAAGAATACGCTGAGACGGTTGTCGGGGGTAGACGGTTGGGGCACTTCGCTAACCTTCCGATTGTACATCATATCGATGTTCTAATATTCCTTGATGAGGGGTTGGTTGGCGTACACTGTCGAGCCTGGCATATCGCAAAACCTGAATAAATGAGGTTTATACTGTTCGATGTAGCCGGTCCGCTCTTTCATCCGTATGTGCCCATCAGTGAGATACTCGTGAAGGGTCACTCCGATGCTTGAGTACAGGTTATTGAGAAGGGTGTTCTTACTCTCAAAGAAGGACTTCATGCTTTAATCAATAGCAAACTAGAGCTTTGGCAGGTTGGATAGCACCACCACTGAACTCTCTCTGCAAAGGTCGAGCAACGCGTTCATCGGATTGCCATGCAAATCGAAGAGAAAGCACTTCTTTTGTGGATTCAATCCGAACATATCGATGACTCGCTTAAGGAACGATCTCCATTCCTTGCGCATGTCAGGCTCGAGCATGTCGAAGGGCAGTTGGAAATGGCAATATTGCACCTTCAAGCTTAAGGAATGCTTTTTTATGACACACATAACCCTGCATTTTCGTTGAAAGTGGTAGTGCAGCAAGGCCAGTAATTCTGATTGTTTAGGGTTGTAGCTCAGCAGTGGTGCAAGGTTCTTACTCACTGATAAACTCATCTTGCTTGGCTGGCGAACAGGGAATAAGTCTTCGACGGAA
>ERZ724508.1716-NODE-1716-length-12478-cov-5.803832_pt1 | contig 12478 bp, 17 predicted proteins | sample MGYA00376041_ERZ724508 | MGnify/ENA primary metagenome ERZ724508 (study PRJEB28724, sample SAMN07190887) | wastewater metagenome | isolation source: effluent of sewage treatment plant in Hong Hong | place: USA: Christiansburg, Virginia | collected 2016-03-01 ...
GTCCCAGGCGAAGGGGGCGGGAAGATTCAGGCCCCCCCGGGGTGTCTGGATCGGCTGGACTCTGCCGATGTCTTGATCCGGTGGCAGGCTTGGCAGATCGCTTGCAGGTTGTTGTCTGCATCAGTGCCGCCGGCTGCCTTGGCAACGATGTGGTCTACCTGCCTGGCTGCGGTCACCCGCCCGGCTCTCAGGCAGGGCTGGCAGAGGCCGTGATCCCTCGCCAAGATACGCGGCCTGATCTTGTCCCAGGCAGCGCCGTATCCCCGCTGCTGCCGGGTGCCGCGGGATGGATCGGCGAAGGTGCCTATCTTCCGGTCTGCCTGGTGCGCCTGGCAGTAGCCCGATCCATCGCTGACCAGGGCACTGCACCCGGGATGGCGACACGGTCTAGGAGCCGCTAGCGGCATGTGACACGCCGCGGCGTTTGATCCGATTTGCCACAAAAAAAGCCCGGAATCGGTCTGATTCGGGCTTTTCTCGCAACTTTGGCGTGTATAGGATTTGATCCTATATCGGACACGCCATGTCCGTCAAGCGTTTTCATGCTGCCAGCACCATGCCAGCGCCCTTGAATACATCATCGACCGCCGCTTGTGCCAGGGCCTCCACATCCGCCAACCGGCGCACCATCGCGCGGTAGTGCTCGGCCACCGTCTTGCGGTTGACCTGATGCGCCGCAGCCAGCGCGGCGAACTCGATCCCCGGCAAACCGAAGTACTTGCCCACCAACGCGCGCCGGCAGCGGATATTCGACACGCCGGACGGCACGCACCACTCGGCCAGCATCTCGACTGCCTCGCTCCACTCCTCGCGCATCTTGTCGGCACCACAGCACGGGCACGGCTCAGCCCGTGGTGAGAAGCGCGCCACGATCGCCGCGCGCTCGATCGGCTTCAGGCGCCAGATCGTAGCCAGCACCATGCCGGCCTGCCCTGCCCCATCTAGCCCGGACAGGTTCTTGCCAGAGCCACAGCCGCGCCGCAACAACTTCCCGAGCGTCGACTCGCCGTACTGCTCCGAACTGAATCGGAAAGCAAACACCAGCGCATGGCGCGTCGTCTCGAATACCGGATCGCCCATCGCCGAAGAAACCTGCCTATTCGCCGCCTTCGCATCCATCGTCGTCATCATTTCGAGCCCTTTCCTGATTGATCACCAGCAGTCACGGCGCCCTGCTCGCGGTGCGCCTTCGCCGCCTCGCGCATCCGCCGCTCCGAACCGCGGCAGACCAGATTCCACGCCACCACCCAGGCCGACAGATCGGCCAGCCAGCGCGACCAGCACGCCACCATCACCGCATCCTTCGCCGCGATCGACGCCTTGATCGCATCGCCGATCTCGGATTCATCCTGAGCCGTCCATTCGCCCGCTTCACGGCGCGCCACCGAGACCACAGCCCAGTCCGCGCGCATCTTCGCAATCACCGCATCCATCGCATCCTCCAGGTCAAAAGCGCTTCCCAACCTCTTCCCAACCTCAAAAGAAGGTTGGGAACTCCAACTGCTTGATAAACAATCATCTTCCCAACCTTCCCAACCTTCCCAACCTATATTTATCAAGCACGCGCGCGCGTACACGCGCGAGAGAAAAGGTTGGGAAGGTTGGGAAGGTTGGGAAACATCAACAAAAACAACCGCTAAAACTTCCCAACCTCGTTTTGAGGTTGGGAAGAGGTTGGGAAGAAACCGCCAAATCAGGCTAAAACGGCTCATCCCTGCCCCTCTGCTGCCCAACAGCGCCCAGAAAACTGCCCAGCGCAGGGCTTACATACAGCCTTCTACGGGACGAATCGGACGCCAAACGATCCTCACGGCGCGTACACCCGATCTTTCGAAGCGCAATCCCCAGGCGCGTCACCAGCGCCGGCGTCAGCTTGTCAGCTGACAGCTTCAACCCATCGACCGCCGCATCCGCCATCGAGAACGGCGCCACCTGGATCTCCACCCAGGTCGCCAGCAAGTCCTCCAGCGGCTCCTGCATCCCCCGCTTCGCCTGCTCCGGCGTGAACAGCCCGTCCTGCTCCGGCTTGTCCGGCCAGCAGCGCTCCCGTGCGTGATAATCTGCCAGCGCCTCCGCAAACAACTGCTCGCGCTGGGCCAGCAACCCATCGAGATTGAACGGCCCATCGCAGCGCACCGGCCAGAATCGCCGGCCGCCCGTCGGGTCCTTCAGATACTCATCCTCGTTCGTCGTCCCGATGAACACATTCTGGCGTGGCACGCGAATCAAGCGCTTCCCGTACGGCGGCCGAAAATCATCATCCTGCCGGGACAGAAACGACTTCTGCTTGCGCTCCTCAGCCTTCATCAACCCGCCCAGCTCCGGGATCTCATAGACCCAGTGCCCAGGCAGCGCCAGGAGCGAATCCTTGTTCGACAGATCGAGGTCCGTATCCGCGTACCAATGCCAACCCAGGATGCGCGACACCGACGACTTCCCGACGCCCTGCACACCCTCCAGCACTAGGCAATAGTCGAACTTACTGCCCGGCTCCATCACCCGCTTGATCATCCCGCGCAGGAAGTACGTGCCAACCAGCGCCGAATACTCCGTGCGCAGCACGCCCAGATAGTCAGACAGCCACTCCGGCGCACGGCGCACCCCGTCCCACTTCGGCAACGCCGCCAGAGCATCCCGCACCGGATGAAACCGATGGCGCCGCGCCACGGCCTCCACCGCCTGTCCGCAACACGTCGGCGAAAACTCCACCCGAAACGCCCGCTGCATCCAGATCGCCAGCATCACGTCCAGGTGATCCGACCACTCCCCCGACTCCGCCTCACCGCAATCGATCGGCAAGCGCCGGCGAAAAACAGTCCGCTCCGCGAACTCATCGTAAGCAATGATCCCGCGCCAGATCGGCGCCCGCGACAACACCAGATCCGCATTCGCCAGGCACGGCATCACCGCCCCGTTCTTGCGGACCAGCCCCCGCGCCCAGCCATGCCCCTCGCCATCGCCATCACCGTCACCGTCACCCGTATCGCCACCATCATCGCCATACCCACCGCCGCCACCACCACCCCCAGCGGGAGCCTTGGCGCGCGCCCGCGGCTTCTTTCCAGTCGCCGCAGCCCCTGCAGCCAGCGACGAGTCAGAGGCCACGGGAGCGCTTCCGGCCGCGGACGCCTCCGCATCCCCGGTCGCGGGCGCCGGACCAACCCGCCGCGAGCGGGTCCGCGCCCGGGCCCTATCCCACGGCGCCACCCAACCCGCATCGCGCGCCAGGCCGAAAACCGACCCCAACGAAATCTTGCTCGGCTGGAAACCCTGGTACCGCCGGCGCGTATCCTCAGCGCCCGCGTACTTCTCCGACCGCGCCGACCACTCATCCCACACGTAGTAGCCAGCCATCCCCAGGCCCGCCTTGCAGGCCATCCCGATTGCAATCCACTGCTCGTAATCATCCGACGCCAGGAACTGCAGCGCCTCTTCCACCAGAGCCACCGTCTCTGCCAGACTCCGCTCCCGACCGCCGAACACCTCGCGCGCCGGTGGGGCCTCATCAACTGGCACGGCACCCCTCGGAGCCGCAGCTGGCGCGCGCGCTGCCCGCACCGTCGACGCCAACCGACGCACCACCGCCGCGTCCAAATCCTCCACTTCCGCCGGAGAGCCCGGCCACCGCCGGCCCGTGAACGTAAAATACTGGCGCCCGGCGAACACCTCCACGCCGATCGCGTTGCTCTTCGTCGTCTCTGCCTCGCCGCGGCAAATGATGTGCACGCCCTTCCCGGACGGCGACAACTCGGTATAGCTCGCGCAGGCCTCGACGATCGCCGCGCACCGCGCCGACACCTCGCCAGTCTCCGGGTCGATCATCCCATCCAGATCGATCCCCACCAGGCCATCGCCGGGCAGGAAGGCGAAGCCAACGCCGTCGTAGTCCCCCTCTGCCGCTTCCGCAATCTCCCGCGCCACATCCGCGAAAGTCCCAAGCCGCGCCCGGTCTTTGTCGCTCCCCTGCTCGCCAGCCCTCCTTCCACCGTCGCGGGCGTAATACGGCATCTTCCGCGGCTTCTTTTCCGGCGTCTCGCCGCGCTCGTAGCGCCACACCAGCCACTGCTTGCGCTCGACCAACTCGCGCGGCACCTGGTCAGCCGACGGAACCGGATTCGCCGCCCGATGCGCCGCGCGAAACCCCGCCAGGTCCGCCCAGGGCGGCGGCGGCGGCGTCACCACTTGTCCTTCTGCAACACCAAGTACCGATAGCGCGCAACCAGACGGCACCCCGGGCAATAGCCCCGCAAAGGAGCCGGATGATTGACCTCGCCCAGCAACGCCGTCACGGCCTCCTGGAACGCCATCAGGCGATCGGCGGCCTCCGCGATCACCGCATTCGCCACCCCGTCATCGCTCTCGATATCCCTTGCCAGAATGCGCAAGGCCTCGATCAGCGTCGGCGTATCGGACCGCGGCGAATCACTCATCGCGCCCCTCTCTCGCCTCGTCCAACTCGGTCACCACTGCCAACGCCTTGTCCCGAGCCGCCTCGAGACGGAACATCGCCATTGCGGACGACCCCGGATAACCCGCCTTCAGCGGCCCGATCCTCGCCCCCTGCAGCAGCGCATTGATCTCGCGCAACGCCCCTTCGAGGCGCTCAGCGCGCTGGCGGAGCGCCACACTGCGAGGCATCGCCCGCAACCGCTCCGCCGCCATCACTATCGTGGTCCCTGTGAGGGACCATTGGTCCCTTCCCTTGCATCCGCCGCCTGGTCTAGCCTGTGCGAGTGACCAAAGGCATGAAGGGACAGCACCGTGCGGCAATACTCCGAAAGCGCCCGATCCTCCAGATTGGCCAAGCGCGACAACGCCAGAAGCAGTGACTCCGGCACGCGAACCTTGATTTCTTCGCAGTTCTTTTCCATTCCCTACCCCCCAAACCAGAGCCATGAGGAGGGAGCCCCGATGCGGCTAGAATCGGATTTCCACATCATCAACCACCCGCAACGGAGCTCCCATGGACAACGCCGAGATACTCCTCGAACTCGACTCACTGGTCGAAGCCATCGAACAGACCTTCACCATCCTCATCGGGACGATCGCCGAAACCACGCCGCCAGCAACACTACTAACCCACCTGCGACTAGCGGAAGACACGGCAAACAACGAGTTCGGCCCAAACGAATGGCGAGACCGGGTCGTAAGAAAGATGCAGCTGGTCGTGGCCTTGAAAGCGCGGCACGACGCTCGTACCGACGCATCACAGCAAAAACTGATTTCCATCTTGCTAACTCCGCAGACAGATCAGGACTCGAAGCACTGATCCCCGCCTCGCCGGCGCTGTGGGCTTTCCCGCCGAGCAGCTGTCTGCTGGCGATGGTCGTCTGTTCAGTCATGTCAACCTCGAAGGGCAAAAAAAAGCCGGCCACCGCGCGGGGGGAGCGCGGGGCCGGCTGGAAAACGCCTCGGCGGAAGGAGGACACCGAGGCGGGGAGGGAGAACACGTGAGGAAAAGCGGCGCATCAGGCGGCCGCCTGGTCGGCGACTTCCCCGGGAATTGGCTGGCGCAGGTAGGCCCAGTCGATGTCGTCGCGCAGAGATTCGCAGCGCACCGCGCCCGCGGTCGCCTTTTCGATCTTGATACACGACCCAACGTCAGGGCAGCGCTCGCCCGTTTCCCAAAATCTAATCGCCTGGTCGCTGACGCCCACGGCCCTGGCCATGGCCGATTTGCTCCCGAAGAAGACGATGGCTTTGTCGATTGCTGTCATGCCCGGAATTCTACACTCGTAGAATCCAAGAAATCAACACATGTATTTGCACCGACTTCTACAGGTGTTTACTCTGCGATGATGACCCTCGGATCAAACATCAAGCACCACCGGACGCACTTGGGGCTCACCCTGGCACAGCTTTCGGAACTGTCGGGCGTCGAAGTCGGCACCATCAGCGCGCTTGAGAACCGCAACAGTAAGCGCTCCGAACACGCCAGCGCCATCGCGCGCGCACTGGGATTGACCGTGGAAGAACTGGAATCCGGCAGCAAGGCAGCAAAAATCACCACCAGCAGCGATATCGGAAAGCTCCGCGCCGCCGAAGAGCGCGCGCCGTGGTTGCGTGACGAGAACGAACGCCTGCTGATCGACGGCTACCGGGTCGCCAGCCCCGGCTTGCGACAAGCGATGACCGCCCTTGCGAGAGAGGCGGTCAACACTTTTTCAAAGCGCATCGGAAACGGAAACTAGTCGCTCCACCCCGCATGCGCTTGATTAAAGGGGGCGCTGCGACGAATCCCATACATCAGGCCGATCCTTCGCGTCCCCATCCGAACTGCGGTGAAGTCTCCATCCTGTCGGCAAGCGGGGCGCTAGGCGATGACTTTCAATAGCCTTTCAGTCGCCGATAGCTGTACAAGCTGGTCTTCGCGATGGATTTCGATCAGCGTGTCGTTGAACGCGACATTGCGCAGCGGCTCCACTTCCGGCGCATCACCCTGGTGCGCCTCCGCGAGCGCGGCGGCAAGGTCCTCGACGGTCATCTGATACGATTTCGTCATCAGAGACCGATAGCGCCTGACATCGCTTTCGTTCTGAGCAGCCTTGTCCGCCGGTCGCATGGCGATCAGCGCGGCGCCGGCCACCGCCAGCACCAAGGAACCGCTCGCCGTCACCCATCCCGGCAAGCCGCCGAATGCACCACTCAGCGTCGCGCTACCGCCGACAATGGCAAGAAATACTCCGGCCGTTTGCGTCCGGCGATAAAGCCGCGCCGTGCGCTCGCAAAGGCGGATCGCATATCGGACGTTGCCCTGAAGCTGCTCTTTCGTTTGCATCTGGCGCTCCTCGGTGCGACGACTTCGGGGGCGGTGGTGGAGGCGGCGGCGGTGCCGGCACAGGAATTGGTCTGGGCGGCACGTGGGATCGCTGTTCCACTGATTGTATGCCTCGCTAGCGGGCCGCGTCAAAATCCCGCCGGCGCGCACACAACTTGCGCTCATCTCGGTCCTTGGCTTTAGCCTCATCCACCGTCTGCCACTGCAAATTGTCGGGATGATCAAGCCCTCCCGCACATAGCGGCACCACGTGATCCTTGATCCACCCAGGACACGCGCCCGCCGGCAATCTGGTCGACGGGCATGGATTCGCCCGCTGAAACGCCGCCGTCACCGCCGAGCTACGCCCCTGGCGCACTTCGGCCGCGCTGGGCAGCAAAGCCACAGCCAGGAAGAGCCCTATTGCGGAACGAGCCTGCATCGACAGTGCTTGCATACCTTCGCCTGCCTCAATACCAACTCGGCGCAGTCCGGGCATTTCACGTGCGTTTCCGGTGACGGACCGGCCGGCTCATCCCGCACATTGCCGGCTGACCAGGCCAGCGCCCAGACCCATCCGATCAGCGTCCAGCCCAGCAACACGTTGACCGCCATGATCAGGGCCCGGCTGCGGTGCTTCTTGCTGTACGCATTGATCGCTGGCAGCAGGTAGACGATCAATAGCACCAGCCCGTAGAGCATCGTCGACGTGTGCGCGTAGTCCAGATCCGTCATCGCCATCTCCATTTCCCAGATAGCAACAAGGTAGCCCATCCCGCAAGCGCATGCAATACAGCACGACAGGACATCTACAGTTGTTGACAATGACAAATCTACATCTGTAGAATTCGATCAACAACCCACCCAGGAGCCTGCCATGCCCGCCAAACCCCACCCAACCCACATCGCCACCCCGATGCAGCTCATCCGGATGGTCTTCGGCGTGGGCTACGGCAGCAGGCCACACCTCGGCACCGGACGGGTCACCATCTTCTGCGCCGATGACCCCACCCTCTCCCCCCTGGATGCCCCTGAGATCCTGCCATCCGGATCGATGCGCCGCGGGGAAAACATCTTCGGGGCGTACATGGCCCGCGAATCGATCTGCTACCGGGGCGGCACCATCGACGCCCAGTTCCAGAATTTCTGACCGACCATCCCGAGGACCTTATGGACCAATTTGTTCGCATCCCCGAAACACACCTCCCGACCGGGCTCGTCATCCCGCCCTTCGCCGTCGGCACGTACTTGTGCAGCAAAGGCCCGGACGGCCGCGCCGTCGTCACCGCCGAAGGCAAACCCTGGACGCGCATCCCCTACGCCGACGCCGTCCAGGCCTGCCTGGACGCCGGCTACGAGCTGCTCGCGGAAACCCAGTGGCTGGCGCTCGGCTGGACCGCCTGCCGGTACCAGAACAACTGGACTGGCTACGCAGGGGGATCCGCATCCATCCTGCAGGGGATCCGCAAGGGGCTACTCACCTCCCCCCAGCCCGGCCTGCACAACCCGGAGCACATGCACGAGCACCGCTGGCTGCAGGTCACGCACGAGCACAGCCTGTGCGACCTCAACGGCAACGCCTGGCAGTGGGTCTTCGACGACATCCAGGGCGATCGCTACGGGCTAACCGGAGACCTCGCCGCCGACAGCCCCAGCCTCACCACACAGCCGCACCCGCGCCACACCCACGGCATGGGCTGGAGCCCCAAACCCGACAAGGCACAGAAAAACCAGCCGATGGCCCTCGCCCGGGGTGGCGGCTTCATGGCCGGCAAGGATGCCGGGATCTTCGGCCTGCAATGCGCCCTTGCCACCGCCGGCTTCGTCTCCGTCGGCTTCCGCTGCACCCGCCCACTCTGAGAGTCAGCCATGCAAATTTCACTCGCGCCGATTGTCGCCATCGTCCCCGACGACGCCGACGTCTTCGCCGCGGCCGAAGAAGCCGCGGCTGCCGGCCTGCACTTGATCTGCAACGGCCGCCGCAGCTGCATCAGCCCGATCGTCCCACCCGGCTGGTACAAGCTCGCCGTCCGGATCAAACCCGTCACCAACCCCAGCCAGGAGGCCACCCCATGTCACGCCTGACAACCGCCATCGCCTGCTTCATCGGCGACCGTATCGACCGTCTCTGCAAACTCATCCTCTTTGCCATCTTCGGCCTGCGCCTGCCGGCCGCCCGGATCCGCGAGCACGATCTCGAAAACAACCGCGAATTCGTCGAAGCGCAGCTGCTCGAAAGCATCGGCGATGTCCGCTACTGGATGAACGAACTCGCCCGCTGCGACGCCTCGCTGGCCAGCGCCAAGACCGACTCCGCCGCACTCGCCGCAAAGCGCCAGGCGATGCTCAACATCCCCACCCGCCGCGGCGGTCAGGAGGCCCGGTCATGAAAACCGTCACAGCCCAGGACGCGCCCTTGCCGGCCGACAGCGCCGACACACCCACCGAGCGACCGGCCCGAGACATCAGCTCGGCACCCGTCTCCGCCATCGCCCCATCCCCGACCAACCCTCGCAAAAACTTCCCCAAGAACGAGCAAGCCGAACTGGTCGACAGCGTCAAGCGCCACGGCATCCTGCAGCCGATCCTCGTCCGCCCCTGGCAGTCGCACTACAAACGGCCGTGGGCCAACATCCGCTATGAAATCGTCGCGGGCGAACGCCGCTGGCGAGCCGCCAAGGCCGTCGGCCTGCTCACCATCCCGATCCTGCTCCGCGCGCTCGACGACGGCGAAGTCCTCGAAATGCAGATCATCGAGAACCTCCACCGGCGCGACCTCCATCCGCTCGAAGAAGCCGACGGCTACCGCCAGATGATGACGAATCACCGCTACACCGCCGACACCCTCGCCACCAAGATCGGCAAGAGCAAGGCCTACATCTACGGCCGCCTGAAACTGGCCGACCTTGGTGAAGACGCCCGCCAGGCGTTCCTCGCCGGCCAGCTGGCCGCGTCCGTCGCCCTGCTCGTCGCCCGCATCCCCACCCACAAGCTGCAAGCCATGGCTGTCGCCCGCATCGCCGACGAAGCCTACGACGCGACTCCCATGTCCGTCCGGGAGGTCAAGCGCATGATCCGGCTTGACTTCATGCTCGACCTTGACCGGGCACCCTTCCCGCTCGATATCGCGCTCAAGGGCGTCGCCGCCTGTACCGACTGCCCGAAACGCACCGGCAACCAGCCCGAGCTATTCGACGATGTCGACTGCGCAGACGTCTGCACAGACCCCGACTGCTTCGCCGACAAACGCGAGCACTGGAAGACCCAGCAGGCCGCTGCCGCCGCGGCTGCCGGACGCGAAGTCATCACCGGCGCCGACGCCCGCAAGATCGCCCCACACGGCGTATCGAATCACGTCAGCAGCGATGCTGTTTTCATTTCGCTCGATGCCCACTACTGGGAAGACCCCGAGCGCCGCACCATCCGCGAAATCCTCGGCGACACCCTCCCGGTGACGCTGATCGAAGACGTGAACAAGGGCGTACTGATCGAGGCCGCCCCGGGCGCCCTGGTTGCCAGCCGGCTCATCGCTGCCGGCGTGATGCCCCGTGATCCCGATGGCGACTACTGGGCCGAGCAAAAGAAAAAACAAGCCAAGGTCGATGCCGAAAGCGCCTACCGCTTGCGCCTCCTCGACCAGATCAACAATGCCTGCCTGCTCGAAATCGGCGCCTGCCTGCTCACCGCCAGTGCGGACAGGGGCCCCCTCGTCGCCATCGGCGAGTTGATCGTCGACCGACTCCTCGCCCGCGCCGGATCCGATACCAAATCGCGCATCGCCAAGCTCTGGAGCAGGCAAACCAGCGGCGACCCACTCCCATCCCCGCCCACCGACGGCTCTACCTTCCGCGCCGCCGTGCTGGAGATCGCCGGCAAGCTGATCGACCTCGCCCTGATCGGCGACACCGCCATCAACATCTACACCCTCGACAGCAAACCCACCGCCCTACTCGAAGCCGCCAGGATTCTCGACTTCAACCCCGACACCATCCGCCGCCAGGTCACAGCCGAAGCCAAGGCAACCGCCAAGGCCTGAGCCATGCACACCGCCCAACAACCCGCCACCCTCGCCGAAAAAATCATCGCGCTCGCACTGCGCGAGGGCCCGCGCAACGCGCTCTGCTTCACCCATCGCGACGTCCACCACCTGGTGTCGATCGAGCAGGGTTGGTGGATCGAAGTCCGCCCCGCCGGCCCGATCGCCCGCTGGAGCATGACCGAATACCGCGCCGGCGGCATCGCCACCACCGCCATCGCCGCCTGCGACTGGGAAGTCATCACCTGGCTCGCCCTGCAGCTGCGCGCCAAGCACATCCCAGCCACTCGGCGCCCCACCATCACCCCCCACAGGACCACCCACTAGGAGCATGCATCATGACCCGCCCCCTCTGCATCTACCACGCCAACTGCATCGATGGCTTCGCTGCCGCCTGGATCGTCCGCAAGTACTTTCACGGCATCGTCGATTTCCACCCCGGCCACTACGGCGAACCGCCGCCGGACGTCGCCGGCCGCGACGTATTCATTGTCGACTTCAGCTACAAGCGTCCGGTCCTGCTGCAGATGATCCAGGCCGCCGAGAGCCTGACCATCCTCGACCACCACCTCAGCGCCATGGAAGACCTCAAGGACCTCCCCGGCGCCATCGCCCGCTTCGACATGGAGCGCTGCGGCGCCATGATCACCTGGCGCTACTTCTTCCCGCACTACGCCGCGCCGCGCCTGCTGCTGCACATCCAGGACCGCGACCTGTGGCGCTTCGTCCTCGAGGGCTCGCGCGAAATCGCCATGGGCCTCTTCTCGCACCCCTACGACTTCGACCTCTGGGACGAGCTGCTGCTGCCTTCCGCCATCGCCATCCTGCGCTCGGACGGAGAAGCCATCGCCCGCAAGCAACGCAAGGACATCGCCGAGCTGCTGCCGGTCGTCAGCCGCCGCCTGCAGATCGGCGGCTATAACGTCCCGGCCGCCAACCTCCCCTACCTCTTCGCCAGCGAAGTCGGCGGCGCACTCTCGATCGGCGAACCATTCGCCGCCACCTACTGCGATACCGCCGACGGCCGCACCTTCAGCCTGCGCTCACAAAACGCCGGACTGGACGTCGGCAAGATCGCCGAGCAGTACGGCGGCGGCGGCCACCAGCACGCCGCCGGCTTCAAGCTCACCCGGCAGGCCGCCCTGGCCATGGAGGACGACTCATGAGCTGGCTACTCACCTGGTCCGGCAAGCGCCTGGACCTCATCGACCCGCAGCCCGAGAGCATCCACATCCTCGACATCGCCCACGGCCTGGCGAACGAATGCCGCTTCGCCGGCCAGTGCCGCGTCTTCTACTCGGTCGCCCAGCACAGCATCCTGGCCAGCCAACTGGTGCGGCACGGGCTGGCCATGCAGGCCCTCCTGCACGACGCCGCCGAGGCCTACCTCAAGGACATCCCAACCCCGCTCAAAGCGCTGCTCCCCGAATACCGCGTCATCGAAGACCGTCTGGCGCGCGTCATCCGCGCCCGCTTCGGCCTGCCGCTCACCCTGCCGGCCGAGATCGAGGAAGTCGACCTGCAGCTCCTCGCCACCGAACGCCGCGACCTGATGCGCAACGACTTCGACTGGCCCGAGCTGCACGGCATCCAGCCACTCGACAAACACATCGTCGCCTACGGATCCCACAGCGCCCGGTCGGCCTTCCAGCAGCGCTTCCTGCAGCTCGCGCTCGACGACCCCA
>ERZ724508.1723-NODE-1723-length-12442-cov-5.989747_pt1 | contig 12442 bp, 17 predicted proteins | sample MGYA00376041_ERZ724508 | MGnify/ENA primary metagenome ERZ724508 (study PRJEB28724, sample SAMN07190887) | wastewater metagenome | isolation source: effluent of sewage treatment plant in Hong Hong | place: USA: Christiansburg, Virginia | collected 2016-03-01 ...
GCAGCATCTTTCTCGGCCAAGAGCTTTCTCAGCCTTTCATTTTCTTCCTTGAGCGATCTAATAAGTTTGTCAGTTTCTGACTCATTGACTACTGGCTTGTTCTTGATTTTTTTTGCTTGATCTGCATACCGAAGAGTCGACAGGCTTTCATCATAGTTGTCGCTAGCTGGAGAGATTGCACAGATCATGATCGTCTTGCTGTTTCCTCCCAGCGCATTCTGTAAGATTCTCGTCAATGCTGAGTTTCTGTAGGGCACGAATATGTCTTTCTTGGTATCTGATTTCTCTGCAAGAGCAGTGATGACTTGCCCCAATGTTGTCAAGGACTGGTTGATTCCAATTGCTTCCTTCAATCGTGCTCCTTGTGCTTGAGTTTTAGACTGCCTTTCCGAGCCAGCCAGGTCAACCAAATTAATCACTGAGAGCTTTTCAGTCTTCTTTCCGGCAGTTGTTTGGCGTTGTTTGAATTCAATGACAACGATTGTGTGCGCTCGACTACTGGTGGCATTCATCTGGGTAGCAGCTACAGTTCGGTTTCTAATTTAAACAGGAATTACTTGGTGCCTTCGGCCATCAGGGTCTCAACAGACTTGTAGTTGGAAACAAACTTCTTGGAAACACCTTAGACATAAACGCCAAGCACAGGGTTTTCTCGGATTTTCAGCCCTTCATCAGGTCGTTTGCTAATATCAATCAGCAGATCTTGAATCTTCTCATTGTAGATCTCAAGCATCGATACGTTCACTTCGTACTCAACACCATCTTTCTTGTCCCCAATTTTCTTGAAAATCTCCTCGCAACTGATGGGTACTATTCCTCGATTGACACCGAACCCGACCATGGAGTAGCTTTTACCCGAGCCTGTTTGGCCGTATGCAAACAAGCAGCAATGATAGCCACCCCACGCATTATCTAACACCTGCCGGCCAAGCTTCTCGAAGACGAACTTTTGGTCAGCGTACTTGTCGCCTTTCGGTCTGATTTAGGAAGGGCACTTACGAGAGATAACCGTCCGCTTCCTCGTTATACTCGTCGAAAGACCAGAGACTGTGGTCAAATGTGAAATCGCGCTTGTTTTCAGCAGAGCCCTTCGGTGGAAGCAAGGTGGTGGTGTTACCAGCCATTGAAACGCAGATACCGCAATTTAAGTCCTTCTCTCTCTTGTTAAAAGGGCGGACTCTTACAGCAACTTGCACACTCATCCTTTGAAAATATCATTAATCACCAATACGAATGGGCACTAAGAACGAAATAGTGAAACGGTCGAAGACTTCTGCCTGATCAAGATTCAAAGCAAGAGGCATCTAGGCAAGGGAGAGGATATACGCTTCGACCTCAAATTGCTGATTGATAACAAACCAATACAATCCAGAGCTGTGAGGAGCCTCAAAATCAATAACTAAATTTGACTTAAACATTGATTTGAGCTGGCCAGTCAGATCTCCATGTCCATCAAAGCCACGTGTACGAACTTGTGCCACCAGTGTGGGACCAATGCAGCAATTCGATAGGCCTCAGAAATCAATCCTGAATCAAACATACGTTACTCTATGCCTCTTTTTCTCGCTGGGGAAAATGTCGGAGCAACATCTTTCCATGCCGCTCAAGAGCACTGATCAGCAAAGGGTTATCGCTACCTTTTAGATCGTTACTGACCGAAATTAGTAGCTTTTCAGCTTCTACTAAGTCCCTTCTCGCAATCGCGAAGATGGCCAGCGAGATCTTACACTTGTGCAGGTTGGCAGGATCATATCTTTGGTATCCTTTCAAAGCAGTGTAGAACCAATACATCGCCTCATTCATAGAGTTGGGGTCAGTACAGATCAGCATCTCCGAAATGTTAAGGATAGTCTTCAAGGAAGCGCGATTTCGGAAGAGCATGACCTTCATTGGATCGTATTCTGGAAAGCATTCAACCGGAGTCTTTTCGACAAGTAGCCTTTCCAAGGCAAGCTTGGTCGCGGGATCAGCAATGTGCTGAATATCTTCGAAGTTTCGTAGGGAACTCTTGAAAAGACCAGCTGCAGACTTGAACTCGGATTCGATAGATTACTTAGGGTAGGTGTCGTCCTCCTAGCTGCTCTTCTCATCCTCGGATTTATCCTCTAACTCGCTGTAGGTGTCGAAGTTGGGATGCTTGTGCCACCATGAAGCGACCCCGAGATTGTTGAGAGCATATGCTTTGATAGTCCTATCGGCCTCATCTTCCGTAAGCATGTTGATGCAAAGTTTGATTCGCCCCTTGGCGTCTTTGTAGTTGCCCTTGAGAAGGTAGGCCGTGCCGAGGTTAAGCTGAAACAACTTTTCGTATTTGGTTGGAATTTTGTAGCGTTCGCTATCGCTCAATAAGGCTTTTCCAAACAGAATGGAAGTATTGAGGTCAGCCTTAATGTAGTTCAGGAACAAGTTGTTGTAGTGGGAGTATAGCACCTGAGGAGGAGCGTTCTTTCGCAACGCGATATCAACTATACTCTTCAACAGCGCTCCCGACTCCTTGAACTTTTATAGTGAACTGTAGTTGCGAGCCATCCTCTTCATTATCTGCACGGCCTGCTCGGAATCACCCATCTGCTCAGACGACAGTATATCCAGAGCCGAGGTGAAGGAGCGATTCGCTTCGACGTACTTCTTGGCAGCCTCCAATTGCAGTGCTTCCTTGTATGTCTCAGAAAATTTTGGGTTTGGGTCTGCTTTATTGGGTTTGATAGATGCGGTGGTGAATCGTCGGGCCAAGCCGATTACCAAACTTCTCATGTATAATACCTTAATCGCTAAAGATAGTTATGGACGAAACAGCACTCACCAAGGTACTTGAGCGAACCAAACACCTGATGAAGGAGTGTAACCTATCCTTGGATCATCTACGGGCAACTACTTCGGAGGGGCAGCTCCAGGCCATCTTGCAAGGCATTGAGGAGTCTGCCAAGTACATAATCCAGCTACGAAGGTACATTTGTTGCAAGACAGTATAGGTGAGGAGTACGACAGGCTGGAGCAGATCGTGCAGAAGCAGGAAGGCGAATTGAGAAGGCGCGTAGCAGTAATCTTTGAGTAATACAGGCCGAGATGCAACTGAAGCTTTTTAATGAGGCCCTCCAGCAACAAATCGAGGAGTCGGAACAAGTCCGAAACCAGTTTTTGGAGTCTACGAGGATTATGATATCCGATCTCAAACGCGCCAACCAGCATCTGATCGAGGATAACCGAAAGCTGAAGAGACATGCTGAAGCTGCAGTTCGCTCAAGCCTAACACGGACAGAGGTCGCAAGGATCGGAGAAATCGAGACCATAAACGATGGTTCGAACCTACGAAGAAGTACAAACGAACCGAGATCTTCAAACAAGCTGATGAGAACAGAAGGATCTCGAGATAAGGACTCCCCAAAGCGTGAAGCAAAGTTCTCAGTTCCTCGAGATATCAACTAGCTAGTTGATGTGAGACTTGCCCTTGAGCACCGATACAACCGAGACGACGAGTATAACACTCAGAGACAACAAAAGTACCGAGTGAGCAAACTTAGACAGACCCTGGAACGAAGGAGTTATAATAGGCGTAATCCAGCCCAAAGCAGCTCATTTCATGATCTGTATCTCGTCAAAGGGACAGACATTGTGCGACAGCCTCTGGCTCATCGTAAACAGTCTAAACGCCGTTCCTTAAAAAAGAGCAGCATGTCGAGTCGACCTGACGAATACGAAGTTGACACCGCTCCCAAACGTTGAGATCCCTTTCTTGATCTAATACAGTCGTCATAGATCCAGCAAGTTAACTTCCTGCTTCTTCGCTGCTGGTTTCGGCTGTTCATCGAAATCAAACCAGTTTGAAGCCTTTGTGTTTGAATTTACTGGCGGATTAGTAGTTACAGCGACGGGCTGGGTTGTGGATGGTGTTGGGTTGCTTGGAAATTGGAACAAGTCAAATCCATCGTTCTTCTTGGGCTGGGTGGTCGGTGGTTGCTCAAACGCGAACATGCTGCATTACACAAGGTGTACTCTAGGTCGTTGCTCTTACTCTTAGGCTGTTTGTCTCCCTTTCCGAAGTCAATTTTGATCTTCTACCCCTTCTTTACTGAAAAGTCCACTTGGTTCGCAAACTCTTCCTTCAGCTTTTCTGCATTCCTTTATTAGCAACCATTTACAGTGAGTTCTTCTCGTTATAGTCTCTGAATGCTACCCCAAAGTCGAAGGCGTCATTTCTGTCGCGGAACACGACGCCTACCCACAAAAAGCCACCGTTGTTCGGCTTTTCCAGTCGCACTGCATAGCCCCTGCTGGAGTCGACTGTCTTGACTATTGCTTCTTCGGGGTTCGGAGGCAATCGAGTTGTAGCAAATATCTTGCCGTTTTTGTCAATGAAGGTCAACGTCAGCGATTTTCTTTTTTCGACCAATCGCAAGCCGCCTTCCCAGAGCATTTCCTTCCAGTCATCAAAATAGTGGCCCTTGCTGGTGGATAGTGGGGGCAGTTTGAATATGCAGACACGTTCGGTCTTGTTGCACAGCACAATTTCGTAGTCGTCCATTTTTGAACATTATAATTCAGAGCAGAGAAGTATCAACTTATTGGGAGATCAGTTGTATGCTTGCCGATGCTTTCGATCGCTGGTAGGAGGGAATACAACTTCGAAGGCGCCTTCTTATCACTGAAAGGAGACGGTATCGGAGCTGTAGTCTTCTTATTAGATAGATAGTCCGCGGAGTAGTCGGCAGTTCGAATCGACTGCGGTTGGAATGTGCGCCATTGTAGTGGTCTTTGCGGATTAGATGCCTCCAATGATTCAGGTAGTGCTCATCATTTTTTGTGTGTGGAAGTAAGTTCTTTGAAAGAACAAGACGCAGCATGCCTTCGGCCATCTGCTGCACGTAGTCACTCATCCAGTCGGTTCTTTCCTCACATGCAGGAGAAAGGTTTACCTCGAGTAACCATGGTTCCATCTGCATAACATCAACGCTACCTGTTAGTCGATGAGCACATCGAAGCCATAGAGTTCAAAGCAGCTGTTGTTACTGGCCATTTCTTGGCACACAGCTTGCAGGGTCTTGACATAGATAGCGTTGATTTTACGATCCAAGCGCCTCCAAGCTTCGCCGCTCCCCAGAAGCTGCTGCAATTGCTGTTGCGATAGTACTGAGTCCTCCTTTCTACTAAAGAAGGATTTATTCTGGCTGTAGTTGGTGAGATGCTGCTTTGTATTCTCGAACTGCTCCACATTGTATTTTTCACTGCAAAGACGAACATAGCAACGATCGAACTTGTAGGCTTCTAATGGGTTCAGACTTGTCACAAGGATCCACTGCCGAAGATCGAATTTCCTGTGGATTGCGAACGACAATTCCTTCGAAGGAGTATCTCGGAATATAAGTGGTCTTTCGATGTACTTCTGAACGAGCTTGGAAGTCTGCCGAACGGCATCCATAATCTTTTCGCGGGAACGGTGTATAGCGATCCCAGTGCCCCGAGATACTCCAGCCGGCTTGGTAACCCATAGATTACTGCTGCCGTAACCAGCCCACTATCTTCCATGCAGTGAACACAGTATCACCTCGAGTTTGAGTATTTCGAAGATCAAGAGTGAGGAGGGAGTTTGAAACGTCGGAAGGTTCACTGAAGTCATTTGCTGTTGCGATAGATATCGGATCAGTGCATTCCGACTGCGTGCCCATTCCTTTTGGTTGTACGAAAAGACGCTGATATTCTTTGTCCCCATAAACTCGTCGATTATCTGATGGCAAAAACCACATATGAAGATTAGATACTGTATTGGGAACTGGAAGTCTTCGATGGGTGTTTCGGCTACGAAGAGGTGATATTTGGTTGGTTGAGATTCTCTGGCTGTATCAGGTCTTGCGGTTTCTCTGCGTTGAAACATGGTGGTGATTGCTGCAGAATAGAGTGATTTCCCACATAGCAACCGATTATGGTATTGAGGAAATACATCTTTCACCTGCTGCGCGAATTCTTTCAGGAAGGAAAACACAAGCTGTTTTTAGTGCTCTCTTTCGAAGAGTTGTCTTTCGTCTGAGCTTTCCAGGTCGTAAGTGTGAGGCATCAGTAGCGAATGGGGCCACTTTCTTCGTAGGTTCTTCTGCAAACTGTTCTTGTTTGTGAGTTATTTATTGCGGTCGAAGTGGTTGAACAACTGACCGGCTACATCCCCCTTATCGTTACGTCTGAGGTCGTGATAGTCCGAACTAGCGTCCGAGTATACCCACTTCAGGTGGTAGAAGGTTGAGGCGCGATTCTTGTTTTCAACCCAACCCCACCCTTCTAGCACTTCTCTCACGAACTTCTCTTTCGTATTGCAAACGAAGAAGAGGGTGCTTGCAGGAAGAGCTGACCTTTTGGCAAACTCCTCCATCATTTCTTAGAAGCCTTCGAAACGAAGATTCTTCATGCTGAATAGACCAACACTTACACCACCTCCACGTTCTCAAGGTTGTTCTGTTTGTGTCTGTAGATTGACTGTTTTATGGATTCGTTGGGACCACTCACGGGCTTCAAATGCTGAAGCACTAGGCGTACCATATTACCACTGGTGTTCTGGACGTAGGGTTGGTACTCTTTCATTAGCTTCAGCTCCAGCTTGGTTTGCTTACAACTGGTCTTTCGTGTCCGATATACCCTCAGTGCTCGTGATTAGTGCCCCTCCATCTCGCTTTTGGAGGGAACTAACTCGCCAGGGCGAGGGCTGTCGATTGCGCTGTTCGGTGAGTGCAACACACGGCTTGCTCTCGGAATATCCCTTACGGCTGTGGCGTACTGCTCTCGCTCCATCTCTTAGCGTGTCAGGACGTTGGAAAAACAAGCACGGTCTTTTTGGTGAGAACTGCCCTTGTTGCGTTTGATTGTAAACTTGCGTTCTTGATGCAGCCGAAAGAGCCTGGAATCGAGATAGGTGGTCAGCACCTGCATCTTCTTTTCCTCGGATGCGTTCCTCATTATATTAAGTTTCAGAACTGCTTTGAGTAGAGTAACGTCACTTGGCCAGCTTCTTCATGAATTCAGCTCGGTAATTCTAAGGATGGAACAACAGGTACCTCGAGAAAACCCGGAGGAAAAGTGATATTGACTATTGGGCGTGGGCCCTTTCCTACCTCTGCCAGACACAATTCCTGCTAAATTACTATCGGGGTACCGCATACTTCTCGCGATCAGTCTTGTTTCCGCCGTTATGCTTGATCTTGATGTGGAGGTTTAACGAAACGTCTGAGCCGTAATTCTTGTAGCAATTGCTGTACGGACAGCTGTGGCTTTTGTCGATCTATACGGCAGGCCTACGGTGCTTCTTCTTGTTTCGCAGCTTCATGGTGCTGAAGTAGGTCTACTCAAGTTTCTGAGCTTAAATGCCAAACTACTTCGATGGTTGTCACTTTGCTCTTGAGTGCCTGAGTGACGGTAACCAACTGCTTGAGCTCTCCGAGCTTAATTTCATTGGTGAGGAAGACCTTCCAAAACTACTTGTAGTAGTCGGCTGTCTCATCGTACTACGGCTGCACTGCATAAGTGACTGGGTTACCGAGCTGCCCGTGCTCATCGCAGTTGAATTCTATTGGCGATGCGTTGGACGTTTCTTCCCTAGTGTACTCTTGGGCGTCGTTGATGTTCTGCAGAATCTAACGACGCATGCGATCGATGTCATTGTCCTCGGAGGTTCGATGCGAGTTCACGTTGTCCTCGAAGATGTTTCCAAAAAGCATCACTTGCTGGCACTATAGAATATCAATTTGAAACTGCAGTCGGACCGGTGGAGCACACCCCTGGAAGTCCTCTTCGAACCGATGATTCAAGTAACGGACAGCAGGGTCTCAATACAATGCAATCAAGGTAAAGGATCATTCAACAGGGCTTTTACTTTTAAGTGCCTCGAACATCCTTCTATCGAACGGTTCGACTCAATAGCATCGTTGATAGTTATAATTAAGTTGCGAAATGTTGCCGAAGGAGCACTATCGTGGAGGTATCTCAAACGAACCAGCAGCTCATAAGAAAGGTCGCAAGTACGCCCCTTGCCCTCATTGTTCACGGTCTTATCGGAGTGATCGCTTGAAGAGGCATATGGTGGAATGCTCAATGCATCCTCAAACAAAGTAACCGATTGCAACTCAAATCGAAGTCAAGCAATAGTTCTAGTTTCTGCCAGCCAAACTCAAACTTAAACGATAGAGGTCAACCATTCGGACTTAAACCCCGGCACCCACGCACCCTCAGGTAAAATAAGTCTCATTTAGGATGTCATGGAATTCAAGAAATCAGTGATCGATTCGGAGCTAGGATCCCTTGGAAAGTACTTCGGTTATCTCGCGTACGAATACGCTGGGCCTTCCTTTGATGTCGACCGAGTTCACGAATACATCGAGGCACTCAGGCTCGCAGCTCAGCGTTTACTGGAGGGAATCAAGGAGAGGAAGAACGATCTCTTCGAGAGGCACATCACCTCATCCTCGCGTAAATGATGATACCTTACTTGTGCAGGCGCAAATAAATATAATTTACTGCGAGCATTGGTTGCTATCAATGGAATAGGAATGCATGCCGCTGAACGACCACGGATGCCGGCAACCAGGAAGTCCAATAACCAGCTGCAGGGACACCATGAGGAATGGTCCTTACAATTCTTTGCGTGTTCCCACATCCGGTTGCGAATCACCTGACAGAGTACGTACACATACGAGCGGAAGTAAATCTAAATCTTCCAACCTTCAGGGCACGATGCGAAAGCCTATCAAGATAAAGATGTTTGAGAAGGATACCTAAAAGATGAAGGTCATGTGCTTCTAGTTTCCCATGGACGGCAACCATCCGTAGCTCGAAGACCTCCAGGAAGATGACGGCTTTAACGGTTTGATCGTGCAGAACATGAGTACCGCTTATCGTGGCCTTGCACTGTCAAAGTTCAAGATCCTCCGAAGCTTTTTTAGCAACTACCAGGAGGAAAAGAAACGAGCTCAACGCCATGACATGAACATACTCGGCCTTCGGATTAAGAAGGTGGACTACTGTAATAAGCCACCTCAGAATGACAAAGCAGCAAGGTCATTGGCTCCAGGGGCCATACCACGTGGACGTAGTTCTAACTATCCAAACGTAGGGGAATGGGACCAACAGTCCAATGCCGAGGGCTCAGCGATGTACTGCAATAATGAGTCACAGATGACAACATTGCACGGTGGAAGCCGCTCGGAGTTAGACTTACCTCGCAGTCAATCTAAGACGGAGTGCCGTAGGACCTCCTTTATCAGTACGAAGTCGAAGGCTAAGGACGAACCTTCCCCGAAAAAGAATTTGAGAATAAGTTCGAGTGGGGATCATTCGAATAAGATTTACGATGCCCGTATTGTGAAGTTACAGGAATTCGTATTTCGGATGAACTTCGTGCACAATGTGTACGTTGAGCAGTTCGACCTGAACGATCCAGAACTGTTTGCTGGGAAATGTGAAAGCAAGTATCGTATTTGGATTGGGCCAGGGAACAATTCGATGCTCATTAAGAGTCTCATCAAAAGGAGGTTCTGGTGGACTGTCGAAAATGACAGAAATCTGTCAACGGTAAACTTTGTGTGGAGTCAACTCAAAGACAACAACCTGTACCTTCGGCAAAAATCTTCGGTAGTGCAGCAACTTTACAAGAAACTTGTCAGCTAACAATAAACTGAGGAGGATGAAGAACCACCCAAGCAACGTGTCAAAGCGAGACAACTGCATAACTCTCGCCCCCGGGTAGCATTGCAATAGGAATTAAAAAAGATCATGGCAGTCCAAGATGAGGCAGCATACCGAGATGCCACGAACCGAAGATACGAGAGAAAGCGAAGAGCAACGGCTCTGAGCGATTTCAAGGAACTCCTAACAAAACCGTTATACACTGTAGCCAACGACCGAGTTTTGATGCACAACCACCTTGAAAACAACTTCTTTCTGGGTAACAAAAAGGCGATGTTTCACAACCTGAAGCAATACTACGAACTCCGATAAGACAATGCCTTTAATTACTTGCCTCTCACGTTTCACATCAAAAATGGACTCAAAGATCCACAGTATAAACGGTTCGTACACTACTACAAGAAGCGAGCAGCCTATATCAAGCAGCAGGAGAAGGATTGCGATTCTGAAGAAGACGAGCTCAGATCACGCAAGAGGAAACTCAGGAACATCTGGATTGTCAAACCCGGCGAGCTGTCGAATCGTGGGAACGGTATTACTGTCGTTGACGAACTTTACGAAGTAAATAGTTTGCTGGCGAAGAAGGACAGCCATGCGAACGGAACCGCCAAGACCTATATTTTGCAGCTGTACATCGATCGGCCAATGCTGTACAACCGTCGGAAGTTCGACATTCGGCATTACATGATGATCAGCAACCTCTACGGAGTGGTCAGAGGCTACTGGTATTCCGAGGGTTACATCCGGACGAGCAGCTATGAGTTCGATGTTCATAACTTCGAAAGGGAGATTCACCTGACCAACGATGCAGTGCAGAAATATTGCGACGACTATGGGCGGTATGAGCCAGCCAACAAACTTTCGTACGGGGAATTTCAGCGTTACTTGGATACTGTTTACCCCAAGAAAAAATACTCCTTCGCCCGACAAATTTTGCCCAGAATGAAGCAAATAGCCACCGACGCAGTGAAAAGCGTTGCTCTCAAGATAGCTCCAGGCAATCTCGAGCACAATTTCTAAATCTTCGGCTTAGATTTCATGATTGACTAAGGGTTTCGACCTTGGCTCATCGAAATCAACACCAATCCTTGCCTTGAACTCTGCTGCCCCTTGCTATCGAGATTAATACCTCTTATGGTCGAGCAGTCCCTCAGACTCACAGTTGACGTACTCTTCCCACCGCCTTGCCACTTCAGTAACAACAACAAGCATATGGTGCCCGACTTTGGACTCAATGGTTTGAAATACGAGCTGATCTTTGATTCACAGTTAGAAGGGGAGTAGCTGCGGAAGCTGTACTGTAACGTCAAGACAAGTCGTTTACGTAATGTTTGCTAATAAAGTAGTGGACGAAATTGGTTAGATCTCAGACGACGAGGAATACGCCGATAATGGAGTGGAACTCAAAATTGAAGTTCTCTGACTACTAACTACAAGAAGCATCACTCAGTGTTTATATACTCCGGCCAAGTAGGTGCGTATCTTGTCTTTATTGAAATACCCCTTCTTAAGCTCTGAGTGTTGGCCTGCCAGTTTTGCACTGCGATCGACCTACTGCGGCTTGGCCTTCAACAGCTCTGCTGGGGAATCATTTCGACGTCCTTGTCCGTAATCGTTGTAGTTAACTGCTTTTGGGGCAGGCAGTTTGGAAGTGGTTGCCGCCGTTGTGCTTGTGTGAATTGTGTTCCATTGGTACTTTCTTTCGGAGCGTTGTCCAGTACCGTTTATGTTGCCTGCACTGGGATACTTATTGCCACTATTTTATCTGCTTGGCTCGCAAAGCAAGTAGTCTTTGCTGGCACTATTTTGGAAGGGTTGTGTCGATAGCTCCTGTGAGTACTGTCTCCTGCCATCAGGCGTTGTAGGTATAGACTTCTAAGTATGGTGCAGCAGGGTCTTTGTCGAAGCTGGCAGCCGATATTTGAGGCCTTCAGAACTACCACGATTGTCCATTGCAGCAGGGCTACTGCTCCCATACTTATGGTAGGGTTGAAGGTAGTATTTGTTATTTCGAAGTCGACTTGAGTTCTGCTCTGCTTTTTTTTAGGTGTCACTGTTGACGCTATTGACTGCTGGAGGTGATTTAAGCGAAGGCACTTCTGTCTATCGAGAAGATGCCGGTGCAACTTCCATGGGTCGTGGGTTGGCTGTCTTTTTCTTCATGCTGCCTCCACCGAATTGTGACTGTTTGTAAAATTCACGTTTTCTGCGCATTTGTTCTGATTCAAAATAAAAGCTTCCAAACTTTGGATCCTTCAGATCTCCTTCAAGCTTCTCTTTCTTCAGCTACTCCATGTCAAGATTCTCACTATCTTTGAAGTCTGCCTAGTCGAAATTGTATGTCAAAAGGCTGGGTTTGATCGGAGGGACTAGCCGTTTGGAGAGTACCTCAATCATTGATATTCCAGCAAGCCACGGATGAGTCATAATTTATGATACTCCTCCGGTACTTCCCAAACGTCGTTCAGGATCCTTAATGAGTAGTTGGGAGAGTAAGGACTTGATATTGGGAGATAATTGCGGCTCGGCTGGAAATTCGACTGGGCTTTTGAGTATGCTTTCATAGAGAGCATCAGTGTTGGTTGAGTAGTAAGGAGGGAGACCTGTCACAAGTTCGTATAGCAAAGCCCCTAAGCAGTAAAAATCAATAGAAAAGCTATGACCACTCTTGGTGAGCATCTCAGGAGCCATGTATTCAGCACTCCCGCAAAAGGAATGAGTGAGTTAGTCTTCGGTCAAAAACTTTGAGAGGCCGAAGTCAGTTAAGCGCACATGTCCAGTG
>ERZ724508.1724-NODE-1724-length-12427-cov-3.540010_pt1 | contig 12427 bp, 15 predicted proteins | sample MGYA00376041_ERZ724508 | MGnify/ENA primary metagenome ERZ724508 (study PRJEB28724, sample SAMN07190887) | wastewater metagenome | isolation source: effluent of sewage treatment plant in Hong Hong | place: USA: Christiansburg, Virginia | collected 2016-03-01 ...
TATCCGCTGCCAAGAGGGATTCGAGTTGAAAGATAGCGTCTGTCAGAGGATAGTTTGCATCGGCTATTTGCCAAACGGAACATGCAATCAAGTTTTCTTCGGCTATGCCATTACTAATAACTCAATTGTGAGACTGCCAGCCAACTGCTTAGCTCTGCAACCAGGCACAATTGATGTATGTGCCCAATGTTCCAAATTTACAAGAATTTTCCCATTAAATTTACCACCCACTCGAGATTCAATCTGTGTGTATTATGACCAATTTTGTGCTCAATACAATAGAAATGGAAATTGTATCAGATGCATGAACGAGGAAGCCAGAGATGGGTACGTCTTGATATAAAGATTTTGTTTCAAGAAAGCTGAATTTTGTTCTGAAGCAGATAAAAATGATGCGTCAAGATGTGAAAAATAAAAATGTTGGAAAGGGTATCACCAGGACCCTAATGATCGAAAATGCTATGTTGACACTGAAGGATGCGAATATTATCAAAGTGGGTCTAATTGCAAACAGTGCTCAGATGCCTACTTACTGTATGATAGGAAATGCATATCAGCAACTAACTAATGCTTAGATTTCGATGCGAACACGTGCAGGAGATGCCAAAATGGGCTTTTGCCTTTTAAAAATACTTGCGTGTATTATCATCCATATTGCCTAGAGTATGGACCTGATAAAGTTTGTAAATCTGCAGCCGTAGGATGGACAACCGTAAATGGAATGAATGAAGATCAGAAAAGATATTATCGAGAATTTATTCTGAGAGGATAAAATACGAAATCCGCGACTTCAGCAGTCAGTTTAGCAGGACTAACGGCAAACCTCGGAGCAGGGTCTTACAGCAATGGAGGTCTAATTACATCCATGCCCTATGCTAACCTGATCCACTCGAAAATAAATAGCGTAAACATGTATGGACAAATTACGAACTGCAAGCAAGGATTTACCCAAATTAATAATTCGTGCATTACCAATACGAAGGTCATAGATAATTGCGAACTTTATAATTAAAACTAATTTTGTCTAAGATGTAGGCCTGGATTTACGCTAAACTCTGATTTCACATGCTCAAGTGGGTTATTATGCGAACAGCCCTTAAATGGAAGGTGCAGGACTTGTCCAGCAGGTTCAATTGATGTGGGTGGAGGCCAATGTTTCCGAGTCGATATCAAAAATTCTGATAATCTCCTCAAGAACACTACCCTTTATTTCAAATATCAGTTAGCAAATGGAAATTATGTGGCATGGCCTCGATCAGCAATTTGTATCGACCAAACTGAGCCATTCAAATGTAATCAATGTTTTCCACAATACACTCTAGATAATGGATAATGTAAAATTTTAGTGCCAAACTGTAATAGCTATGGCCCAATTTCAATGAACCCCGGAATTTGTCAAGGATGTGAGAGTGGATACAGAATATGGTTTGGACAATGTCAAAGTTTTGGATGTGCCCAGCCCCTAAACGGTCTCTGCCCAAGTTGCCCAGCTAATAATTACTACTATTTTGGAATATGCTTGAATAATTTACAGCCAAACTGTAAAATGCTAAACAATAATAATTGCGTGCTGTGTGCCCAGAAATTTTATCTGAATATCCAAAATCAATGCGCACAAGAAGTCGCAGGATGCCTGACAACCAATAGAGACACTGGAAGATGCTTCGAATGTAGAGTGGGTAAAACATTATATAAGGATATTTGTGTAAATGAAATAAAATATTGCCAGGATTATGACACAAGAAATATCTGCACTCGTTGTCAACAAAATAGTGTAAATAGAACTCAATTGATGATGGATGGCACTTGCGGTCTTCTTGAAGGACAATGCAGTAAAATAGATGAGAAAACGAGAGCATGCATTACTTGCAATTTCGGTTACACATTAATAACGCAAGATAAAAAAGATATCTGTGTACTTCAAAGATAGAACTGCAAGACATATGACATTCGAGGAAGATGCATCGCATGTGATCTGAAGTTCGTTCTCCAAAACAACCAGTGCAGAAGATTTATTCCATTTTGCTTTACTTATACAGATAACACTAACACTTCCTGTCAAAGGTGCAGTAACAATACTAATTTAAACAACGGTTGCTGTCAGTTACCCGATCCCAACTGTAAAGCTTATAATTTTATTGGTTGCTTTTGTGATTCATGCTATACTAAGTATTACCTGAATGAGAGGGGTATTTGCGAAAATAATCCTACTGGCTGCGAACTTTACGATTCAGTCAATAGGAGATGCATCACTTGCACACCACCCTATTAATTACAACCTGATGGAACCTGCTTAGATCAATCATTCCTAATAAATGGATGTGAAATACCATCAACAACAATTGTAAACTCAATTCAAAAATTCAAATGTCTCAAATGCGCAAAAGGATTTGATTTAAATCAGACTGATTTCCTCTGCTATGCTTTTAATTGCAAATAAAGAGATTCGAGAAGGCGATCTTGTTTGAGTTGTCCCCCACTCTACAAGCTGTACGCATCTAACTTGCAGAAGACTTCATAGGTTTACTGCATCCCATAATTTTGTACAGATTATATCCCAAGAGATCCAAAATGCGCAGGTAGCTCTTCTATTGACTTTAACAGTTACACAATAAACATTCAAACAACAACCATTACATTTACCTACTGCACTCGGTTTAACACTTTGACCTCGAAATGCTAATAATGCCAAAACTTGAGATATCCAAGTTCAAAGCCATATGGATTATGCTATCCTCTCAACTGTAATTCGACTTAATAGTTCAATTGCCAGTTTTGCCAATTCGGGTTTATATCCCATCCAACATTCACAGGAGCTTGCACCCCTCAATACTGCCAGGAAACAAATAATAGAACTGGGAAATGCTAGACTTGTCTTAAAGAGTATGTCAAAAGTATGAATGGAATATGCGAAAACAAAGGATGCTGTTAACAATTTGGTAACTCTAGCTGTGTCAGAGCAAAGAAATATTTTATCCTACAAAACGATATCTGCATGGTAGGAAATTGTAATGTCAGTAAGAATCTGACTGCTTGTAGTATATGTGTTTAAGGATATTAACTTCTTGATGATGGTACATGCAGACCAAAGTTTTGCAAAATCTAATCTTATTTTGGAGAAAAATGTTAACTATGCAATCCAGGATATAAAAATCAACCAGTCCCAAATACTCAAAGATCTATTTGTCGGCCGAACTATTGTGAGAAAATCTCTGACGATGGTAGGACATGTCTCAAATGCGCGTAAGGATATAGATTGAATTTTAATAACTTTTGCGTTGCTAACTTTTGCTCCAAGTTCAATGATTCGCTTGTGTGTATAGGATGTTAAAATTATTATAAATTACAAAATGAGAGATGTCTAGCCGATTGTCTTATAGGAACTTCTACATCATGTCAGTGTTGCTCTTATGGATCTACCTTGAATGCAACATCAGGACTATGTCAACTCAGTGAAAATTTTTGCATGAAAACGAATAGCGCGGATATGTGTGTCACTTGTTTGCCAGGATATGATGTGTTGTTTGGGAAATGTATTTGGAAAACTCCTAACTGTAGAAATCTTGCCCCTTTGGGCTGTTCAAAATGTCTTCCTGGGTACGAGCTGATATCTAATTGTTTCTGTAGAGTAAAAAATTGTTTAAATTTTACTTAAAATGGCGCATGTTTAGCATGTCACCCAAGATTTTAACTCACAGAAGAGAAAGTTTGTAAACCTAGAGATTGCAAAAGCTTTAACTCTGAAATTTGGGCTTGTAATGGATGCTATACAAGATTTATTTTCCAGGATGGCGTATGTGTAGCTTCTAACTGTTCTGAATGGTAAGATTTGAGCAGGACCATCTGCAAAAAATGCGCTGACTTTAGTTATACTTCTATGGTGACATTTTTTGACCAAGTCATGTCACTTGAGTTGGTGAATGGTGGGTGCTATACAAAATATTGCTTGAATGATCCTCGGGAAATATATTGCACAACATGTAAACCTGGATATAGTTTAACTACCATTCAGACATGCTAATGTACTGACTTTAATCAAAGCACTCAACAGTGCAGATGCCCTTCAGGGTATATATGGGACAAAATAAGAAAATAATGCATACAAAATAGAGACGTTTGCTTATAAAGAGACCCAAGTTTAGATATCTGCCTCAGATGCCCTGTAGAATATCAATGGCCCACATAGAATAAAGGATAATGCATCCCTCTGTACTGCTCCACTTGGTCAAACACATATCCTCGTTATTTTGAGTGCACAAAATGCTACCCCTTCTTTGAACTAAAAGGTCTGTTCTGCAATAGTACATTATGCACTGAGTATAAGTTTGATAAAAAATTCTTACTCCCTCAATGCACCAAATGCTCGAATAACTGGGTTCCTTATAACAATTACTGTATTCCTCGGCATTGTTAGCCCACATCATATGATCTAAAGAATGGAACTTGTACTAAGTGTAAAGATTTTGGATTTGAACTCAAAGATGGTCTATGTGTATTTAGTAACTGTATGATTCCAAAACTGCCTGACAATTGCTAGAAATGTAACTATGGATATGTTATGTCCAACAATCTATGCCTGGCGAGGAATTGCTCGGCTTTTAATGGCACTACTTGCGGGTAATGCCTGCCTCGATTTTATTTCAAAAACAATGTATGCTTATCCTTAAAATGCGATGAATTTGACGAAGAATTGGTCTGCAAGAAATGTTCGAAAGGCTATATCTTAAATATGACAACATTATATTGCTCAAGAATGAATTGCATGGATGATACTATATAAAAATGTTTAAGATGCATAAGAGGATATAAATATGATGCTTTTTATGACCGCTGCATCTAGGCCAATTGCTAAATATTTGATGATGACTTTAACTGCCAGAAGTGCCTAAAAGGGTATCAGAAAGAAAATGGAACTTGTTTAGACCCCAGATGTGATACCGATGCCTATGATGCTAATTGGAATTGCCAAAAATGCGCTGCAGGCTACAGCTTTAACAAAAGTCAGTTGTGCTATCCAAGTGAGCCAGGCTTTTGTCCTCCAGGGAAGTATTTCCTGGAAACATCCTGCTTACCCATCCCAGTCAATTATTGTTTAATATTCATTAAAAAGAACTGTTTTTTGTGCGCGGATGGATATTTCCAATGGGGTGGTCTATGCTACTCGACGCAATACTGCACAAGATACAGTTATTTCATGGGGTGTTTTGCATGCGTGGACGGGTTTTAACTCAGAGATAGACAATGTAAGCTCAAATCAACTGACATCAACTGCATTTAATACAATTTTGACCAATGCACAAGATGCAAGTAAGGGTACCTGCCATATCAAGGCAAATGTGTTTCGGTTACACCAAACTGCATCTCACTCGATGCCAATGGGAACTGCAGTAAGTGCAATCCAGCTTATACTTTGAAAGCAGGACTCTGCCAATTTAAAGATCCTAATTGCCTAAATTTTGATAACCTGGGCAATTGCAAACAATGCTCCAATAATTATTTCCTCACCACTCAAGGTTTATGCCAAATACTCCCAATTAACTGCAGTGGCGCAGATCCTTCGGGCCGATGCACTCAATGTATCCCCTCATTCACTTTGCAAAATGGAAAATGCTTCAAGGTAGTCCCTTATTGCAAAAATTACTTTGATGTTAACACTTTTTGCAGCTAATGCTTGGACACTTTCACAATGGTTGGGAACTAATGTCGGTGCCTGCCAGGAAATCAGATAATACAACAAAACTGTGTGAAATTGCCTCAAAATTGCGTGAGAATGGTCTAAACCACCTTAATCTGTGATATATGTGCTCCTAACTACACATTAGTCGGAAATTCTTGCCAGCCTAAAACTAATCCTAAACCTTAGAATTGCAATGTTTATGATCCCGCCACTGGATTTTGCCTTTAATGTTTCTCCAACTATATTTTAGTCAATAACTTCTGTCAACTATGTCCTTCAGATACGCTGCAGGTTGGAAATTAATGTATTAATAAAATACCATACTGTGTATAGTATACAAGTGATTATAGAAACTGCCAAAGATGCTAGAGAAACTATGTAACTTCTAATGGTAGATGCACTCCATTGAAAGTTTCCTAAAACTGCGCTGAGTATGATCCCAAAAATGGAAAATGTACCCGCTGTCTTCCTGGGTACAATTTAGCAAATGACCTATGTCAGAAGATCCAAGAAATAAAAATTTTGAATTGTAGATAGTTTAATCAAGCGACAGCCTTATGCGTAAGATGTGAGGCAGGGTATCTGTTGACTCCTGATCAAAAGTTATGTGTCTACATACTAAATTGCCTCTCTTGCAATAACCTTGGCCTATGTACTCAATGCTCAAATGGATATACTTTATCACCTGATTCAAAATCATGCGCTGCTAATATCGGGAACTGCACCAGCTATAATAACTTTGGCCTATGTCAGCAGTGTGTGGATGGATATCTATTGACCCCTGATCAAAGACTGTGTGTTTATATACTTTATTGTATGTCTTCCAATAACTTTGGTTTGTGTGTACAGTGTGCCAGTGGATATACCTTAACCCCAGATTCAAGATCATGTGTTTCCATCGCAAATTGTATCTCCTATAATAATTTTAAATTATGCACTCGTTGCAATGATGGATATAACCTCATCAATAATGGGTCTGCTTGTCTATTTAATAGTCCCCCAACACCCGCTGCGATTCCTTTTTGCTTCTCTCAGGGTGGGACATGCCTCAGATGTCAGCATCGTTACTACCTGGATTCCATGCGGTGCTCAGCTTATATTCGTTATTGCATTAACATAGATTTATTAGGAAGATGCATTTCTTGCTGCTTTGGGTCTACCTTGATCAACGGGACATGCCAGAAAGACCCTGTCATCAAATACTGCGACACCCAAGTTGGCAATACTTGCCAGAAATGCTCCAATAACTATAATTATTGCCAGTTCTGCGATGTATGTCTCCCCAATTCGCCCAATTGCCTGCAGTATAACAACAACGGAGACTGCCAGAAATGCATTGAAAACTTTGTCCTCTTAAATGGTATCTGCATATCTCCTCAAGTAGGGGAAGTCTCCGGAGTTCCTGGCACATGTCGACCTGATTATTATCAGAAAAATGGAAACTGCTACCGAAATATGAATAGCTTAAGACTCTTCTCTTCTCAATCTGGTAACCTAATGCTAGCAACAGCTCCACCTTCTAACATTGCTACTTCTGCGACTGCATCTGTGTCGGAAGCCTATGTAATAAAATCTAATGATATCCTCATTATTTTTGGAATAGTCCTGACAGCAAATGAACCCGTATCACAAAGTGCAAGCTTCCTACTTTACTACAGAAGTAAAATATACGATCCTTTGGTATGCTGGAATAGTTGCATTCCTACGAAAATAGAGGGCCAGAACTTCACCCGAGAATTAACCCAACCGATTGTAGCTGTTTAAGTACAAGTATACTTAATAAATCAATCAAAGCAAAGTATGAATATCGACTTTAGAATACTATGATGATTATAAAAATATCATGTCTTAAATTCTTATATTAAATTTTGATGAATTTGCATTATACATAATATGAGGAGAATAAAAATAAGCTTTTATTTTATATATATTTGTCGCATACTATAAACCAGTATGGGTGAGTTCTCACGAGAATTGGCTGTACTTTGAAGGCGAAATCACTTTTTATGAGTTATGTTCTATAATGATATAAATATGCGTTTCTCTTATATTTAACACTTTACTGATATTTATATAAAATTATTTGACTCTATGCATGCAGTTTACTTTTAGTTGCTGTCTTCTCGACCCCAAACTACTAAAAATCATTAACTAAAGCAAGTACTGATAGTTAATAGTAGCAAATAGTAGATGCTTATATTTTTTTATTTTAGTTCCTTTTATATGCTCAATAAATCCATTCGTACATATAATTAATACAAACCATAATGTAGGGAAAACTCAATCTTGAAAAACTCAAGCAATTAATAAAAAGCGGTATCGAAGCCATTCCAAAAGACGAGTCTGCTAAGTAAGCCATCATTGTTGTCGGAGATACAGGTGTAGGAAAGAGCACCATCATGAATTACTTGGCCGGCAATAAACTTGTTGTCAAGTCTTAAGGTTTGAAGCCTAAACTTATGGTAGAAGGAGCATCCGTACTTAAAATAGGCCATGAAAAGTATTCTTAAACTTCTATCCCAACAAGAATATATATCTAAAATCTTGCCTTCTATGACTGCCCGGGTTTCCGTGATAACAAAGGAGAATAGTATGAAATATCAAACTCTTTCTTCGTTCAAAAACTTCTAGATCTATACCCGAAGGTTAAAATAGTTCTCATGATCGACTAAACTCATATATCGTAAGCTAGAGCAGATAAGTTACCAAGGCTGACAAAAAATTTATTAAGGTCATTCAAATCATTTAATGATATTAAGTAAGGTGTCATTCTAATCATAAATCGAGCTGACCCTGATCTTTCCATATTTGAATACTCCAAATAAATAAGAAAACTGATCGGTTTACAAAATTAGAAAGGCTTTCTTTTCGGTTAGTAATAACAAAACTTCCTCAGATACTTAGTTGATAACAACAGAATAAAACTGTTCAAATAACCCTTAAAAAAAGATAAAGGACAACCATTTTTAGGCTCTCATTATGAGAAGGATATCATGCCAAGCATTAAAAGATCAGACTTTGTAAAAAGTAAACATATTCTAAATATTGTGTCAGAAAGTGCTAAGATCGCTATTAGAGATTATATTGACGATATTTCTGTAAAATCAAATGTAAAGGTGTAAAAAGTATCGATCCAAATAGCTGAAAAAGTGATCCAAGCTGTGAATAAAGCCGGAAAGAGTATCTAAATTTTACTAGAACTTAAATAGTCAGTCATGAGACTCGCAGATGATATCAAAGCTCAAAAAGGACAAAATATTATCTAATTACTAAAGAACTAACTACCTGATTATGATATGAGAGATTTCGAGAATGACTTTGAATCTATTTTGTTTTTCAAAGGCATCTATGATAAAACTGAAGCTTATTTCTCCAACTTGATCAACAAATCATATTCAGAACTTGCAATTGTTTTGAACAAGCTAGACACTAAAATTATTCGACTTCAAAAATAAGAACAAGAATAACTAGAAAGGAGACAACTGTTGTTGAGACGGAAATAAATCCAAAATCAAAGAGAACGTGAAAAGCTATAAACTAACCAACAAATAAAGCAAATAAACGAGCTTCGAGGCCACATCAGTGATATGAGCAAATCAAGCTTATCAATAATTAAATCAATGGGAGATACATTAAATTTCTTATCGAATTTGGAACAAGAGTTCGTATCCCTAAAATCAGATGCTGCTAGATTAAAAGTTATCAACAACGAACTTAATGAGTAATTCCAAAACTTCTCTGTTTTGCATTTGAAGCAGGAAATTGTAAAATGATATTTGTAATTTTAATTCGAGTTCTTATTCCTTAATTTAATGAATAAATGTAAAGTAAATAAATTCAATAAATATTTTATCAGTCTTCGCTTTACTATTCTTTTCTTCTAATTGGTATATTGATGGATTCATTTTTTTGGTAGCTATCTAATAGTTTTTATTTTATTTACACCTCGTATGTTTTTTAGGAGATTTGCGAGTGAACATTACGAGATTGACTGCTGTAGGATAAAAATTATTTGCCCTAATCATGAGTAAAATAGTTTTCCAACTTTAATCTGGATAGCATGGTTGGCCCTAAACCCACTAATACGAAATTCCCAGCCATTAGTCCTGCACTTTGAAGAAAAAATAGCATTATGGCCATATTTTCATCAGATAGATCTAATTTTTTCCAAAATGGGTTCATAAAGATTGCAACAGGAATTGAAGCAAATATTGCTGATAAAATAAGTCTTATAATGTATTTTTTAGTGCTTCTTGGATAGATTACGACTTTCATAAGCCTCTCTTGGTTTTTTAGGAATATTAATCCATATATTGCTCCAAAAGCAGCCATCACTAGACTAGAATCCTGCAAGCATTTATATTGGAAACTTTGATACACCTTAACCCCTTCGCATTTTTGAAAAGTTTTTATGTGTTCCAGATAGCTATCATTATTTCCATACTCAGGTACAAAGGCAATAAATAGCGACAACACCAGCATAACAAAAACAAGTATTGTGTTCACAATAAGATTTTGCCTTCGATAAGCTTTGTTACAAATTCGAAGGCAAATTTTTAAAATGAATTTCTCCATGTACATGTAATAAGGAAGAAATGAATACAAACCTAATAAAATGCCAAAGAGTACCTGGTTCAATGAGTGCATGCCTAAAATCATTCTGGAGTAGACGACCAAAAACTGTAAAAATATGCCGAAAGCAATGATTCCGATTTTGGTTTTCCCCTGGATATTAAATGATCGACTGAGATATCGAATAATAAATTAAATAAGTATGAGTCCAAGCATAGAGTGGCCACTGGGATTGCCAAATTCCGTATAGCATGTCCACTAACGCATTTAGACATCAGCATAATCAATCCAGAAGGGCCTGGCCTGCTGCACAAGCGATTTGATAAAAGTAAGAAAAACGGACAAAAAAATAAACCAGATCAAGAAGACGAGAATCTCGAACCTTCGATGTGACAGCAAATAAAAGGCCATGATGTAGCCAGCACAGACGATGGGATTAAATATGTTGGATACAATATTCATGAGTATGATGAATCCTGAGGAGCCAAGGAAGACATTTTTCTGCATTTCAGGGACAATGGTGAGGTTATATTTGAAGACTTACCAACTGTACCACGTGTTGATGACGAATGCAGCGACGAGGAATGCTGTTGTTATGATTAAGATGAATATTTTATGTCTTTCAATCATTAATATAGATATTAAATCAATTTTATAATTTCTTATTATAATTCTAATTATACTTCTTATAATATGCCAATTGAAGACAATCCCCAAGAGGAAATACACATCGAAGATATCCAGAAGAAATTGAAAGTCAAAATATTCGAAGCCATCAAAAATTACTTAGAACAGTGTGAAAATCTCAACCCGATCTTCATTTATTTGCTAATTTTCCTATAATCCCTACAAATTCTGTGGTTTTCCATACATCCTCTTCTCTAATTCCTGGATAACCAGTTCATAATCAGCTATGTACGAGCTACACTCTCATACATCAATTTCTAGAATGCTCTTGTCACAGATATTAAACTTTTGTTGCCCTTTGTACTCTTGGTTTCCGCTATTATGCTCATACATCTTATTACTATTATTTTGTCTATCAGATAATCTAATTTCGACACGAAGAAGCAAACTTAATTTGGAGCCTTTATCAATAAAGTTGCAGCTATTCAGATCGTTCTCTTAAACACAATTCTCACGATTCCGATATATAATTTATCTATCATCACACTGTACTGTGATCCCGAAAGTTACTACTACAAAGGAGAGGAAACCGTCTGCTACAATACATCCCATATAATCTTATGCATATTATCATGCATTAACTTGTTTATCCTTTTATCCTAGAGCGTGTTGTATTGGTTCTTATTCTTCAACAGAAATCCATTTTCAAAAAGTTATTATGGACTCGCAAATAATTTATTTCGACTGGGCAAATTGGCCATCAAGCTTATACCTCCTGCCTATTTCATCATCGAATTTAAGTTCAAATTTGAAAATGTGTACATTTTCATGTTGTTGGTGTTGATGTTGGCCTATATTGTGTTCTTCAGGATTAACAGCATTCATAATTTCTATCAGCCTTATTTTTACTTCTAGCTCTTTATGGAATCGCTTATTCTGTGGTTTTTTATCAATAATGTTATATGCTACGAAATGCCCAGTTCCGGCATGAACTTTGTCTAGTCATGTTTATGCTCGCTTCTGTTCGCATATACTGTCTGTACTGTGGAAGCTGCGATTACGAAATATTTTATCGTGACCAACATTGATGGGAACATCAAGAAGCAGGACCGATAGAAATTTATATATCTTCTCATTAACATATTGTTTAGAGAGGGATCTTCTCAATAAATAAACCCAATCGTGTACATAAAACTATTGAACTCGTCTCTAAACATTTGCAGCATAAAAATATCGAAATATCTGCACAAGAATGATCTAAAAACATAGGAGTTAATCGAACTGACAAGATAATTAATTTTACTGCTGACAAAGAAGTTCATCTAAGAATCTCCTTCAGTGAACCTTAAAATTGTGAGCTCCAGGATACTTTTTGATTCAGGCATGAGAATATTATCTTTTCATGAAATAAACTAAATCAGGAATGATAAGCTCTCCCTCTATGAAGAGTTCATGATCTACCATTTCAAGAGCACCCACTAAATTTTTGGTCAATCTGAAACAAAGAGCAATGAGTAAAATATTAGTGAAATAAATACTTATCTCGAATAT
>ERZ724508.1725-NODE-1725-length-12419-cov-6.662407_pt1 | contig 12419 bp, 7 predicted proteins | sample MGYA00376041_ERZ724508 | MGnify/ENA primary metagenome ERZ724508 (study PRJEB28724, sample SAMN07190887) | wastewater metagenome | isolation source: effluent of sewage treatment plant in Hong Hong | place: USA: Christiansburg, Virginia | collected 2016-03-01 ...
AGGCCATTTTCATCCAAGGGGCCTATACCGTGACTTCCTCGTGGAAATCAAACGAGTCGCCGCTTGGCGCTTTGAGGCTTGAACGATCCAATGACGGCGTGACGTGGGAGGTAGCTCGCGAATGGACGTTTGCGGATGTGACGCAAGGCACCATTGTTTTCGATGACGAGGCCACGCCAGCGGGCGAGTGGTATCGTCTCGGCGGTTACTGCCAAGCTCTTTCCGGTTCTCCGGCCTCGATCCTGCTCGAAGCGGCCGACGCGCAAATAAAGGTTCCCTTCACGGTCCTGTCTGTCACGTCCTCGACGGTCCTCAAGGTTCGGAACAATCTGCCGCATGGTAGCGTGGTGCCATCCTCGGCGGTCGGCATTGCGGCCTCGGCTTTCTATACCTCGGCGTTTTCGGAAGATAACGGCTACCCGGCGGCGGTAGCGGTTCACAATTTGCGGCTGTGGTTTGGAGGTACCTCCAAGGAGCCGAATCGAATCCGTGGCAGTGTCGTCGATGACTTCTTTAACTTCCGCACGGGCGAGGGTGACAACGACGGCTTCGACCTTGTGCTGAATAGCAACGAAGCAAACCTTGTGCGTTGGATTGCCTCGTTTCGGCAAGGGCTGGTGATCGGCACGGCTGGCGACGAATGGACAATTCAGGGCGGCGGCGACGGCTCGGAAGTGCTCAAGCCTTCCAACGTCCAGGCTGTGCGCCGCAATCGTGCCGGTTCATCGACGGTGCAGCCGGTGCAGACCAAAGACGCGCTGCTTTGGGTTTCTCCAACCGGGCGCAAAGTGTTCGAGTTCGCTTATGTGTTCTCGAATGACGCCTACGAGGCAAATGACATGGTGCTCCGAGCGGAATCGGTCACGAAGTCGGGCATTGTCGAGACGGCCTACCAAAGCGAGCCAGACCCGGTTCTTTGGTGTGTGACTGGCGACGGTCGCTTGCTGGGTTTCTCCTACAACCGGGCCAATCAAATTACGGCATGGTTTGAGCGCACGACGGATGGCGATTTCGAGAGCATCGCGACATTTCGAGGCGATGGCGCGGCGGATCGCGTTTGGATGATCGTCAATCGCACGATCAACGGCGCAACGAAGCGATACATCGAACGCTTTTACCCGACCGCGCAGGCCTTCGACTTCGACACGGCAACGGATTTTTGTTACCTCGATTGTGCCAAGAAGATCACGCAGGCCAGCAGCACGGCGGTTTCCGGCCTTTCGCACCTCGAAGGCGAGGCCGTCAAGGTGTGGGCAAACGGCATAACCATCGAAAGCAAGACGGTTGCGAGCGGGGCCATTACGCTTAGCGCCGCCGCAACATCGGTCATGGTCGGGCTGCCCTATACGGCGAAGCTCCAGCCGATGCCGTTGGAGTTCATGCTTCAAGATGGCACCGCCCAAGGGAAACGCTTCAACGCCTACGCGATGCAACTCTTGCTGCGGAGTTCGCTCGGCGGCAGCTACCGGCACGCCACGGGCGGGACGCTGTATGCGGTGGAGTATCCGGCTGGAACGACCACGCCGTTTTCTGGTCGCAAAGATCAGCAGCTAAAAAAGGATTGGGTGGATGCGCTGACGTTGACTTTTGAGCACGCGGACCCCACTCCTTTCAATATGCTTGGCTACGTTCTCAAATGTGAAGTCTCCGAAAAATGAACCTGCTCCTTTTGCCTCCAATGCTGGCCGTCTTCGGATGGGATGACCTCATTTATTACGCCATCGTTGCGGCGGCTACCGCTGCCACGTCGTATGCGTCCTACTCGGCATCATCTCAAGCAGCGGATCGGCAGGCCAAAAACGCCGAAGCGCAGGCCGCCCTTGAAGCGCAGCAGGCAGCGGCAGAGCGCGACGCAGCTCTACGGGCCAAGCAATCCGAACAACGCCGCTTTCGCCAGCAGCAGGCGGCAGCTATCTCGGGGCAAGGAATCCAGTTTGCCGGCACGCCGCTCGACATCTTGGCGGATACCGAAGTGCAGAGCGCCCTCGAACTGCAAAACATCGACTACGCGGGCCGTCTCCAGCAAATGAACATCGCCAACCGGCGCGAGTCTGGCTTGTCGGACTCGGCAGCCAATAAACCCTCGACCGGGGCCACGCTGCTTGCGGCTGGCTCGTCTTTGCTTTCAAAAGTTGGTAGCGATTACGCAGAGCGGCCTCAAACTCAAACCACCACGAAGCCTCAGACGCAAACTACAACGAAAGTCCGCTAACCATGCCTCTTGTGCCTCTCGCTCCTATTGCACGCCCGATTCAGGGCGTGCGCGTCCAAGCCGCACAGCAGGCCGTCAATACTCGCGCCGACCAGCAGCGAGTCCAGGCCATCCAGCAAGCGGGCGGCGCTGTCGTGGGCTTGCTCGACCGCTATAACGAACTGACGGACACGCGGAATCTGGTCGAAGCCGAAAACGAAATGCGGAAGGCCACGCAGGACTTTAACGCATGGCGGCTTGATCCGACGAACGCCGACGAATCGCAATGGCTGCCCAAGTGGGAGGAAACGCAGGCGGCAGTTCAAAAGAAATTCGACGGCCTCAAGCTCTCGGATCGCGCTCGCCTCGGGCTGTCTCGCTCATTCGGGCAGTGGTCGGATGGGCAGACCATCAGCCTGCAAGGCGACGTGTTCAAGCAAGGCGCACGACGCACCAGCGAGGCGCTACAACTTCGCGTCAAGCAGGCGGTCGATTCGGGCGACGACGCTCTTGTCAGTTCGTCCTTTGACCAAATGAGCAAGCTCGGCGTGATCCTGCCCGAAGAGGCCGAGAATGCCAAGTATGACGCGCTCAAGCGGTCCAAGGAAACGCGCCGGAACCAGCAGGAAATGCAAGCGGAGGCGATTATTAAAAATCAAGGCCTCGCTGGTGTAAATGCTGCAAACGCCATTTTTGATGAGTCTCCAGATTGGACACCTGAAGAAAAAGCTCTCAAAAAAGCAGGAACAGAGCGGGCGGCAGAGTTTGAAAACCTTACTGTTTTGGCGGTGGATAATCCACGCATGGCAAAAGAGTTGGCACTGGAAGGCGAGAAGGCCGGTCGCATTTCAGCGCCTCAACGCATTCGTATCATCGACGCAGCAGACGCGACTTTGAATAGCTTGCGTGCTTCCAAGGTGCAAACTCTTGCGGCGCGAATCAAAAATGGCGACGTGCCAAGCGCAGACGAATTGAAACAAGATCAGGACATTACGGACCTAGACCGCATGGCGCTGGTCAAGATGGCGACGGAAATTCCGGCGAATGATGGCGAGGCATTTGAGCGTGCCATGACTCAAATTGACAGCTACAAGCCAAGCCCCGGTGATGATCTGGCAAAAGCGCAGTTTGAAGTTTTCCTCGAAAGCAATTTTTCCGGCCCTTATCTTGCGGGATTGAAGGCCAAGTGGGCGGAAAAAACTGCATCGCCAACCTCAACCGTTGAAACTGCGGAGGCGTTCCAAGCTCTCGATAAATGGGCTTTTGATGACGAGCGTTTTGGCAAATACAAAACGCCAGTTCTCGACAAAGACGGCAAGGTTGTGCTCAAGAAAAAAGATGCTGGTTACTATGTTGAGCCGGGCTGGCTTTGGGGTCAAAGCATCAAAGAACGCGAAGACACTTACGAACCTGCAATGCAGATTGATCCCGGCAAACGGGATGGCGTGACAAAGGCTGTTTCAGACATCAAGGAAACAATTCGCCGCGAAGTAAAAGAGGGCAAAATTACGGATTCTGCTATGGTGTTTAAGCGCATGGCCGAACTTGCTAAAATGCCGCTTGCTACAAAAGCAGCCAGCGAGGCAGGCCCGCGATTGAATGGGCTTCCAACTTCGGGTTCTGGCAGTCCGTCAACTCCCGCTTTGTTGCCAACAGCGCCAGCCATCAACATCTCTGACATTTTGAAACGCCATGCCAAAAATTCTGGAAAGTGAAGCTCTCGCGCTCGCGCAAAATATTGATACTTTGAGCGACGCCGAAAAGCCGCTGGCTCTCGATATTCTGAAACGCTATCAAGCGCAGCAGTGGGACAATGGAGAGCCGGAATGGCCTACGCAGGCGCGATCACAAGAGGAAGGCGATGCGCGTTTTCGCTCCATGTTTGAAGACTTGAAGAATGTGGATAAAGCAGCGCCGTCTTTGGCGGACGCTATTCAATACTCCGACAATCCAGATGCAGACCGCGCCCGCGTGGCATCCATCGCTTACCTGTCCCGTGTTTATGACAAGCCTGCGGATGAAATCGGCAGTTCACTCGACCTTTATCGAAACGATTACACCACGCGGCGAGGTCAGAAAAGCACCGATAGCCTCGGATTTTACAAACTGGCGGCGGCAGAAGTAGCTGCAATGAAGCGCAAAGAAGACACGGCGCTGGAAGGTGCAAAAGCAGCCCTTCGCGGCGAGGATGTCATTGCATCGCTTCAAGCGTGGCAGGCTAAAAACCTCGACCGCATCCCCGACTCCACGGAGTTTACAAAGGGCTATCTCAAAGCCAAAGAGGGAGCAGGCGACTATCTGCCTATTGCTGACGAGCTTTTGAAGCTCATGGAAAGCGGAACGGGAAAAAGCACGCGCCCTTTTGATTCTGCGGCAGCCAATCGGCTCGATGAGATCGCCGGAGAACTGGCGACGATGAAACCTCGCGAACGAAAGCAGGTTTACGCCTCTATTTCAGCGCGTGCGGAAGCGGCGGGTTACGAACAAAAAGGGTTTTGGTCGCAGATGCTCGGCGAGCTTGATAAGGGGCTTTACCGCATGAGTTCCACGCTTGGCACTCAAGCTGGTATTGCTTCCGACGTGATGAGCAACTTCCCGGCCATGCTGGCGGAAGGCATGACGGGCAACCGTGACTTTGGCATGACGGAAGTCGAAACGGCTCAAACGGACGCGAATCTGGCCCGACGCGAGCGCATCGGCAACGTGCAGGAGGAAATCATGCAGATTGTTTCCGGCGAACTCGACCCGGTGCGGCCCACGACGGGCTGGATGAACGAGACGATTGAAACCGGCTTCATCAAAGGCCCGGGTGCTGTCGCGCCCTTCATGGCAGCCTCGGCATTGCTTGGGCCCTACGGCGCGGGCCTTGTCTTCACGGCAGACTTTGCTGAGCAGAACCGGCGCGAACTGGTGCAAAGCGGCCTCGATGCCGATCAGGCGCGGAAGGTCGGCGTCATGGCGGCACCGCTTCAAGCTGCCGTCGAAAGCCTCTCCAACATGGTGAGCCTCGGCAAGTTCCCGGCTGTCCAGGCGGCGCTGTCCCGGTTCACGCGTCCTGTCGGTGGCGCTTCGCTTGTCGGTCGCTACGTCCAGAACTCGCTTATCTCCGGCGCGACGGAGTTCACCGAGGAGCAGGTGCAGGACAACGTTGTCGTGCCAGCCATGCAGGAGCTTCTAGGCGCTCTCGAAAAGGACGTGCCAGAAGTCGATTGGAGCTTTTACAAGACGCGGGCCGCAAATGCCACGCCTGAACTGGCGGCGACGCTGCTCCCGATGGCGCTCGTTTTTGGCGGCGTGATGACGAACGCTGACTTGCAGCTATCGCGTGACCTGACCGGCAACGTGGACGGTCTGACGGCTCTCGGCTACTCATCGGCACAGGCAACGGAAGTGATCCAAGCCACGGACGAAGGCGGGCGCATTGCCAAGGCTCGCGAGCTTTGGGGTGTTCGCGCTGGCACGAAGGAAAGTATGCAGTCTGGAGCCGCGAAGCTCTCGGAAAAATTGCGCCTCCTGCAATCTGACGCCTCTACCGCACAGGCAGAACTTGAACGGCGGGGCATGCTGCCTCGCATGCTTCACGCGGAGGAGGGCAACTGGCGCTTGACCTTTAACGACGGCAGCGTGGCAGACTTCAAAACGCATAACGAGGCAAACGCCGCTCGATGGTCTTGGGCACAAGATCAACTCGGGGAGTTCCACGCCATCACGCGGGAAACCCTGGCATCGCTGGAAAAGAATCTGGATGTCGGGCGCGAGGTCGCTGTTGAGTTCAAGCCGGACGCTCGCACGGCAGCGGATGCCGTAAAGGATGGCGCATCGCGTGAGATGATCGGGCGGCGCGTTGGTCAAGGAAAAGCCCTTGGCGATGTGGACGCTGGCACGACATACGACGAGGCTATGGCTACCGACAAGGCGGCATCCATCGGCGACGAGTTCCTTTCCTCGCTGCAAATCCTCGGATCTTCCAAGACTGAGTTTTTGGACGGCATCATGCGGACCACGATCAACCTTTGGGAAGGTTCCAACGTCCTGACACTGGTTGAGGAAAAGCTCGAAGGCGATGCAAAGGCGATGATGCGGACGCCACAGGGCCGCGATTGGCTACTTTCTCGCCTGCGGAATTACGAGCAGGCTTCCGGTGACAAGGTGTTTCGAGACGTGGCAGACGATCAGCTTCAAAACGACGACATCGTGGAAGCATGGTCACACGTTGGGCAGTCCTATCTTGTCGGACGCTCTACGTTTGGCGAGCCGTTGCAGGGTAAGGCGATGCGGCGCTTTGGCCGATTCCTCATGCGGGCTGGGCTTGGCGGTGCGTTCAATTCCGAAAGCGCCTTCTTTGCGGCGGTCGCTGGACGTGCGCAAAAGCTCATGGAAGCCAAGAAAGCTGGCACTCTCCCGGCAGATTTCACGGAAGAACTTGAGCGGCAGCTTGGTATTGATTCACAAGTCAAGCACGACGCCGGAGCACTGCAAGAAGCCGCGAGCATCATTGATACTGGTGATCGCATTCAAATCCTCGAAGAGAACGGGAAGCCGGTGGAGACGTTCAGCCTCCGCTCCGGCGATTTCGAGGCGCGAGCTGCCGCGATGTTCTCGCCGTTCCAGCGCACTCCCGAGTTACGCATGGTGATTGCTCGCGTTGCGAAAGAGCGGGCCATGCGACTTGGTGCGGAGTGGATCGAAAAGGCCGCAGTTTTGCGCACTTCCGCCAGCATCTCGAAAGAGCAGGCCTTCCGCGAGGCTGACAGTTTCGATCGCCGCGTGAATGACTACCTCGAAAGCCTCACGCCAGCGGCTCGGCAGGAATTGGAGTTTGAGCCGGCGACGCTCGAAGGCGATCCCCTTGTTTCGGCGATGCTCGACTTTGGAAAGCTCATGTCACAGACCACGGCGAAGAAGTCGGGCAAGATCGAAGCCAAGAGCGGCGACTACGACGGTCAGCCTTGGCTTCCTCCGGCGTGGTTCTCGAAGGGCGCGGGCATCATGCCGGATCAAATGGCGCAGGCCATGAACGACGCCGGGCTTTTGCCGGATGCCTACACGGGCACGCTTTGGGATGCCCTCGCGTCTCGGATCGAATCCACACGCAAAGACAAGGCCGCGCATCGTGAAGCCGTCCAAGCCTATCAGGACGCAAAGAAGCAGGCGAAAGCAGACGCAAAGGCGGAGGCCGAAGCCTGGGCGACTCAAGCCAAGAAACAGGCCGGATCGCCGAAAGCTCAACGCGAAATGCTGAAAGCAGCCCTGCGCACGCTCGACGGCATCCTTTCTGCGGCTCCCCCCGAGGTTCGCGCCCGTGTCGGAGGCTACGTCAAACTTGCCGGGCTGGCGACTGACGAGGCTATGCTGCAAGAAATCGAGCGGCGAGTAGCAAAGCTCAATGTCGAGCTTGAGAAATGGCTCACCAAACAAGCCCGCGAGCAACTGACACGCATCTTCAAGAAGGCCAAACCGAAAGCCGAAGCAGGCGAGAAGGCTAAGGGTAAACTCACGCCGGAAGTTCACGCATGGTTTGCGCTGGCGGAAGAAGCCTCGACGCTCTCACCGGCTGCGGCTGACGAACGAATCGAGGGCATTGCTAACAGCCTTTCGCAAGAGATGACGCCAGCCATTAAAGAGGAGCTTTCGCGTTGGCTGGGCCGCACAGTTTCAGACGATGCGGAGGCGCAAGATTGGCAAGAGCAGCGCATGACTATCCTGCAAACTTTCGGCTCGGTTCTGTATGGGACGGATGCCAAGCCAGCACGCGGGGCAGGCGATACGACGGCGGCGTTTGATCTTGCCAAGGAGGTGTACACAGACGGAAGGCTTGCTCACATCGAAGAAACCGCCAAGAAGCGCGAACGCCGGGAGGCTGATCGAGGCGACGGCATCTCACGTCTCGGCGGTCCGTATGACCCGGAAAAAGCCACGCAGCGCAAGAAGGCTCTTAACAAACTGACTGGCCTGAAAGGGCGAGCGGCTGACTACCTGGATACGGGACTGGACGCTAGCGGCTTCTTCCTGGATCTCCTTGGCGACGGAAACCTTTACGAGAATACGCGGCGCAACATCCTCGAAGCCGACATGGCGAAGGATGACGCGATGCGGAAACGCAAAGCCGAGTTCGCCGCAATGCTGACAGAGGTGTTTCCAAAGAAAGGCCTCACGGATCGCCTGCGCGGGCTTTGGGAGCTCCAGCAAATTCAGACTGATAGCCCGGTCGGCACGCTGTCGCAGCTTCAAGCCATGCAGTTTACGCTATGGTTTCAAGACATGGATTCCCGCGAGTGGCTGGAAAGCAACGGCTACGGCGAGGAATGGCAGGCCAAGGCGGAAGCATGGTTGACCAGTGAGGCACGCGGTCTGCGCTCATGGCTAATGAAACAGTATGCTGGGCAGTATGACCGCATCAACCCGGTGTTCCGTCGCCTTCGTGGCGTGAACCTGCCTCGCGTCGATGTCTATGGCGGCAAGCGCCAAGTCGAGCACTCGAAAGCCGATTCATCTGTCGCGCTCGAAACGGATATGATGCGCGGCGGCATGGAAGCAGGGTTCACCAAAACCCGCGTGTCTCGTCCTACTGGTCCGCCAAAAATCACGGACGCTCTGCAAAACTACTGGCAGAATGCGCACCAAGTAGAACACTACATCGCCTTTGCCGAAACCGTGACGGAACTAAAGGCCGTCTTTGGACATCGGGATTTCCGGCTGGCTGTAGAAACGAATCGCGGGCAGGACAAGGCTAAACAGGTTTCCGATTGGATCGCAAACATTGAGCAGGCTGGGAGTCGTGACGCCTTCGCGCATTCGGCACTAGGCCTGCTTTTCGGCAGGTATGGGAAGGCCGTCGCCGCCTCGGCTCTTTCGTTCAAGCTCTCCGTTCTCGCCAAGCAAGCTCCCGCCGCGATTCAATCGGCTTTCAAAGTAGGCCTCAAGGAATACTTTGCTTCGCTGGCCCGCGTGATGTCTGGCAAAGCTGCCGTTTCGCTCGGGGAGATGTGGCGAAGCGAGACGGTGCAACGTCGCCTCTCGCAGCATGACGTCGAAATGCAGCAAGCCTCGAAGGGATGGAATCAACGACACTTTGAAAATGAGATCATCGACAAAGTGGCGACAACTCCAGACCTGCTAATGAACGCTGGATGGTATGCTATCGGCTGGACAGATGCACGGTTTACAACGGTTTCCGCCGCCGTCGCCTATGATGTGGCCTATAGGGATGCCCGGCGATTGGGTAGAAGCGAGGAGGAAGCCAAAGCCTTCGCCGGCGATGAAGCCGCGTTGATCGTGATGGAGACGGCACAGCCTCACTCCGTGGCGACTAAATCGCTTTTTGAGAATCAAACGCCTATGGCGCTGCTTCGTTTTTTCTTCGCCTTCCAAAGTGCAAACCGGCAGGTGTTCGGGCTGACTTATCTCGCCCTCAAAAAAGGCGGAGTCGCGAACGCCTGGGGAACGGCGGCGCTGATTGCTGGCGTGGCTCAGACTGTCGGCGGATTGATTCGCATGATGACCACCGACGACGAGCCGGAAGAATTGTTCAAGCCGGAAGCCTACGCGCTCGGCATGGCAACGGCTCCCCTGACCGGCATGATGGGCCTCGGCTTGATTGTCGAGGCTATCGGAAACGGCGTGGGCGTAGAGTCTCGTATTTCCGCATCTCCCGTCACCATGCTTCCCTCGGCTATCAAAGACATCGCAGAGGGCGACGCCGACGTGAAGGACGTTAGCCGTTCCATGTCGATTCTCGGCACCGTGCTAGGTGGCAGGGGCGCGGTTCTTGGCGTTGGCTGGAATGTCCTAAACCAGCTTTTCGGCTTCTATGAAAATGCCGCAGACTGACGCTTGACTTTGCCGACCTAGTTCAACCCTTCTCAGACCATGACGCTTGAATCTGCCGCCATCGCTGCCCTTGGGGCGGTCACGACTGCCCTCTGCTTCTTGTTTCGGCTCTTGTGGGAGCGATCCCGCGAGTGCGAGAAATGGCGGCAAGAAAAGGAACCGATCATCGAGCAAATGGCGGAGCAGCTTGGCATTCATTCGAGCATCACGCGCATGGTCAATGCCTGTCGAGTCCAGGGCTGCCCGTATGCCGGGACGCTCACCCCTGAAACCCTTTCTCTACGCCTCGAAAAAACCGCCACGGAAACCAAACAATGAAAGACATCCTTCTTCCTCTTATCGCAACTCGCAACGGGTGGATTTTCCGGCAACTGCTGAAAGGCGTCGCCATCGTGTGCGCTTCGCTTTCGACGTGGCTGCTTTCCAACGGTGCCACGCCGGAAGTTGCTGCCGCCATCACGGCGGGCGTTGGATCGGCGCTGGCATGGGGCGCTGAGCTTGGCCTGTCAAAGCTGGCCTCGAAAGTGGCTACTCCTTGCCTTGCGCTCTGCCTGTGTCTGCTGACCTCCTGCGGCTCGACTCCGACCGGCGAGAAAACTTTCGTTGGCATCACAGGCAAAGGCTGGCTCGAAGTCGGTAAGGTCAGCGCACAAGCTGCCTTTCCGGAAGCTCTGAATCAACGAGCCAAGGCCAGCGCCAAGCAGCCCGTCATTGTCTCGCCCTCTCCGGCTGAAACCGCGCCCATTGCGTCGGAAGGCTGGTTCTCGAAACTCTCCAACATCTTCAACTGATATGAATCGCGAACATTCCTCAAAGGGCTACAAGGTCGTTGCCAACACGACTCCGGCCACGCATCAATTCTATGGCCTGACGGTCATTGCTGAGGCGGTGATTTCCAGCATCACGGCCCCGACCGCCATCACGCCCGAACGCACCACCTACGACGGCGACGAGTCCGGCATTGCCAGCCAAACGCTGCCGGTCGGCTATTACCCTATTCGGGGGAGCGCGATCACGCTCACATCCGGCAAGGTCATTCTTTGGACCGAATAAGCCATGCCTGCCCTTGGAAATGCTCTAGGCTTGCCATTTCAGCGGCGCGGCGCGTCATTCGTCGGACCGCTCGATACACTAAGCACGGGAATCGTGGGAGCGTGGAGTGTGGCGCGGAGGCTGCTCACGTCTTATACCGGGCCTTGGCTTCGGGTGCGCCGATCATCGGACAATGCCGAGCAGGATTGCACCACCGTGGCTAGTATCTTGGCCTTTTGTGGGGCAGGTAATGGCTTTGTTGTGACGATCTACGATCAAACCGGATTGGTGGATGATCTGACCCAAGGCACAGCAGCCAATCAGGCGCAAATCGTAACGAGTGGCGTTTTGACGGCAGGACTTAATGGTCTGGCCTCCATGAAAAATCACAATGGCTCTTGTGGCTATCTGGCCACCATCGGCGCTCGCACGCCCACGGCGGCGAGTTATGCGTATGTTGGCGTCCCATGCACCACGGGCGGATACAATGGACAAGTGGGAAATCCATCGGCTTCGTTTGCACCAAATGGGGCCATCCTGCTTTACAATCCATCGGATACGACCTTGCAGGATTACATCGCTTTTGCGACGCGAGGCAATGCGCTGACCATCACGACGGGCGCGGCAGTGGTTGCAGGTGTCGAAGCGGGGCCGTCGAATGTGACGCATTACAAGAATGGTGTTGCCAATACGCCAGCCGCTTATACGCCCACGTTTAATTACAGCGAATTTGGCATTTGGTCCGCTGGTGGAACCGCCGGAGGTATCGGCTCGATCAATGCCACCGCCGCCGAGATGATCCTGTGGGATGGGGCGCGAAGCTCGGCACTCGCCACGCTTGGCGCTGAACAGAAAACGACCTTTGGCCCATGATCCGTTACGTTCCATCTTCCCAGGCTGAGCCGCTGAGCGATGCGCTCTGGGCGCTGACGCGCCCACCGCAGGTGCGTGACCCGAAGGACACGAGCAAGATGTTTGGTTGGGTGGATGATTTGCAAACGCCCTCGAAACGCTGGTTGGTGGTGGATACCACCTTTACCATTCCGGTGCATGCCGAGGCCGAACTAGATGGCATCGCGGACATTCTGCAACCGTGGATAACCGAGGGCTATCTTCCACCCGATACCAATGCCACGTTGGCGGCCTTCATCGAGTCCAAGCGCGGGCAAATGCTGACCGTGTATGATGCCTTTCCGCAACGCTTCAAGGATTTGAGCAAGACACAACAGGAAATGGTCGATGCCGGACTGCTGGCATTTCCCGCAGGAATGCCACAAGTGTAAGCGTGACACCGCGCCGTCTTCGGGCGGCTAGCTACGCCTTTGGTCTGAAGATGCTCGCCACCACTGCCGCGAGGTCTGGCAGG
>ERZ724508.1726-NODE-1726-length-12407-cov-5.645240_pt1 | contig 12407 bp, 17 predicted proteins | sample MGYA00376041_ERZ724508 | MGnify/ENA primary metagenome ERZ724508 (study PRJEB28724, sample SAMN07190887) | wastewater metagenome | isolation source: effluent of sewage treatment plant in Hong Hong | place: USA: Christiansburg, Virginia | collected 2016-03-01 ...
GTATCGCCATGAAGCATCTCGTAGATGAGTATTCCAAACGCCCAGATATCTGTCTTTGGCCCGTAGGTCGACTGCAGTAAGGCTTCAGGAGGCATATAGATTGGACTTCCAACATTTACGTCTTTGAACCGGTCACTAAGTTAACTGACAGCTTTTACTGTGCTCGCTTGGCAAAGCCGAAGTCAGCAATTTTCGCAACTCCATCCTTGAGAAAGACGTTGGCGACTTTGATGTCGCGATGGACAATGTGCTGTTCTGCCAAGTATCGCAAGCCGAGATATATGTCGCATATGGTCTTTTTGCAGTCCCGCTACTCCAGTGTACCACGAGTGCTCATCACCTTAGTCTCGAGATCTCCTTCGTTACAAATCTCCGTCATAATGTAGCAGTTGTTTGCACTGCTGATGATGTCATAGCATCTGAGGATGTTGGGATGACGCAATGTGCGAAGAATCTCTATCTCTGATCGGAGCAGGTTGACTAGGGTGGCCGTTCGCAGGCTGCTAAGCTCGATGACTTTGATTGCTACCTATTCCTCTACATCGGCGGATACTTTACTCGTTATCATGTTCTGTCCCCGATAAACGTGGCTGAAGTTGCCTTGGCCAAGTAGTTCGTTCATGTAGACTAGATAGTTCTGAACCTTCTTAGCACCACGACCAGGCGATCTTGATTGAGGGCTTGGAGTTCGCTGGTAGACGACTGTCTCGACTGGTCGATAATTCGCCATATCAATAATTTTAATTGCTAAAGGCCTATGTACAATACTGAGGCAGCACGATGGGTGTTTTGTGTCGTTCGATTCACACTGAAAGGTACTCTTCGAACAGTATTCTCTTGAAGTGCTATTGGTATCGGCTGATTGTAATATACTCATGGCTGCAGCAGTTCATCCGATTACTACTGAATTTGATCAGGAGGTTCTGATTGCTAGACTGATCAGCAAGTCAACAATCTTTGTGGCACCTTTCGGCAAATGGATCTTTTACCAAAGAAATCGCCCATAAACCACTTCTTAAACAACTAACATCTCTACGCATACGCACATCAACCGAATATTTCCTCGTCAACTTCAACCTTGGGGTCCTCAGAGTTATCCTCGCCAGACACGCCATCTGTCTCTGGTTTAGCCTATAGTTGGGCTGGAGGCTCGCTTATAACCTCGACAGCCTCGGGTTTACTAAGCTACTCCTCATTCAACTCCGGGCTTTTGATTGGTTCTTGAACCTTTTATTCCACAGTTTGAACTATTGGATTTGACAAAGTTGCTTCTTGCTGGGCTTTATTAACTTCTGGTTTGACGACTTACTCTGCCTGGGTTGGTGTGGGTTCGACTGTCTCTTGTTGCTGAGGTTTTTAGACATACTTCGGTTTTTGGCTTTTTTGGACAGGTGGTTGAGGTTTTTTCGCTTCCGTTGGTGGAGCAATAGGGGCGGGCCCCTCCTGCTTTCTTGCCTCTTGCTTGGTCTCAACTTCTTCTTTCTCGACAAAACGTTTGAATTATCTCTTCTGAGGCTCAACTTTGCTTGGCTTCGGATTTTCTTCTTACTTTGCTTTGTAGATAACATTTTTGGGTTTAGTTGTGGTTTCGACGGCCTTTCCAGACATTATATTCGACTTTTCCTCGTTCTTTTTCGATTTTACCTCGGGCTGTGTCTGTTTTGCTTGAGTCACCTCCTTGGGTTTGCCAATCTCCTTGCTATCGATTATTTCAGGTTTGCTACCTTCCTCTGCCTACGGTTGCTTCTCTTCGACCTTCTCTTCAATCTTCTGCTCTTCTAATGCTTCTTTCAACGAGGCTTCTTTCTTCATTGCGAATTCGTTGACAATCGACTTCAGATCAGCTCCAGGCTTGATTACCGAATCTATTAACTCCTTTTCATCATCTCTGGGGTAGAATTGTCGATGCTTATTGCGCTTGTCAATCACAACTTGGAACTACTCCCTGTCTCGTTTGTTCATGTACTCTTCAATACCAGTCTCCGGTAGGTCTATTTCCTTGCCGAGGGTTTGGTAGTCCTTCATTGAGGTAATAGCTTTGTTTTTGAACCTGGCAATGAACTCAGGTGCATCTCCATCCCAACAATCTCGAAGCGTAGTCTTGTTCGGTGAGCCCTTCTCATATCGGGGCTCAATCAAATCCGGCCACATGTCAAGGTTGAATAGCTCGCAAAAATCAAATTTGCCACCCCAGAGGTAATCCACCTTTCCACCCAAATCGTTCTTTCCGAAAGAGGGTCGTTCAAACAGGACTTCATACTGATTATTGTCGATTCCCACCACGACTGCTCTTTCTCCGAAGTAAGCTTCGTGAGTGCAGACAACACGATCGGCAATCGCATGGGGAGATGGTCGTTTTGAAAGGTGAACAACTCCTTTCTCGCTGAGCCGCTGGCTATAAAGGTAGTTCGCATCGATAGCAACGTCTTTAGTTGGAGGCTTCACTTTTCTCATGGTCTTGAAATAGTTCAGCACCTCTGATAGCTTCTTCTTAGAGACTGCCTTGGAGTTGATGGCAGCATTCGGCATATGTATCTCCTCTTTCTTGAGAAGCCACACGTAAAGTCTGATAATTGGCTCATTTGGATCCTTATCTTTGGGGTATATCTTTTCAGAGGATATTTCAGCTCGCCAGTTAATGGGCCTCCCATTAGACTTAGAGTCATTAATCAGATCTGACATTCGCCTTTCCATGAATGTAAATATTTCCGGGTACGCTTTCTTGTAGTCGCAGAGGAGGTTCACGGCTGCCACTGATATCTCAAGATCACAGAACAACTTGAACAGGTTATCTACCTTGGCACCTTGGTTGGGGAGGCGAGCGAGACTCGGCACTAGCTTTCTTTCGTTTCGCTTAATCAAATTCAGACCGATATCCAGAGTCCTGGGCATTCCTTTTGCAGACATTTGTGAATCGTCGAGGAATACCTGAACTGAATCAAGCATATCCAAGACAATCTGAAGGTTGAGTTGGAGAATGTTGGCCACGAACTTGATGGAGAAGAAAAAGTCGAGAGCTGTGTTACCAATATCCTTTACTGTTGATCGTTCGAAGAATTTAGTTGGGGATGGGAGGTGTTGCGTCAGTAATCTTCACCTCGATTTCATTGTACTGGTCGTCGTAGCCAGTCACAATTCCTTTCGAACCTGCAAGTGTATGGTGTTTCAGAACAACGACTTCCTCACCTACCAGGAACTATTCTTTGATGCCTAACTTAGATCAGTTAATTACTCTTTGGTTTATAGAGTCGTTGGGTGAATGCGTACTTGGGACTGTCACTGATCAAAGTAGCGTCGATGATCAGATTGAGGGTAGACGGTAGAAGGTATGAGCGAGCGAACTCACCATTTAACTTACGATAATTCAGCTCTGTCTGGCACAGGAAGTACACTTTGTTCCCGAAGAGTTTAAGTCCACGCTGTTTGCACTTTTGGCGACCTTCATGCCAGTAGTCCCTTGGCTCTTTGAAGTCGTTCTACACAAAGTCTTCATCGTAGAAGAAGTCCAGCACTCTAAACTATTTAATACTCCGGAAGTCCTTCTCAGTAGCAATTGCCATAACTCTGCCATGGGACTCGTAGGGATAGCCAAAGTACACTTCCTCGCCCAACTTGAAATTCTTGTCAGACTCAGGTTCGTTCAACGTTATTTCAATAGTCTTTTCGCGAAGATTTGGCATGGACATGGAACTGTCGAAGCTGCGGATGTACAGTGAAGGGAACTGTAGTTTTGCCTGGATGTCGACAGGTCCTATAGGCTTAATGTTCTTGAGTTTGAGCACATCTTCAGTCTTGAAATCCAGCGGAGTGACTGTCATCTTGGCAGTAAAGTCGCTGATTTGGGTGTAAAAGGACTTCACAAATGTTGAACCGTTGGGGTCTGCCTGGTAGAGCTCGTTTTGGCTGAACCTATTTCGGAGAAGCTATTCAGGAGTGAAGTTGCTTTCAGGAAAGCTATTGTAGACATCAGTGATCTTGTCCTGATCGATAAATGGCAGGATGTTGATGAACTAGTGTTCCTGCAGACCGCCGTAAGGATCTATCTTGACTTCATCGGGAAAGTAATTGACTGGGGTCTTCAACGGTGAGTCTCCTTGGGTGATGAGTGGCTGAAGACATTTGGGTAGCAATTGAACACTTTCCTGCGGGAGGATGCACATTAGCTGCTTGAATGGTTCATACGGTTGGGACTTGTTGAAAGGCTTAAGTGTATCTCCTCTTGAATTCAGGAAGCAGATGTATTGGTGAAGATCAGCAACCAAAGGCGCATAGTAGTATGGGTAGTACCACTCCCAACTTGGCAATCCCCCGAAGTAGTACTGATACACGTAGTGGAGACCCTGAATGTAGGAGTCTAGCAGTTGATTCAGCTTTTCCGGCTATGTTGCCGGGCTGAACTAGAGTTTGATTTGGTAGAACTTATTCTTGGCTTCTTTCGAGTCGTTCATATAGAGAGTCTTCAGTTCCAAAAGGAACTCTCTTTCAGTTCTCAACCGCTAGCTCTTGTTGGAGATGTCCTCGATGAGTTCCTTTTCGAAGTCTGTTGCACTCTCACCCGCGGTCTGCCCTTCGGCCATCCCTTTGTAAGCTTTTCTTGCTTCATCAGAACGATCTCCGATAAAGTCACTTTCGAAATCGCTCAGAATTTTTGTGAGTCTTTCGAGTTCCTTGAGGTCGATGTGATCGTCGTGGATAATATAGTTCTCACACACCTTGAGGAACTTCTTGAAGCCGGCAATCAGAACTTCGAGGTTGCCTTATCGAATATCGTAGCAGTAACACCGAGGGAGGAAATCGTTACCAATGAAGAAGCAGAGGAACACAAAGTCGTTGAGAATGCGCTGACAGTCATAGGGTACCTTCATCTCCGCTTTAAGAGTTTGGTACTCCAAGTCGAAGTATTCTTTGAGGATATTGACGTAGATAATCTGGAACTTCGCAGTCTTGAGGTTACGGGCCTTCGATATTACCACCTTCTTTGACCTCATGGTGAATTCTTCTCGGATGATGCACATCTTCTTCACCTTCAGAGACATCGCTAGCATAATTAGATCGGCGTCTGCACCGTACAGACAGTGAGTTGTCGTATCGTCGTATACCTATAGCTTTTGGCACTGTCTGATGAAGTCCATAATCTTGTGCTCACCCTCTCCTGGCACGTCTGCACCGCTGAAGATTACATTGAACTTCCTCCATTTTGGATCCTCTTCGATTTTCTTGGCAATGAAAAAGCGCAGTTGCCTGTTGAGTTCGTTCATAAACTCGGTACCAGGTGTGATGCAGTTGTTCTTGAACTCCTCTTCGTTTTTGCTATCACCATAATGCTGTAGTTTTCGCTCGAGTTCCTTATAATCCTTGGCGCTGCGGAACCTTCGCGATCGCTGGTTGTTCATCTTTGCTCTGGGAGCAACTCCGTCCAGACCGAGAAACAGCAACTTCCTTGGGTTTATGGAGTCCACAATCGCGTTCACATAATTGAAGATGTTAAACCAGATCTCCTCGATCTCACGACTCATAACCTGCGCCTTGAAGATGATTGATTCGTCCTGCCATTAGCCAATAAGGTACTTTGGAACACTTGTAGATAATGCCGTTCATGTCGAGATACAGGCAATCGATTTCTGGCAGAGGGTATTCTTCGAGATCTTCGAGAATCATGGGGTAACGTCGTGTGATCCTGTATAAGCTACTGTAGTACCATGAGAAAAAGCGGGGCACTCCCATCGGCTTGCTACTGTTGAATAATAATACACAATTCCCAGTTTGATTTCAATGTCTCACGCTGCAAGCTGGAAAAGTGAACGCAACTACAAGTTGCACTGCAACCATATTTACCGCCTTCGTTTGGGTAGAATCAGTATTGATCACTGAAAAGTTTGTCCTGACATAATAAAATGACTACGATAGTCGAACGCAGTCACAGCAGTGAATCCCATGGCCGTAGGATTCAGAGAACACTACCCGCGGAGGCCAGGACAAACCGCAAGGCTTACAACAGAAATAACAGGCATGCTGCGATTCTTACCGTCGCAGATGAACAGTTCATCCAGTAACATGTTCTTCGGCTTCAAGAAAAGCATGGTGAGGTCCTCAAGAAGGAGATGTAGTGTGCAATGAACTTTGAATTAGAGAAGCTAAAGCGCCGGGCTGACCAGTACTGCTCGTTTACCAACACTGACAACCCTCTGAAAACGCCTTCGAAGAAGCAATCAGGCAATCCCTACAAACTTGCTTCAGCGGTGGCTTCAATCATAAGTACTGAACTTGCAAACCTAGAACGGAACATTATGCAGCTGAAGCTGACAGCTTTTGCACGCCTAAAGCAAAGACCCGAGAAGCAGGTTGTTCGCAGCAAAAGCACCACAAACAAGCAGAAGTTTATCGCTGACGACGACATTGAGTCGGAGGAGGACCACCAATTAATGAAGACGCAAACAAAGACTGGGTTTCGAAAGAAGCACGAGCTTGTTATAACTTACAATCTCTACGAGATCGATGCGAGAGATCTCCTGAAGAGTCATGACGGCATGCTGATTCTCAACAAGCTCCCGAATCCAGTTGCATCCAAGATTTACTCAGGAAAGGACATCCAAGTGGTTCAAGATGACTTTGAGCTTGAGGAAGACGATACACTCATCTGACCGATGTATTTGTCACTCCCACTTGTCCATTGGCTTATAGTTGTTTCGGGAGTTTACTACTGGGGAAGCGTACATCAACTCTGGCAGCTACACGGTTAGGCTCCAATGCCTTATTGCGCTGTTCACTTGGTCCAGGTTGTAGAATTGCACTTGCCTCTGAAACCTTATTAGCTTCTCCGTATAGTTGGAAGCACCCATGACTTGATTAAGCAAGTAGGCAAGGTTGCGACCAATATCGCCAACTTCAAATGGAAGTGGATTCCCGTAATCTTGAACAGCCCACCTTCCACTGCTCCTCCGCTTGATATGGACTGGTTCTATCCAACCCCATACCACATCATTACTTTCCAACAATTAGATCGCTCTCGACACGTCTGCGATAACCTGAAGAATTTCCTGTTCACTAAAGACTCTCTCTTGATGTTTTCTCACGTCTATTTCATCCTTCAAGCTGACTGGCAGGTACTACATATAGATCTGTACGCCATACAGACAGAGATCATTGAGTGGTAGCACAGCTTCGATTGTGGTGAGGCTATCGCTATGCAAGCTACTTCGCTTTTGGTAAAGCTGGAGCAGCAACTCGCATTCCTCAAGAGAGCTGGCCATTATCCTGTGCTCACTGAAAAGATTGTTGTGTTCGTCGGTGTACAGCTGTCTCTGCAGATTTATGGTTTGGTCGTAGACCGTTCTTGCTGTCATTTTGCTGAGGAAGTTGGGTTATACTGGTCTGAGCCTGAGTGGCTGACCGCCCATTCAAAGTTTTATTCGTATAAGGTAATCGTTATAATTCATCGGCACATGCTTCGGGAGCTTGAAGAGAATATGCGATCGCCCAAATCTCCAGAGCTGAAGCTGATGCAGAAGCAGGTACCTCGAGGGAGACGCAGATGGCAACAAGGGAGCGCGAATTCCAGAAAGAAAAGACATTACTGGAGCAACAGATCGAGTTCCTAACCTGCTAGATAAGAGAAATGAAGCAGAAGGACAACGAGCATCGGAAACTCAACGAATCGATTATGATGTCGTACAAGAATAACGACCATGCAAGAGAAGAGAACATTATGAAATCAATCAGGGACATCACCAAGAAGCATCAGGAAGAGATTGCCAACCTGAAATCGCAGCATAACAAGGAGACTCGGTACCTCGAAGCAGAGCTCAAGAACTGTAGGGACAGGCTTGAACAATCATCCATTCAGACAGACCGCCTCAAGCTTTAGAACGAAGGCAAGATAAGTGAATTGAAGTTGTAGCTGCAACAGAAGTATCTGAGTCAAGAAGAAGACATGTTTCGGACTCACAAGAAGCAATTACAGTCTGTCGAGAACAAACTGCGAAAAGCTTAGAACACGATTCGCACCTACCGTGACTACATTGAGAAGATGAACGGTCTGGAACGCAACGAGCAGTACCGCGAGCTGTCAGTGCAGTACTCTTTTATAATGGACGACCTGAACAAATAAGAGAGGCCAAAAAAGAATGCTCCGAGAGACAAGAATGTCACCATTGTGAATACCCTCACTCATGAAGATCTTGGGAATTCAAAAATGTCAAGGGTTATTGATCGCACTGAACACGTTTCGAGGCAATCGAGGAGGTAAGATGGCCAGCATGAAAGACGACGCAGCTCGACTATTCTTGAGCAAAACGCTGGCAGTAGCCAGATGACATGTTCGGTTGCTCGCATGGCGATTGACCAAGAACCACAACAATCCAGGAGGCAGCGTTCTTCGAAGCTGCTGGAAAATATGGAGGAGAAGACTCGCCGTTCGCGTAAGTTTCTGGAGTACAACAAGGAAAATATCAACCAGCTGACTACCCGAATCAGTCGTGCAATTAGTTCTCTAGAGTGCACTTCCCGGGGCTATCAGGATAACAAGAAGATTGAGTTTCTCAAGGAAAAAATTGATCGTAAACTTAAGCTTTTCTGATATATCGAATGTTGCTTTAATGTTGTCGACTGGCTGTATGACCAACTTAAGCGAAGCAAACCAAGATTGCAATAGCTATCGGAAGTTGAACAGCCATTCTATGCTGATATAGTGGAATGATGGAGTGTAGCGACTATCAGAGCTTCAGACGATTTTAGAGCTTCTTGACGAAGTAAGGGTTGTCAACGTGCCCATCTATCGGGTTTGTTATGGGGTTGTGGCGAGCGTGGGGTTGGTAAAATGAACTTTTCCCTTCTTTGCTGGAACCGAGCTTTGACTGGAGGAGTTGATCCAGTTACTTCTTGTACATACTCTTCTCCTCTTGCTGGGACTGTCTCTCGAGACTATTGATTCGTGTGAGATGGTCCATCATCTGGAATCTCCTGCTCACCTCATTTTCTTTATCCTCCCTATCTTTTGACCTCAGTTGCTCTTTCTCCCTCTTCTGTTCAGTCAACGATCGAATGTAATTTTCTTTGGCCTCATACTTCGAACGATCATATTTCTCTTGAAAGTGGTGAAATCTTTGTGGGTCGAGCTGCCCTTCCACGAATTACTGAACCTTCCTTTCATGAAGCTTTTAGTTGTCAATGAACTTGCCAGCCCGGTCTTCTTGAACCATCTTGATCCTATCGTAGTACTGCTGACGGTGCAGCTCAGAGTTCTCAATCTGCTGCCTTTTCCACTAACAGTCCTTAAGGTAGGATTGGTTAAAGTCCTTCTTATTCTCGCTGAGGTTGAGCTTTCGCTGTTTATAGTCTTCAAGACTGTTTTGGAGTTCCTCCACGAACACCCTCTTCATCATGCTCTTGTAGTTCTTTGTAGGGGTGTCGCTTGCATCAATCCTCTTCACAACTTCTTAGCCTGGTTGACTACGTGGCAAACCAAGTACATGCTATTATGAAGTGCCGTCGAGTGGTGGTCTTTGGCTTCGTGGAGGATCTGAGTATCCTGGTAGAGAGTGCGTGAGTGACCCAACATCCAAACAGTTATTTGCAATATTTAATTGGAGTTTCGAAGACGTAAGCTTTCTTCTAATATGTCCGGCCGATTATATTCTCATTCGATCAATCAATCAGCTGCCATTGGGGTCGCAATATCCCTCTTCTTATCCTTGTCCTCTTCCTTTGCGACTACCTTCAAAGCTGCGACACCTCCCTCCCCAACCAGCTTGATATCATCCATAGTTATCTCGACGTTGCACATTGGACAGGTCGATTCGAGTCCTTTGCCTTCCAGTAATTTCTTCATGTAATTGTAGTTGCATGGGAAGTTGCACTTGGTACAGAAAGCCAGCTCATCAGCAAGAACGTGCCTAAATAAGAGGAGTTGTACTTGCCCGAAGCAATGCAGAAGGGGATGCTGTTTAAGCATTTGGGGCAGTCCATTTGGAATTCCGATATGAGTTCTTTGCAGAACGGGCAAGGCGATTTCGGTTCCACGTTTTCTTCCTTAACTGGCCTTCGAGCAAGGTTCTCGATACGTTCCTTGTAGTTTTTGGGAATCTACATGAGATTGAGTGTACTTGCTCACGATACTCAGCTTTGACGAGGTTGACTGCAAACCCATAGGCAAGGCCCTTTAGTTCTGACCTCATGGATTCAACCACAGCCGTCGTAAGGATGTTGACTGCATTAGTCGGAAACTGTGACAGATTTTTGACGACCCTATTGAGGAGGAAAGCAGCGTCCTGGTGCTCCTCGATTTTGATGATTCGCTTGACCACCAAGACGTATGAGTGTAGGATCAGCAGCTTCATCTGCAGCTCCAGAGGAATGGGAGTATTAGCTTTTTTGATACTGCAATTAATAACATTATTACTCCTGGAAGGTCTGGAAAAGAATTTCGTGGGCATTCTTGTAGCCTCCGTTCTACTGCTCTTGCGAGGCTATGGTCACTGCAATCTTTGCTGCATTTTTGTAGTTTCCGAGGATTCTGTAAAGCCGGTAGGTGTGGATAGGATCCTTCGGTTGTTCGTCTGTCTCGCCCATCAAGTAGTCCAGCAGTTCTTGAATCAGGTTCTCCTGTGACTTGTTCATGGACACTAACTCCAACATTTGCGGAATGAAATCCTCACCTGCCTTTTGATAGAGTTTTAGTGACTTCATTGGGTTCTTCGCCAGCTCGTACTGCTTTGCTGCTTTGTCCCATAACGACTTTCCTTCGTAGTACTGGGCTATCACAGTTCGTTCTTCAGCAGTACAGTCCTTCAGGCAGTCAGCATATGTGTCCATCTCTCCATGCGTCTGGGCGATTATAAAAGCCTCCTCCTTTCTATTGGCCATAATCAGAAACTCCACCGCCTACTTTCTCAGCCCTCGCTTCTCACAATAGCTGGCCACCATCGAAGCCACTGTAGTCGTTGTGCATTTCGTTCGAAGAATGATCTTGGGCTTTTCAATATTATCGAAGTTAGTGAGGTTGATTCGAACCACGTCCTCCCAAGAATCAGCCTTTTCATATGCTGCTTCGGCCTCTTTAAAGGAACCCTCTGACTACTTGGCTTTTCCGAACTGAACCAAGAGCTTTGGAGACTTGATCTTCTGCATGAGTGGAGCTGCCTGCTTGAACATCTTGAGCTGTAGGTAGAGGAAAGCAGCTTTCTCGAATACACCAGCCTTTTCGTACAACTCTGCTGCTTCAAGGGTTTGCTTCATATTTTCGCAGACAACAGCGATGTCAACCAGCAATGAAGTATCCCTCAGTTCTCTGGCAATATTGAAGCCTCGCTGAATATCGCCCAGCTTGATGGAAGTGCGAGCCATGCCTGCGAAGCACTGAATATTGTGCGCAGTGATAGTTGCCTTATCGACGTTTTTCTCATCGTCCCTCAACACTGAACGTTCGTACAGTTTCAGTGCTTATGAGTTATTGCCTTGAGACTAAGTTTGGATAGCCAGTCGTTTGCCAATGAAGGATTCTTGATGAGGTGCAATGCTCTTGGCCAGAGAAGAAGCGATGAACCAATCCTGAATATCGCAGCGCATGTCGAGGGCATTGAGTGGTTCTGAAGACTTCAAGTAGTATTCCTGAGCGATATCATACTTCCCCAGCACCATCGCAATGTTCCCGATGAGGAGGTTCCGCTCATTCTCATGAATGAAGGATTGGATGGTGAGCACCATTGACAGATTCTTTCCCATCTGGAATGCTTTCAAGGCGATGTCAAGTTCCAAGTTTTCGAGGGCTTTTCTTCCGAGCCCTTCGTAGACGTTATAGATGTTGAGGAACTTGGCTGCCACAAGCGCATTGTTGAATCGCTTCAGGGATAAATTTTGGAAAAAGTAGCGGAGGTGTCCTTACTGTGAATCGTTTTCGAACTTGTAGTTCTCGAGGAAGGTGTGTGATGACAGCCCGAGCAGGTTAATGGTGCCGTTGCTGCTCATGTAGTAGATGCACCCCGCCACCAGGGTCAGCACATTCTTCTCGATCTTGGTGATGGTGTTGTCACCCTATTAGTTCTCCAGCTTCTCAATTGACAGTATCTCGTTGACTGGCTGCACTACATGACCGAATATGTTGTTCTTGCAGACTATGTAGGAAAATGCGCGTTATCCGTTGATGATGACAAACTCATTCGCACTTTAATGGTCCCAAATGACATTGTCCACGCGATCGGTAACCAGTTTGATCACGTTAAGGGTTTCCGTTGCAGACGTTAGCAAGTTCAGTTCTCCATTTTGATGTTGCAACACGATCTTCGTGCCAGTCTTGTTCGGGAAGATACGAACTATTGGGTTGTCTGATTTATGCTCCAGAATCATATTCTGATCTTCGATGTGGTAGTACTTAAGACGGCTTGCGTTGTCGAGCATTATCAGGAAGTTCTTGG
>ERZ724508.1728-NODE-1728-length-12395-cov-4.964019_pt1 | contig 12395 bp, 14 predicted proteins | sample MGYA00376041_ERZ724508 | MGnify/ENA primary metagenome ERZ724508 (study PRJEB28724, sample SAMN07190887) | wastewater metagenome | isolation source: effluent of sewage treatment plant in Hong Hong | place: USA: Christiansburg, Virginia | collected 2016-03-01 ...
GCCAAGGAAGACATCGGCGAGCGCATCGGCCGCAGCCGCACGTACGTGTATGGCCGGCTCAAGCTGCTCGACCTGTGCCCGCCAGCGCGCGCGGCCCTGCGCGAGGGCAAGATCGACTCCAGCACGGCCGAGCTGATCGCGCGCATCCCGGCCAAGCACCAGGACAAGGCACTGGCCGTGGCGCTGGAGACCTTCCCGCATGCCACCAGGCGCTCGTTCCGCAAGGTGCGCGACGACCTACTGGAGAAGTTCACCCTCGACCTGAAAACCGCCATCTTCGACACCAGCGACGCGGTGCTGTTGGAGCTGGCAGGCGCCTGCACCACGTGCCCCAAACGCTCGGGCCAGACGCCCGAGCTGTATGGCGACATCATCAAGCGCGACGAGCCGCTGTACAAGTGGGGTAAGAGCCAGCACGGCAGTGCCGACATCTGCACCGACCCGGATTGCTTTGCGGCCAAGAAAAAGGCCCACCTGACCAACGCCCGCCACGAGATCGAGGCCAAGGGCACCACCGTGGTGGCCGGCTCGGCCGCGCAGGCCGCCGTCGACGCACAGGGCAACGTGAAGGGCGCCTACATCGCGCTGAGCGACGTGCGCGCCGAGATGGCCAAGCTGAAGAAGAACCCGCGCAAGAGCCTGGCCGGTGCCGACCTGCCCCCCCCCGAGATCGTCACCATCCAGAACCCGCGTGACGGCAGCACCATCCAGGCCGTCAAGCGCGCCGACCTGGCTGACGCCGGCGCCAAGGTGGAGGTCCACGCCAAGGCGCAGGACAAGTGGGAACAGGAACGCAAACGCAGCCTCCAGGAACGGGCGGCGCTGGACGCCAAGGCCACGGCACTGACCGAGCAGAACCTGGCGCTGCTGGCCAGCGTGCGCGCTGCGGCCGCACAAGTGCCGCGCACCGCGTTCGACCTGCAGCTGATCGCCCGCGTCACCTGGGAGGGCGTCGAATATGAGGATAGATCCCTGCTCGCCACCCTCTACGGATTCAAGACCGCCGACCAGCTGGGCAGGCGCATAGGCCAGATGGACGTCGACGCCCTGGGCCGCTTCTGCCTGGACTGCGCCCTGGTGGGCGACGTGCACGCGACCGCCTACAGCCTCAAGCGACAGCCCGAGAACCTGCTTCAGGCGGCCAAGCACTACGGGGTGAAGGTCGACGCAGCCACGACGCCGGAGGATGCGCTGGCGGCTGCGGTGGGGGATGGCGAAGGCGGCAAGGCATGAGCGCAAACACCAAGATCGAATGGGCCGACCACACGTTCAACCCGTGGATTGGCTGCACCCAGGTATCGCCTGGATGCGACAACTGCTACGCGAAGGCCGACTTCGCCGATCGCAGGCATCGCGTGGTCTGGGGTGCTGGCCAGCCGCGCAGCCGCACCAAGACCTGGGGCGACCCGCTGAAGTGGAACGCCCAGCACGCGGCATTCTTCGCCGAGCACGGGCGCCGGCAAAGGGTGTTCTGTGCGAGCCTGGCCGACGTGTTCGACAACGAGGTGCCCACCGACTGGCGCCGTGACCTGTATTCGCTCATCCTGGCAACGCCCGCGCTCGACTGGTTGCTGCTGACCAAGCGGATAGGCAATGTTCGCCCGATGCTCAACGAATGCGCGTTCGGCCGCTGGGATGACGCGCCCCTGGCGAACGTCTGGATCGGCGCCACGATCGTGAACCAGGAGGAAGCCGACCGCGACATCCCGAAGCTGTTGGCGGTGCCGGCGACCATGCGGTTTCTGAGCATGGAGCCGCTGCTGGGGCCGGTGGATCTAGGGCTGATGTGCGAGAACTGGAGCGATGACATATCGATGGACCCAGAAACCGGTGCCCGAGAGTGCTGCAAGAAATGCGACTACACGGGTATCGGCAACCACATCGACTGGATCATCGTCGGCGGTGAATCAGGCCCAGGCGCGCGGCCGATGCATCCCGACTGGGCCCGCTCCTTGCGTGACCAATGCCAGGCCGCCGGCGTGCCGTTTCTGTTCAAGCAATGGGGTGAATGGACGCCCGGCGAGAACGTCGAGCGCCAGCGCGGCACCGTCGATACCGCCTTCTGTTTCGATGAAGAGTGGATCATTCGCCCGCTTAACCTGACCACGGATGCCGGGCACATCGACGATCAGCCCGACCTGTATCGCGTCGGCAAGAAAGCCGCCGGCCGCCATCTCGACGGCCGTACCTGGGACGGAGTGCCAACACCATGAGCACGACCGCCCGCAACCGCCGCAACCGCCACAAGCGTGAGGCCATGGGCTACGACCCCAGCCCGCCACGCTGCGGCACCTGCAAGGACCTGGTGCCCGCCATGCTGGCCGTGCCTGGCAAAGCCGCGTATCGGCCACCCTACTGCAACATGCTGGGGTTCCCGGTCAAGCTGCACGGCATCTGCGACAGCTGGACGAGCAAGAGCGGAGAGACCCTCGAATGACGAATACGACTGGAAGTGACGCAAGCCCGTTGCGTGGATGTTTTGTCCCGGCCAAGCGGCAAGCCGGCCAGTCACCTATTTGAAAGCACATCCATGAGCAAAGACGTCGAGATCGAGGTCGAGATCCGTGCAGAAACGCCCAAGGCTTTGCTGGTGTTCGACGGTCGGACCGAGGTATGGGTGCCCAAGTCGCAGATCCGCGACCAGTGCGAAAACGACCTTGGCACCATCACCAGCATTTTTATCAGCGAGTGGCTGGCCACCGAGAAAGGGCTGGTATGAGCGACATCACCCGCCAGCAGCTCTGCGCAGCCCTGGCCATCAGCGAGTCGACAGTGCGCCGGCTCGAGCTGGAGGGATTACCATGCACCCCTGTCGGGCGGCGCGGCAAGCGATACGACCTGGCCGAGTGCAAGAAATGGCTACGTGAGAGGCAACCACCATGTCAACCTGGATCGACAAACACGGTCGTCGGCACGCCGGCATTATGGTCGGCCTCAAGCGCCTACATCGAAAGCTCCCGGTCGGTGCAACGGCGGGTGATGCCAAGCGGGTTGAAGCTGATCTCCGACGCGCAGTAACCGCCCGGCGCGAGACGCCTGGTGATCCGCTGCTGACCGAACTCATGGGTCTGTACATGACGCACGCAGACACACTGCGCTGGCCCGATACCTCCAAGCTATGCGCCAAACGCATTGCGCCATGGCTCGACGGCCACCACGCATCCGAAGCCAGAACGGTGGCTGCGGCGATTGCCCGGGACATGGGAAAAGCCTACGCTCCTGCCACAATCAACCGCAGCCTGGCCGCACTCAAGAAAGCCCTGTCGCTCGCGTGGGAGCGCAACCTGGTGCCGGCCAACTACGGCGCCGGCATCAAGAGCCTACCCACGCACAACAAGCGCGAAATGTTCCTGACCATCGAGCAAGTGCACACACTGGCCGATTGCTGCCCGCCAGCCGCCCGTGCAGCCGTCTGGATCGCCCTGCTGACTGGTGCCCGGCGCGGCGAGATCCTCAAGCTGCGCGCCGAGGACGTCAGCGCCGACACCATCACCATCCACGCCGGCAACACCAAGACGCGGCGCACGCGCGTGGTGCCCATCGTGCCAGCGCTGCGGCCGTGGCTTGTGTTCGTGCCGATCGACTACAGCAGCTACGAGGGTTTGAAAACGGCGTTCCAGCGGGCGCGCATCGCGGCCGAAATGCCGTGGGTGAACTTTCACGACCTGCGCCACAGCTGCGCGTCGATCCTGATCGCCAGCGGCGCCACCCTGTACGAGGTCTCGACCATCCTCGGCCACAGCACCGTGACTACGACGCAGCGCTACGCACACCTCGAGGTCAGCCAACAGGCCAAGGCCATGTCGCGGGCGTTTTCCTGATGGATTACACCCAAATTGCACCCGGTTTTTCTGCTTGCTACACGTTTTGTAGCGTCAAACGTAATGTTTACGCTGGTGGGCGGTGGAGGTTTCGAACCTCCGACCCCAGCAGTGTGAATGCTAGTGAACGCCAGCGGCGGCAGGGCTACACAGAGGGAGATTGATCACCTGGCAGGCACAAAATGGCGCTGAATGTCTGGAAATTGCACCCAAATTACACCCAACTCAGTGCGGCCACGCCTGCACCAGACGCTTGTGGCGAGACTGGCACGCCGCGTACTGCTCGATCAGCTGCGCGCCCCATCTCAGCACCGTGCCGGATTGACCGTCACGGAGCTGTGGGACCGGCGGGCACGGAGTCGCCAGGTTCGCCGGGATCTCCGTTGGCTCTGGCGATGGCGCCCCTGATGACGCGCAGGCCGTCATCAGGCAGGCACACACGATCACGATACTCAATTTGAGTGACAACACGCTCCACCTCCCGCACGACGGGCACAAACTCTTTCTGGATCACGATTTTGTCGGACTCGTGAGCGACCGCTGCCGTGTTACTGTTCTGCCGGCGCAATCGCTCGGTGGCACGCTCATTCATGGACCGAGCTTGCGCGGCGATCGCGTCCTGGCCGGCGTGCCATCGGATGCCGGCAGCGAACCCGGAGACCGCAATGGCCGCCGCGATCGCCAGCTGCATGAGGATGCTGCTCACGCCAGGCCCTGCGTGTACCGCGTGCCCGATGGCGTGTAGTGCGCAGTCAGCACCTGGTTGCGCCTGCGCACGTTAAAGCTGATGTGCACCCAGCCGACCTCGAATATGAGCTGATCCCACTTGAGCGTGGGCTGCTCAGCCAACAAGACGCGGCAGATCTTGAGCGGGTCGCCGAACGCAGGCGACACGAAATCTGCCGCGTGGCCGGTGAGGTGGTCGCTACTCGGAGAGCCGCGCACCACTGCATTCAGGTGCGCACATCGGTATCCGCTCTTGATGATCACCGGGGCATCGAGCATGTCGCGGATCTGCTGCATTGCCGGTATCAGAACATTGGTCAGTGTGGCCACGATCGTGGCGCTGGGCGTGTTGTCGATCGCCAGGCGCGTCGCCGTGTGGCTGACCACGAACTCGGACAGGGCAAAGTTCTTGCTGATCATGGTTGCCGCCTCACAGATCCGCCCGCTCGGTGTCTGGCTGCGGGTCCCCGCGGCGCGGCCGCTCCCGGTTGCGCTGCCTGCCGGCATACCCGATCGTCTGCCACGGGAACCACTTGCTGTGGCTGCGCGTCAACGGCACGAACTGCTCGACGGGCATGCCTTTGGGCAGCTCTTGCGCCCATATGACGTGCGGGATACGAAATACGCCAAGGAAACGCACGTCGTCAGCGGGCCGGATGATGAGATAGCCGCCGCGCTTCGCGTAACGCGGCAGTGCAAAGGACCAACAGTTGCCCCACATCAGGCCGGGTATCAACCGCTCACCAGCTGCAGCCGCATAGGTCGCCACGGTGAACCCGATGATGCCCAGGAACCAGCCCACCAGGCCGAGCACCAGCAGCAACGAATGTCCGATTCGTTTCATGCGACTAATCCTTCGTGCTTGGAAAATCGGACGCGAGAAAATCGTCTTCGGGCTCATCCGCGCGCAGGTCCATCCAGTCGCTAGCCCGACGCTGGTGCCCGCGCCGGCTCGCGCGCAGGATGTACTCGACGACGATCAGCACCAGACCAAGGTGCACCAGCGCGTTGGCAGCCGCGATCGCCGAGGCGAATGTGTATGACTGCAGGGCCATCAGCGTGACACCAAGCAATCCAATGGACACCAGCACCAGGCCGAAATGCGCCAGAAGCCCGCAGCGCACGCGCTGGCTCATTACGGCGTAACCGGAAACGCTGGCCAACAGGCCCGACATGACCATGTTGAACATGTCGATCATGGGCTCACCCTCCCCGCCGACGAATCCAGCCGCTGATGATCTCGGCCCACGCTACGGTGCGCACAGCCTCGATCAGCGCGGCCGCGATGGACATGCCGAACATGCCAACGGCGAACGACAGCGCGGCCTCGGCACTGACGCTGGCCAGGCCGAACAGCTCGCCGGCGGCGGGTGCTATCCAGCCGGCGCACGCCGCGCCTGCAACGACGTTGGTGATGCGCTCATAACATCGCAGGCCTGGCGCAAAACGCAGGCCAACGATGGCGCCACCAACGCCGGCGGCAAGTGGGTGGGTGATGATCCGATGGGGGTCGATGTCCATCGTCTTTCCCTGCTCAGCAATGGTGCCCGGTGGGGTCAAATACGTCTAGAAGGTGATCGCAGATCCACGCTGCGAGTCGGCTTCGCCAGTCGCTTGTGGCAGCTCGCTGGTGCCGCTGCAGGCGCTTGGTCACCAGCAACTCGCGCGGCGGCTCGAGGAACAGGATGCTGGCGAAGGTGAGATTGACGACGACGTCGACGGCAAAGCCGAGCGCCACCCACGGCAAGGCCAGTACCTTGGTGACCGTGCTCAGCCGCTTGTCGAGATGGGCGCGGTACACGCCCATCACCATCACATACAGCGCCCACAAGAGCCAGGGCGCCAGGACCAGGGACAGCACCATGGTGGCGGTCATAGCGCTGCGTCCCGTTCCAGGGCCGCCTGGATGTAGAGGCTGTACAAGATGACATACAGATCACTCTGCGGCATCGACTCCCCTGTCAGCTCCCCGGTCTCGGGGTCGCGCAACGGGATCGAGGCCTCGGGGTCGAAGGGTTTCATGCAACCGCCGGTATCCGAAAAGGTGTTGGCGCCGTCAATGGAGATGACTTTTTCCTCGGCGAAGAATGCGCGTAGCGGCGACACCTCCGCCACCATTGGGCTCATGGGGTTCGCTCGAAGCCATTCCGGTGAGCCTGGCAGGGGATTGGAGATCGTGACGGATTTGCACCGGACCCATGAGGTGCCTGCGAGGGCTGATTCTCTGTAATTCATGCTGTTCCATTTACGGATAGAAGCACGGCACACGCACGATGATCCCGCCCACGGCGATGTACAGCGTATGTGTGAACGAGGTGCCAGGGTTGCCGACTGTGGTTGAGCTGGCGCGGTAGTAGTCGGCCGATGAGTACCCACCCAGGTACTGGACGTTCAAATTTGGCACGTTGGTATTCGATGCGATCACCAACGGCGGCGTGCCAGATGAGAGCGTCGATGTGATCTGCCCGGAGAACGTCGATTTGCCGAGCACAGCCAATGCGTTGCCGCTGGAAGACTCAGCGCGTACGCCCTCGCCTGATCCGCTGTTGTACCCGTACACGCCCCACCCACCCGTGACCGCCGATCCGATCAGCCCGTAATTGCCGGCGGCGGTGGCAAGCGCATACATGGCCGCGCCGGCGCCGGTGACTCCCGAATAAGCCGCAAGGCCGTACTGGGCCGTCTGCGACGAGTTAAATTTGCCGCTGGCTTGGATGCCCGACGGGACCACACCACGGGCGTCCAGATACCCGGTGGTGCTGATGCTCACAGACGACGACAGTTGCGCCGCAGCGATGGTGCCGGTCGCGACCAGGCTGCCGTCGATGAACGCAGCCACGGATGCCCAGGTGCCAGGGCTGCCGGCCACGGTGCACTCCATGGCGCCGCCGGTGTAATAGACGATGTCGCCTTTGATCGGCGAAGTGGGTGTCGCGCCGGCCGCAGTGGCGATCGCAGAGACTGCAGCCGCAGCTGTGGTGGCGTTCCACGCGCCAACGATCTTGGTGACGATGGTGCCGCGTGTGCCGGTCGCGCCTGGGCTCCCAGGCGATCCTGCAGCGCCATCGGCACCGTCTGATGCCATCAGGGCTGCGGCGGCCCATTCGGCAGCAAGAATGCTGTCGGTGGCTGTCGGCTGCACCGCCACGGCCGTCGCTTGCGTAACCCATAGGTGCTTGCCACCCGATGACGGCACGGTAGCCGTCCAGCCGTTGTTGATGCCGGTCATGCCACCCGTTGCAAATGTGTAGGTGACGGTTGCGCTTGGAAGCGATGGGCCGACTGAGTTGCTGGCGTTGCGCTGGTACACCATGGCCGTGGCCACGTTCAAGCCGTTCGTACCATCCTGCGCCCATTGAACCGGCGTCGCCCACTCGGTGTCGGCAATGGTATCCAGGGCCGTGCGCGCCGACGCCGATGCGACGGTGAGGTACAGCGGGTTGCCATCGACCGCGGGGATGTCCCGCAACCATCCGTTGAGCAGCGGGAATGTCGTGATGCTGCCGGTGGCAAAGTCCCACGTGACCGCACCTGGCCCACTGGTCGCTGAGTCGACCCAGGTGGGTGCGCTGGCAGATCGCTGGTACGCATATGCCAGCCCGTTGCTAATCCCCGCAGAGATGACCGGCAGCGTGCGCAGAATCCAGATGGGTGTTGTGCTCTCCAGTCCAGAGGTGTCGACGGCCACGATAGCGAATATGTAGTCTCCTGGCACGCCGTAATCAGTGTCGAAGCCGGCAGTGATAACCCCGTCATGCATCGGCGTCATCGTCGACCAGTCCGGCGTGAGGCTGCCCCCAAGGTACGGCAGGAACCGTAGCCGGGCGCCCGCCAGGTCGCTCGGGGCGCTGCTGGCCGGGGAGTAGCCAAAGGTCACGAAGCGCCGGCCGGTGTCTGGCGAAAACGTGAAGTCAAAAAAATCGAAGTTTGGCGGCGGTGCGGTCTTGCCGATCACGAGGTGGGTCACCTGCGTGCCCCACAGGCCTACCGCGACCCTGTTGCGTGCACGGGCGCGCACGGTGTAGTAGGCCTTGTCTTGCACGCCTGCTATCACAACTTGCGTCTGCGCGCCGTCGATCAGCACCGACGCCCACTCGTTGCCGCTGATGACGCTACGGTATTGCACCTCGACACTGCCGCCGCTGATCACGCTGGCATCGGTGATGGCGGGCCAGCTCACACGCATCCGGCTGACGATTGTGCCGTCTGCCATCTTCAAAAGCTCGGACGTGCCGCTGGTCACCGTGAGCGCACCGACCCCGGGCACATACCAGGGATTCGGCAAACTGGTATTTTCCGCGTAGCCCTGCGGATCGAAAGCGGCATCGACTGCATAAATCGCGCTGGCCGTTTCCTTGAGCGTGAGCTGCAGGAAGCCCTCGGCCGTCCACTCGCGCCCGAGCACCGTGAACAACTTGCCGGTCCAACCGTAGCGCGGCAGCGTGAGATCCACAGTGTCGAACAACTCGACCGGGTAGACCCGCAGCTTGAACGGGATCTGCACGGTCAGAGGATCGCGGGAGTCGCGCATCATGACGCCGGCCACGTGCAGAGCCTGGGCTGCGTACCCGATGGCCGCAAACGTGACGCCCTGGGCAAGCTCGACGCCGTCACGGGCGATCAGCGCGGCGCTCTTGAGCGGGGACAACGTGATCTGCTTGTACTCTTGCGCGGCATCCCAAATCTGCACGTTGACGGTGTTGATCTTTTGCGCGCGCTCACGGTGCACGGCAATACTGATCGGGTGCATCTGCTCGGCCGCGCCAGAGCGCACCACCACTGCCAGGTCGGCGTCGCTGAGCGACAGCACGCTAGCCGTGGCCACGCCGGCCTTGACGTACAGTTCACCCCCGGCGAAGGCCCAACTGCCGGCCATGGCCTGGCTCAGATCGTCGAGCAGGTCCTTTGCGGCCGAGCCGAAATACGCGACGATGCCGGCGCGGTACAGCGGCACAGTGGTGGTGACACCGTCGACCACATAACCTTGGGATGTGTCGCACGCATCGGCCGCGGCGATGACGCGCAGATCTTCGGCGGCGGTGATGGTGGCCTTGCCAAACGCGGGGTGCGTGTATACGTGGCGCATCATCAGCGCCGGGTTGTCGCTCCACGCGTTGGTGAACGTTCGCGGGTCGTCGATCTTGGCGCCACGCACCACGGCAGTTACGACGGGCAGCCCGGTCGAAAACGCGACTTCGTCGTATGTGAACTCACACACCAGGTAGGCCACGGCGCGCGCCTGGTGAAAAGCCGTCCAGATTCCAGGGAACAGGGCCTGCACGCGCGCATCAGCCGCCTGGCCCGTGGTGCCGAGCACGGCGCGGACATTCGCCTTGGAGACTGTGCTTTCGTATTGGTAGTGGATTGTTGCCCCAGCCGTAGTCGTCCACGTGACCCCGGAGCCAGTGATCGCCACCGCCTCCATGTCCCCCTCACGCCCGGCCACGGTTCCGGTGTATGCGGAAATGCTGCCGGGCAATGGCGCGGCTGGCAGCGTCTGCGCAGACCCAGTACCAATCGCCGTGGCGCTGAGGGTCTGGGTGATGGAGTAGGGGGCGTTGGTGACGTTGCCGGACCCGTCCAACGTCACAGGCAAGTCGTTGAAGTAGACAGTCTCCACCGCGTCGATCTCATGCCCGGCCAGGGCGACGAGCATTACAAACGTCGTTTTGTTGCTGCCGGTCGAGGCTTTGAAAAACACACTGCCGCCCTTGCGCACCCGGCCCAGGACCAGCTCGCGCGGGGCGATGGTGCCGACCACATTGGCGAGCCTGTCCACCTGCGACGCGTTGTACGCGTCGCGGGCCTGGCGCTTGGCTTTGCGCGACTGCGCCGCCGACAGGGCTAGGCCGCCAATCAGCAACCCATAATTGGCCACGAACGCGGCAGCGACGAGCGCCGTCCCAGCACTCGCCCCCAGCCACAGGAAAACGTTGGCTACGACAGTCGGCATCAGCCAACCCTCCAGGCGCACAACGCGCTATCGCGCGGCACCACGTGCAATCCTTGCGGCCCTGGTGCGACAGCGTCCTGGGCATTGACGCATACCGCCAACGCCTCGCGTCCCATGGCATCGATCAACATCACATCGCCCTGGCGCGCCTGGCCCGGTGCAATCGGCTCGCCCAGGCAGGCCGTCGCAATACCGCGCAGCCCACCATGGTGGCGCAGTGTGCGCGCTGCCTGCAGGGCGGTGCCATGGCCACGCAAGCCGGCAGACAGGTCCACCCCCGTGATCGCGGCGACGGCATCGCCAGCAAACAAGGCGCAGTCGTTGATGCCCCACGCAAACGGGCGCCGCAAGCGGCTATACACCAGCGCGTCAAAGCGGATGGGCCAATCCGGCAAACGGGTGATGGTCATTTGTAAAAATACTCGCGCGATGGCCACACGATCGGCTTATCGGCCTGGTTGACGACGAACTCGAATGCCAAGTCGCCGGCGTACAGCGCCTGCTGGTCGGCGTCGCTGTAGGTCGATGGGTTGCCGCGCAGCAGATCCACTGCACCACTCTCCGCACTCACGCTGATCACGACCGTGGCGCCGTCTTCGCTGATAGCCATGGTGTCGCACTTGCCGACCCAGTCGATCGGCGCATCGAGCACGGTGTATGTGGTGGTCTCCACGATGGCGGTGCGAATCGTCACCACAGCGCCCTGCACCTGGTCGGCGCTGTCCAAGGCCAGGGCAATGGTCGCGTCATCGCCGGCCATGATCTGCAGCGACAGACCCTGGACCTCGCCGGGCTTGTCGGTGATGGCGCTGACGCTGCCAAGGCCATAGGCGCCTTTGTAGGTCACAGACGACCACACCAGATCCCAGTTGCTGGAATTGAGGGCAACTACACCACCAGGAAAGACCATGTGCACGAACTGCACCAGGGCCACACTACCGCCAGCCAGCGCGGCGAGAACAGGCGCGGAAAGCGTCTTCATGATGCGATGTATTCCCCAAAGTCGAATTGCGTGGTGCCGATGGCGCCGGGCTCGTACTGCACCTCACCGGCAGACAGCAGACGAAAGAGCGCGGTCGGCTTGTCCCAGGTGACCAGGGCGTTGTCGGTCAGCGCGGTGCGCACGCGGTTGACCACTTGCACCGTCGCGCCTCCACCCGATGCCGTCACATCGGCAGCGACCATGAAAAGTCGACCGCCGACGCCGAGCATGTCGCCGGCCAGCAGAGTGCCGGTGCTAGGCGAGATGCCATCCACCGGAATGGCGCTGGCGCCCTGGGCCACCGAACCATCGACCATCATGGTGCCGCGCGCCGTGCCGCGCGGCTGCGGCCGCGCAAAATGCCACAGCGGGACCCAGTTGACCTGGCCACGCATGCCGGCGATGAATGCATCGCGCCAAGCGCCATCACGCTGACGCCCGGCCGGCAACACGCAGGACAGGTACCAGCGATCGTTGAGGAGATCGACCGCTTGTTCAGTGCCGCCAAATGGCGACGCGCTCACGCGCTGGTTGGTTGCCAGGACCAACGCGCACGTACGCGGCGAAAACGCAGCGGGCAGAGAGACCACGCTCATGACAACGCCCCGCCGTAACCTGCACTGCGCGCCATGCCGGCCTGGATCTGACGCACAAGCGCAGTATTGTTGCGCTGGAGCATGGACACGGTGACGATGTCGCCGACCTGCTGGCTGATGTTGACCACCACGCTGCCAGCACTCTGTCCGCGTGTGTGGTCTGTGACGGTTTCGTTTCCGTGCATCACGGCGAGAAAGCCGCCACGCCCGTCGACACCGCCCGAGCGCGGGCGGTTGCCGGTGTACCCGCCACCGTCGAATGACAGCAGTTCGCCAAGAGCCCCCAGAGCTCCACTGAACAGGCCACCGGTGCCGCC